>Ga0224497_10000477_pt1 | contig 27532 bp, 38 predicted proteins | sample SF_Jul11_sed_USG_4_FD_167970 | JGI IMG/M metagenome (GOLD analysis project Ga0224497, IMG submission 167970) | Sediment microbial communities from San Francisco Bay, California, United States - SF_Jul11_sed_USGS_13 | ecosystem: Environmental > Aquatic > Marine > Sediment | place: USA...
TTTGTATCCTTTGCTAATCAGATCCTCGTATGTCTTTATTGCTGCAAATATGGAATTGGAGTCTGCATCTTCAGGATCTTCTAATGCTAATCTTTGAGCTGCCTCAATACATGAATCTCTTCCTATCACTGGGGTAATGATGCCTGTTTTTTCACCTACATCATTATCCCTATCCACACAAATTACTAGTAATCTATTGGCTGCAGATACATTAACGTCATTTTCTACCCTGTCAGAACTTTGAGACATTTCTTTCATATTTGTGAAATTGCTTTTTAACAGTTTCCAACTTTTAAAAATGTTATAGTTATGTTTTGAGGTTGATTATGGTCTCATACTATCTGATTTTTTTACCAATTCCTTCGTTTCGTCTCTTAACCTCTCTATCTTTTGAAAAATTTCTGTCATTTCTTTTTGATCACTTTTATCTTTAATCAAATTTGCATAAATTTTAGTTTCTACAATATATGAATTGAATTTTTTAAGAGCATCCATATAGCTAATGTAACTTTCTTGCCATGGTTCTGATGGCTTTGATGTTACAAATTCACTTATTTTTGCGGTAACTTGAGATGTTGTTACTTCAGCAATTCCAATATACTCATCTGGAGTAATCTTTCCATCCAAAAGATTTTTGAATTCATCGTCTATTGATTCTTGTAAAACTTCATGGATTTTTTTTACACCATCTAGATAATTTTCATAATCTGAAACCACAAAAATTGACTCAGTTTCCTGAGGAATTACCCAAAATAGAAAACTAGATCCTGTAATTACTGCCAAAATTATTACAGTGACTACAACTCCTTTTTTTGAAGCCATTTCGTGGTTAATTGAAATAAGGAGTTTATAACTGATGAACTTGTCATAAATTTGGTCCTCCTTTAAAAAATATTAAAAAAAATCTATTCTAATGAAATTCTTTTTAAAATTATTAAAAAAACTATGATAATAATTGAATTTCTTTATAGTATTCAGTTAATATCCTTCTGAAAAATTTACACACATCTAGTCTATAGTGAAATAATTTTCACAGCCTCTTCCTAAATACCACCAAGTTTGACAATTTTCAGAATGGTTGAAGCATATTGCGTAAAATGCAGAGCTAAAAGGGAAATCAAAGATCCCAAAGAAACTAAACTAAAGAATGGGCGTCCAGCTGTAAAAGGCACATGTCCAAAATGTGGAACTAATGTTTTCCGAATAGGGAAGATGGAATAATTACTAACACAAGTCCACGATTTCTCTTTTTCAAAAACCCATATAGGGTTACCTAGACATTGTTTAAAACCCTCAAACACCTTAATTGTATATTGGTAAATCAGAAAATAAAGACACTCTCAAAGAAAAGAGACATTCACAACTTTGAAAGGAAGATTGACCATAGTTTTGCTCAAATCCAACGAGAGTTCTCTTCAACTAACATTGAATTACTTGAAAAATACTACAATCTATTCACATTCAAGACGAATACGGCACACCAAAAGAACTGTTTGAAAAAATGTGTAAAAAATACAATATTTACCCACAAATTGACATATGTGCAAGTGATACAAATCACGTAATTGACAATTACATCACAAAAGAACAGAACTGTCTTGATAAGAATTATGATATAACCAAAGACTTTTTCATGAATCCTCCGTACAGTAAGATCTCAATGTTTATGGAGTTTGCATATAATCAACACCTCAAAAATAATGTCTCTTGTATTATTTTGATATATTCAAAAACTGGAACGAAATGGTGGCATCAATTTGTACAAGATAAAACAAATCATGTTGATTTTATACAAGAAAAAATCATTACAACTAACTGAAATAACTGAAAAGTTGGGCGCCAAGACTCGAGATGATGTTGTATTAATTCTAAAAAATATGGTAAAAGATAGTCTATTAGAAGCTGACAATTCTACCAGAAATTCAAAGTATTCTCTATCTAAAAAAACTGTCAAGAATTATTTTACATTTGATCCTAAAATGATTGGAACAGCTGAAGACATTCCTCAAGTTACGCAAAAAGCAGTCAAATCTTATTTAGATATGGGACTGTTTGTAACACTAGCATTACAAAAGATTGAAAAAAATGAGGACAGAACTGATTTGATAGCCTATAGTTTTGATACTGAAAAGTCAATCAGCGTAGAAATTGAATCAACAAGTGAGTTACTCAGCCATCCAGAACACGCCATATACAACATGAGAAAGTAGAAAAAGATGGGATTTGATATGTGTCATGTGTGGTCATCTAGTCCAAAATTACAAGAGATTTATGATAAACAAATAGATGATACAGAAAATGTTAAGGTGTTTGTTGTTTAACATTGTGTTTACAAAGTTATGTTTACAGTTCAAGATCTTTTAGAGGATTGACAAATTCCTCTTCATCATCAGGTTCTTTCTCTTTAATTGTAATTGGTTTATCAATTGGACTATCTTGATGTGACATTACTCTGTTGATTTCATTTTTTGTAAATTGCGGATCATGTTTTTTCATTACAATTATTGAATCCTCAATCAGATCAATCATCAAGTAACTATTCTCTGAAATCTGTAATCGTTTTACAATATTGACAGGAATTCCAAGATATATCGTGTCTCCATTTCCTCCAATCCAAGGTTTTTTGATGGATAGAAATGATTCTATCTTCTCCATAATTTGAAATGTTAAATTTCATTTAAGGAAAGTCCAGACTGTCGAGCTGTCCAGACTGTTCCACAATTATCATGACATATTTGATTTCTAACCAAATTAGCCTCATTTTAGGCACAAATTTGCCCCAAAATTCTGATTTTATAGTTCATTGGGACAGTTCATTCAAAAGTTCGCAATTATACTATTACATACCATAATCAAATCTTTAATCTCAAATTCTAGTTTACAAAATGAATTACAATCCTTTTTCAAAAAGTGAATATTCTAAAAGATAAATCATAACTTTATTTCCTTGTCTGTCTTCTCTGTATCATTGTTGTTGATATTTTTAGAAAACTCGTGTAAAAATGAATTGTATGACTCCATCACAGATAGTCTCATCTTCAAATATTCTTTAAAAAACTGATTTGATATATCCATCTGAAACGTGAAAAACTTGGAACCCACATCCAAATAGTTATCCAACATACCAATTGTTTTCTCATCCATACCACAATTTCCAAACATCTTGTTTTCTATAGTATAACCAATATCATAGATTTCCTCTAATAATTTCATGTATTCTCTTGAAAAATCAGAAAATGACTTAATATGTAGTGGCATTTGTGATTCTAACTTCTTTACCATGTTTATGGTATGTTTTTCCATGGTTTCTGAAAGAGATGATGGTTTTGTTTCAGACAATATGTTAGAATAGGATTATAGATATTTTAATGAACTGAATATTCTGATTCTGTTGATTTGATTTGGGACGAGGCACATAACGTTGGAATGGTAACTAATGAATTACCTGTAAAAAAATCTGAAGAAATTGCAGACCAACTAATTGAAACTGAATTTCCAAACATGGTGCCATTTGAAGTAGAACAACACCAAACTGCAAACTTTGTAAAATCTGGATATGGCAAAATCAAGTTTGACTATCCAGGTTTGTATGATGTTTTGGTGGATCCTGTACTAAACATTCCAAGATTTGAAAATGCTACTGTGTTTGATACCTTACAGTCATCATATTTTGCGGGACATGAAGTTACTCACATTACCAATACAGAATACATGTATACTGAAAGCTTCTTTTACAATATTTTGAGTGCAAAAGCTGTCAATGCAGAAGGAAATCAAGATGATTCTATCGAAATAGTTTTAGAAATCATGCCTAGATTGGACATTCCAGGCACGCAATACATTGATGGATACATGCATGACAAAATCTTGTTTGATACTCAAGATGACGGTTTTTCACAGATAATAACTGGACTTGATGTAGACAAGAATCCAATAGTTGTGGTTAATGGACATGACATCTATACTTTAGATGATCTTGAAAGTTCTGGATTTGGCAGTGTATCGATAGATAAAACAAGAAGAGTTCTTTCATCATTTACACAATACAACACAATAGAAGATCAAACATTTTCAAATGATGATGTGACAGACATTTCAGACAAGTATATACTAGATACAGAAGATGCAATACTACCAATTCCATTGACAACTGGTTTGGATGCACTATCGCCATTTACAATATAAATTACTGCAAATGATGGAGTTGATGAGATTACAAATACATTTGATCAGACTTGGTATGATTTTTCAATTGATTATTCATATCAAATTAACATGGATGATAATAACATGTTAGACATCAAAAGAGATGATGTAAATCCTAGAGTTTTGTTGTATCAGTATAATGATAATTTTGGAAAAATAAAATCATTAAAGATTAATGATGTTATAATTACAGAAGAAGATTTACCAGAATGTTTTAAGGTTGAATCTCAAAATATCTGCACTATTTCAGTACCACAAGAGTATCAATTAGATAAACTAGAAATTATTGCAACTAACATTTGGGATGGTAAAGCGTCTGCAACTTTACCTAAAATTGATGAAGTAACATTAAATCCACAACCACCTGATCCACAACATCTGATATTTGATGGAGTGCTAAAATCATGGATAATCATGGTTTTAGTGTTTTTGTTGATGATTCTTGCAATATACTGGATTGTCAAAAAATACAAGGAACAAAGTTAGTTATTGCAAAAATCTTGGTACTTTCTTTAATATGTAAGATATTGAGATTCTTCCAGGGCCGATCACAACTATCACAAGACATCCTGCAAGCAACAGTATATCCAGTTCCGTCCCACCCTGACCAGTAAACTTTTCGGCTTCCTTTACTACAAAGATGGCGCCAAGCATCACAACTGTAAGCAAAGCTGCTGAAATCCGTGTCAGTCCACCAATCATCAACAAGACCCCGGGCACAAATTCTGCCAGAGCTATTGGAAACTGCATCTCAGGTGGCAATCCCAACCTTTCTAAGAATCCCAAGAAACCAGGCTCAAACTTGCCCAGTGAATGCATGATAAATATCAGGCCAATTGTAATCCGTACTCCAAAGTGTGCCACATCATGAAATATTGACTGTCTGATTACTGATTCGGCCATTATTCAAGCATGCTTATGTCAGTCACAATAAAATTAATTTAGTACAATTACTAAACAATCCTTAAATTCAAAGATGTCATACTGTATTGGTACATGAATAAAACCACAATGACATTTGCTCTAGTAATAGCACTAGCAGCTGTGTTTGCAATTGCATCTCCATTAAATGTTGCAGTTGCACAGACTACTAGTGATGCAATACCTGACGGTGAAGACGAAAAAGGAGAATACAAGGACGGAAAGTCATGTCCATTTAAGGAAAGGAAATCACAACAATCTTCAGAACAATCCTCCTCATAGTCTCGGTTTTTTGTTGTTGATAGATATTCATCTTAAAAGTAAAATATCATAAGAATAAACAGAATCTGTGAACATATCATTTATTGCAACTGTCTTTGTAATTTTATCAATAGTTTATTCCTCTCAATTGTATGATTTGTCATATGGTGTTGCCTTTTTTCCACCACCTCTAAAACAGATTCAAGAAGGTATTGAACCCGCCAATGTAACATGTACTGAAGGACTGGAACTTGTACTAAAATTCTCAAATGGAAATCCTGCATGCATCAAACCAACATCGGTTGAAAAACTAATTGAACGTGGATGGGCAATACATGTGTTGCCAGACTATGAGAAAAGTGACAATAACAATTCTGTGATATTTGAAACAGGAGAGTTAGATGTGGAGACAACTAATGTTTCATACTATGGAAATTCTAACGGATATTTGGCAAAACCTACAGCAGATGGACAATATCCTGGAATAATTATGATTCATGAGTGGTGGGGACTAAATGACAATATCAAAGATATGGCAGAAAAATTGGCATCACACGGTTATGTTGTCTTTGCAGTTGACCTGTACGATGGACAGGTTGGGACAACTGCAGACGAAGCCAGACAGCTTCGAATCTCTTTTGAGCAGTCACAGTGGACTGAGAATATGAATACTGCAGTATCATATCTGGAAGAAAATCATTCTCCATCCAGTTTGGGTTCTATTGGGTGGTGTTTTGGTGGTGGGCAGTCACTGAATCTGGCTCTAAACAATGATGAAATGGATGCGACTGTAATCTATTATGGTCAGCTGGTAACAGATGCTGAAGAGTTATCCAAGATCAACTGGCCAGTATTGGGCATATTTGCAGAGCTTGACTCTGGAATTCCGCCAGAGAAAGTAAATGAATTTGAATCTGCATTAAATCAAGTCGGAATTGAGAATAACATCACCATATATCCAGGAGTGAATCATGCATTTGCAAATCCCTCTGGTGACAGATATGCACCTGATGAGTCAAAGGATGCATGGCAAAAGACATTGGAATTTTTTGAGCAAACCCTCAACTAGTTAGTCATAACTTTTAAAATATTCAAGTGTTTTTTATGAAATCAGTCAAACTACAACACAGAACATATCTTGGAAAAGACAACAAAACAAAATACCTTCAACACAGAATCAACATTCCTCATGATATCATCAAAAGATTAAACTGGAATGATGAGAATCAAATCATTCTGAACATTAACAGAAAGAAGAAGATTATAGTTTTGGAGCTTAAGACCAAAACCGGTTAGTACTTGGTGACAGCCCCAAATGGCAGACAGGTTATCATATTTTACAAAACTAGAATATAGAGAGCGGGTAATTCCATAATCCTCTGTGGGATCGTTTTGTGTTATCTTTTGATTAGTGATGATTCATACGTTAATGTTAAATCTCTAAATGAAATACCAGATCATTGCAAACTATTACAACTGTCTGGAAATGTTACAGGTGTAATCTCCTCTTTGCCAAAGAAAATACTGCCAAAATTCACAATGATATCTTTAAACACCCCGTCCAAAAGATAGAGACCACACTATTTGCCTAAATTTTTCCCTTTTCTTTTTTCCTTTTAAAGAAATTCTACTTATTCTTTTGTGAAAAAGATCAAGATCTATCTTCCACTATTTGTAATCGTTGTAACTACAATTGGACTAATATTTGATGTCATAATTCCAAATGTTTACGCTTTGACTCCACAATCATACAATGAACAAATTTCTGCATTATATCAGAACAATATGTGGCAATTAGGAAAGAATCTGTCAGTTGGAGATTCTTACACTTACAAGATTTGTGACCCTTCTGCAATTATGAACTATTCAGCTGAAAACTATCATTACTTTACAAAAGATTTGAAACACAATTCCAGTCTTTGTTATATTATAAAATTAGATTTTGTCACTCTGTTAAATTCGGATGAAAACCAGATTAACAGCGACATTTGGGTAGTTCAGGCATCAATCAGCAATATTTTAGGCGCAGACAATTCCATAAGACGCTCAGTCTTTCATGTTGATTCTGATAATTTTGAAGTCAGATCAGCTGATACTATCCATCCTGACACCATAAGATATACTCAATCCTTAAAAAATACGATACTTTCAATCGCCAAATACACTGCATCTGAACCCAAATTCCTACAACAGGGAATCAAGTGGGGCGAGGTAACTGAATATGTGGACAAAATGCAAATCAATCCGTACATGGAAGTTCTAGAGGAAAATTTGGAATTTTCTACAATTCAAAATGTTGTGGACTATTCTCAAAACAAACTAACTAGAACAGAAAAGACATTTGATGTTTACAAAGTGGGATATGAGATTGACATTATTGATAACAATCTAAGAGAAGAAGATACAAACAATGTAACCAATTTTTATCTGATTTCGTCACAATTTCCATTTCCATTATCAGGAATCTTATACAGTTCAGCTCACGTTGTAGAACCATTCAAAGAGTATGAATTTGAAGTGATATCTTTTGTTTCATCTAATATAATTGAAGAAGATGATAATTCAGTTGAAGATACTGATACTCTAATTGATGATACAACAGATGAAATTATTCCAAAAGATGTAGATGACAATATCATAGTTGATGAAATAATAGAAGAAGAGGATATTATAGTTGAAAACATACTTGAATCAGAGAATGATAGTGATACCATTCAAGATAACGATTCATCCGTTACCAATCTAATTGGTCTTGTCTTGTTGTTAATAGTTATAGTTGGGGGATTTGCTTACTATAAGAAATTCAAAAGTAATAGTTTGAAATCATCTGATAATTCTAAATCAGATTCACTAATCAAAATAATTCATTTTGATGATAACGTTACAATAAACATCAAGAAAAAAGAACAATAATGTTTGTTGGTTTTTAATATTGATTAAACAGACGTGCGGGTTTTGTTAGATTACATTTTTGTTTATCCACAGCTAATATTGTCTGGGAGAACCAATAACATATCTAACCCGTTTAGCCATTCCAAAATTCGTTTGAACTTTAGGTTCTCCCATCTACTTCCTTTTATGCAAATGACCATAATATTTCAGAAATCTGATGAGACACGTAGAGTTGGTAGCATTTGAAAATGATTCCATTTTACACCAAAAGGCACTGTCTTTACCTGTAGGCAAGGTGTTACTAAGACAACTAGGAATTTTGGTGGTAGGCATACTGACTGTATTTTCAGCTTGTGCAATTACAGACAATATCATAGTGCCTGGAATGCTTTTTGCAATATTTCTAGGCATAGGTCTGCCAAACACCAAGATAATGACGCCAGATCAGATGTTAAAAAGTGTGATTTTGTTTTTAATTAGAGGAACATCTCTTTCAAAGAAACCAGAATATATGCAAAAAAGTAAAAAACCAAATTCCAAGAAACAAAAAGATAATCAAAATACTAACACTCAAAGTTTTGAGATTCAATCAAACAATGACAAAACACTATCAAAGATTATCTCCCAATTTGAATCACTTCAAAAAGAAATCAACTGAAACAAAACAAAATGTTGTACCATCTAACAATGACAAAAACTATTCAATTAAAATAGAATTAACTCCAGAAAATATGTTACACATTACTCCAATAAAGACAAAAAAGAACAATCCTCCAAATTCAATTAATAAATTACTAAATTCACTAACAACTTCAAAAAGTAATTTATCTGTTGATCAAAAGAATTCAGACTTTCTACAAAAACATGTATCAATTTTATTAGATGATAAAAAACTAGAATCTAACAAAATAATATCTAAAAACAATTCAATGATTTCTATTCTTTTGGACAAATCTGCAAAATATGACATTAAGACAACTATAGATGAATAATTTTAGAAATAAAAAGAAAAAAGAAATTAGTTTAATTTCTTATTGTTATTATTTAGATTTCTTTTTTGTAGCTTTTCCTTTTGTTGTTGCTGTTTTCTTTTTAGATGCAGCTGCCATAAGTTGGCAAAAATAACGATTTGATATCAACAAGTATTATGAACATTAATTGATCCTTTTAGTAAATCAGAAAACACAATTTTTCTAAAAATAATTCGAATTTCTTGTCTTTTATCAAATTCATTACCTACAATTAATGCTGAAAAGTAGATCAGGAGACCTGAAAGAAGGCGAATCCTTTGGTGGATTCATTGCTAAATTGGCAGTCGCTTTGGTTGCAGTCATTATAGTTGCAACAATCGTGCCTGACGTGCTAGGATTGAACATTGCTGAGCTATGTGTTGAAGAAGATACCATACTGGGCGGCATAACTGGAAACCACTGTGGTAATGACTCTGTATTTTTGACATATGCGGTCAAAACAATCGTAGGTGACGGATACAGTATGCTGCTCGTATTAATTGGCCTTGCATTCATAGGCTTTGGTGCCTACAAAGGGGTGCAATATAGAATACTAGTAAGTCCAATTACTATATAACACAGAACTGCCAAGTCAGGTTTTCCTGAAAAAAACAACAAAACAATCGCCAAAAAACAACAATGATGGTAACAATGAAGTACATTACCAAAAAACCTCAAAAACAGACAATGCTTTTGGTAATGTTTTACTCGTTGTTGCTGTCTCCTCTATTTTTTTACATTTGGTGGTTTGACAGACCTGAGTTACCAACGTTTTTGATAATTTCTTTGTATTCTGTTTGGGTCATATCGATGATTATGGATATGAGAATCACTTTGCCTATCAAGAGTTTGATTGTACTGCATGAATACAATGTAATTTTTAGAAATCTATATCAAAAGTATAGACCACGAATTGCAATTCTAATACAATTATTGATAGAAACATCGTTTGTCTTGTTTATTCCATCTTTGATATTTCCACGGGAGTTTGGAGTAAGATTATTTTTTGATTATCAGACAAGTGCAATACTTGCAGGGATTGTTGGTGTTATTCATTTGTTGGCGTGGCACTCTGATAAGAAAATAGTTAGAACAATAATACAAAAATAAAAAGAAAAAGTTGTGTTTTTTACAGTCTTGGCATTATACTGAGTCTTGACTTTGCAGATACTGCAATTATTGATATGATTGCAACTGCTAGAATCATTATTGCAATTGTTCCAAATTCTGGAACTACCTGTTTTGTTGCCACTTGTCCTGTTGGACCTGTAAATGGCTCTTCAACACCAAATCCGTTAAATGTCACAGTAATGTCTACTGGCATCTCATCAGATGCTCCTGCAGGCAGTGGTGCAGTCATGTGATTCATGACTCCATCATGATCATGCACTCCTTTGTCATCAAGAACGGTTTCTGTTCCTTGGGTTGCCATGATGTCATAGTTGACATGCTCTACACTCATTCCGTCAATTGTTGTAAAGGTTACATCAATTGATAGCATTTGGTCTTGAGCTGCCTCACCTGTTACAATCTCTACCATTAGTTCTTCACTATCAGAATCACTAGTAGTATCTGTACTGTCGCTGTCAACAGCAACGTCTCCACCATCATCGGTTCCTGCTGCTGCTCCTACAGTTACTGCTCCTACCATCCATGGATGAACCATGCAAAAGTAGTCAAATGTACCTTCTTCTTCAAATGTATGAGAGAATGTGGTTCCTGCCATGAACAGACTGGAATCAAATATTCCATCAGGACCGTCAGTGGCAGTTCCGCTGGTTACGGTGTGGGCTGCAGCGTCGTCATTTGACCAGGTTACCGTCTCCCCAACATCAACTGTTACCTCATATGGAATGTAGCATTCGTTTGTCTCCTCACATCCTGGAACAGAAGTACCAGCTGGTACACTTACCATGGTTTCTGCAGATGCAGTAGGAGTTGCTGTCATCAGAACAAGACTTACAATAGTTACTGTCAGTATTGAAAAGAATGTCGTTGTTTTTGTAGTTAATTTCATTATTAGTTTAACTCATAGTTAGAATAAAAGTTTTTGAGCAAGAACTGCCTATTTTGTATTATAGTCTTCATTATCAGTAGTAAAGAGAAAAAAATTCTCTTTACTACTGATTTGTCTAAGTGATTTATGTGAATCTCAAAATGATGTTCTTCTAAATTTTTCCTCCTTTTATTAAATTCAAGATTCTATAGTTGTGAAATCGATTTCAATCCTTTCAAAGAGGAAAAAGAATAACAAACGAGAACAGAACAATCAAAATTACAAATCAGTAAAAACCGAAAATAATCCAAACCAATTCAAGTACAGCTATAGTATAATCCCAACTAACTTTGTCATCTATCAGAGGAAAATCAGGCACAAAAGATGGGTCAGTTCTTTGATATTCTAAGAGTCATTGAAGACAGAATCAAAATTACAATGTCTCGAAGGATGGTTCCAATAACTGTTGAAGGACAGACGGTAGACATGTCAGTCATGCAGGTTCATCTGGAATCACACCAACCATTAAGTGATGTTTTAGATCAAATTAAGCTAGAATACATTTCAGGTGACAGGCAGCCAAAAACAAAGATTGTAAGAGAAAATTTGAGTAATATGGAGATTGTTCAAACTGTTCATGATGATGAATCACCTTCAATTGAAAATGAGAATAAAAATTCTATTTTCTTCCGTATAGTGTCTTTAATTCCTCAATGGGTACTTTTGGATATAGTTCTAACTTGTCAGATATTTCATTTTCTTTTTCACAAAGACTTAGACCTTTTGTTCCAATAGTTATCCATGATTCAGATTCTGTTTTGTATATTATCGAATTTTCTTTAGATTCTGGGCGCAATCTAGTCTTTACAACTTCCTCTGTTAACATGTTGTCAGTCATAGTTGGCAATAAGAAATTAGCAGATGTTCCATCATCATAATCTATTCTAATTGAAGGATATCCAAACAAGAATTTGATACCTTCTTCTTTAAAGACCAATCCATTATCACCAGTTTCTTTTGAATAAGTTATTTGATGTTCTCTTTGATGTACATCATCTAAAGTTTCAAAATGTTTATTGTAAGTAACATACAACTTCCTCTCCTGATCATACCAACAATCATTCCAAACATTGTGGTCCGGAATGTTAGATGGTACTTTATCAGAACGAATTGTTGAAATTGTTTTGGAACATTCTAAATTCTTTTCAGTATTTTCGATTTCTTGTTTTGTTTTACTTATCTCCTCTAAAACATTCAATCTGGATTATTGTTTGTGTGGGTGGTTGTCATTGATAGAATCCAACTTTATCTCTAATTTTGATAGTTTTGATTTGAGGGGTTTTAGCATTTCTTCAAATCTGGTTACATATGGGTTTTGAGTCAATGTGTTATTCATATCTAAATATTCTCCAATAATTTAAAAAGACTAGGATTCATTTCTTACCTCTTGATTTTCTTTTAGGTGTGCTCGATTTTTCCCCAACTCCTGCTACTGCTCTATTCTTTGCAATATTCCACGCCAATTTCATTATGTCTTGAACATGTTCTGACTTTGTATTGAGCTTGTACAGGATTGCCTTGCCTACAACTCTGTTTTTCACCAAAATTCCTTGAGATTCTAGTTTTTTTACCTCATCAAATCCAGTTTTAAATGACAATCCAGAATTTTTTCCAATATCTGTAATTGAATAATCCCAATCAGAAAATGTAATCATAAAATCCAATACTTTGGATGTACTGCATGAAAATACTGATTCTAGTGGACCTAACTCTAGTGCTTTCTTTTTAGATTTAGTGTCTGCAATTATTGTAATCTCTTTTTGTAATGCAGTCATGTTTATCATATAATACATAAAACAATTATTTAAAACTATATATGATATTGTATAAAATATTATATATTAATTAAATAACTTGAAATTCTAAATATTATCAGTTTGGATTTAGTATCAAAACAGATTCTAAAAAAGATGTTTTTAGATCATAGGATTGGCGCAAAACACATCTCATTACAGAATCTCAAAACTGGTTTTCCTTCTCATGTCAAAGGTGAGGTAGATAAACAACTAAAGAAACTTGTAAGACAAAATCCAGTTTTAATGCATCCCACATCGTATGGACCACAGTATGCATTGAATCCAAGGAAGTTACAAGAGATAGTAAAAATTTCAGAGAACTGAACGCTTGCGCTCTAATCCCGGTAACGGTACTTAACTGAGGATTAAATTTTGTTACATAAACCTATGATGATTCAAATCTTTGCATATTTACCATTACTGGAATTTGTGCTAGATATGACATTATTTTGAATCTGTAAATGTTTAGAGATAATGGTATACACTCCGTTAATGACAATAGATTGGTTTTTTACTACATAAGAGGTGTAATTTTAAAACTTACTGTTAGGTTCGAATACGTTAGGATTGAACTTGTCTAGTTTAGTAATTCATAAAAACTAGTATCCAAAATTGGAAAAATCATATTACGAGAAATCTATTCTATTATACATGAAATTGATCAGGAAGGTTGTGAAACCCAACTCTCTGATTACGAATATCGCAAGTTCTCAGGATACAAAAGAGGTCATGAAGAACTACCTTGATTGAAAACAAATGATCAAAATACCTCAAAATTTTATTTTCTACACTTGTCACAAACTGCCTGAAATGATTCCTCATCTAACACAAGAGAGACTCCTGATGAATAACATTTTGAACACATTCCTATCATAGAAATTTCAGTTTCTGTAAATCTAATTTGAGTTATTTTATTGATTTTTAATTCTCTTCTGGTTCGAATCTATTATTTTTCACGAGGGTTTCTAACTTTTAGCCTTAAACCCATATAGGGTGTGATGTGCACTAAATATTAGTGACCAAATCCGAGTATGAAAACCTGTTAAAAAGAATTCAGAATAAAATAGGTGACACAAAAAAAGAAACCACTGCTAGGTTTGAACTTCCCATAGTTGATGTGATGTGGGAAGGCCAAAAGACGTTTCTGCGTAATTTCTCTGAATTCCCTAAAGTGCTAAGGCGGGATCCTGATAAGGTATTACAGTATCTTTCAAAAGAATTTGCAGTTCCTGCAGAGCGCTTAGGTGATAAAGCTATGTTTGTTGGAAGAAGAGCTCCAGATGATTTTACACGTTTATTTCAAATCTATGTTAAAGATTACTTGGAATGTCACACTTGCAAAAGCCCTGATACAAAAATTGTCAAAGAAAATAGAATTTCATTTCTAATATGTGAAGCCTGTGGAGCAAAATCTACTCTTAAAGGTAAATATGCATAATGCAATTTTCTGTAAAAGTTATTGATTATCAAAAAAATATGATGTTAAATATTTGTGATTTTGATTTACTCGGAAAAGACATTGTTCAAGATAAATTGACTATGAGTATTAGTAAGAGCTATTACGGAGAAAAATTTGTAAACAAGGAGGAAGCTGAGAGCTTACTCAAAAAATCATCCATCATTAATATGGTTGGAAAAAATTCCATCTCCCTCTCAATAGAACTAGGAATTGGTTCAGAGAATGGGGTAAAAGAAATTTCTGGTATACCATTTCTAATTGTTTTTAAAATTTAGTTCATTCTAGTGATCTCTTTTTAAAAAAGAAATCATTTTATCTAGTTACTCTAAATTAATTTGTTGGCTCATGATATTAGTAGAAAATTAGAATCAAAACTTGATAAAAAATTAATTTCTAAATTAAAAAAGAGACAACTTGACGATGGTTTCAAAAAAGGTAAGGTAATCAATGAAGTTTTAGACAAACCAACAGTAATGACACTTTATAAAATGATTAAAGATAATATCATAGCTTATGTTAATGGTTCTGTCAGTGCTGGCAAGGAATCACTTTTGTTTTGGGCTGTTGATGAAAACAATGTAGATGTTGCCTTAAAAATTTACTTGGTAAGTACTTCTAATTTTAAAAAAAGAGAACCATACATTATAGGCGATCCTAGATTTTTAAAATTGAAAAAAGGAACAAAAAACTTAGTTCATTTGTGGGCAAAAAAAGAATTCAGAAATCTTTCTCAGTGCTATGATTGTGGAATTTCTGTTCCTAAACCCCTTTATGTGACCAATAATGTTCTAGCAATGGAATTTATTGGAGAAAATGGGTCTCCTGCTAAAATTTTACTCGAGTCCAAAATTGATGATGATGATTATAAAGAGTCCATATCCATTATCAAACATCTATACAAAAATGCTAAACTGGTACATGGTGATTTTTCAGAATACAATATTTTCAAAACAAAAAAAGGATTAACTATTTTTGATCTTGGCTCTGCAATAGATCTGAGACACCCAAATTCTCATGAATTTCTTAAAAGAGATATTAATAACATTACGCGATTCTTTGCTAAAAGAGGGATTTCTGTAAATGAACCGTCTGAAATATTTGAGGATATTGTAAAATGAGCTTTGAAAAATTACTTCGCATTCCAAATGAACGAATAGCTGTTTTAATTGGAAAATCTGGCACGATCAAATCCAAAATTGAACAACAATGTCATGTGAATTTGGATATTGATGGAGAAAGTGGAGAAGTATTGATTAAATCAGCTGGAGATGTAGAAAAAATTAAGCCATTCAAAGCAATGGAGATTGTAACTGCAATTGGAAGAGGATTCTCACCTGAAAACGCTATGACTTTGTTACACGGTGAAAATGCATTACATGTAATTGATTTGAGAGAATTTGCAGGCAAATCAAACTCAAATATTGAAAGGATTAAAGGACGAATTATAGGAGAAAATGGGAAGGCAAGAAAAAATATGGAAAATCTTACTGGAACTCATATCTCTGTTTATGGAAAAACAGTTTCGATAATAGGTGATACTACAAAATTAAGATTAGCTGTTGATGCAATCTCTTCTATTTCTAATGGCAGTATGCACGGTGCTGTTTATAATAAACTAGAAGCTGCAAATCGTAAAGCAAAACAAGATAGAATGCAATTATGGGAAGATCATGATGTCTTCTATTAAAGAACAATTTAATCAAATTTCTCCTAGTGAGTTTTTTTATAGTAATCGAGATTTAGCTGGATTTAGTAATCCAACACGTTCTCTTTATACTGCTGTACGAGAATTTGTTGAAAATTCTTTAGATGCTTGTGACCAAAAGGGAATTCTCCCTGAAGTTCATCTTACAATCAAAGCAGTTGAATCTGAAAAACCCGATCCAAAACAATATGTTTTAACTGTGAAGGATAATGGTCCTGGAGTTTATGCCGAGCACATACCCCTAGCGTTTGGAACTGTTTTGTATGGGTCCAAATTTGGATTAAAACAAGCAAGAGGTATGTTTGGACTTGGTGCAACAATGGCTATTCTTTACGGTCAAATTACCACAAACAAGCCTGTTATTGTAAAGAGTTCTGCTGATGGAAAAACCCAAGATGAATTTGAAATATTGTTAGACATTCAAAAAAACAAACCTGTAATTCTAAAACATTCTACAAAGGAGGTATCTAAAAATGGTTTATCTATTAGCATTTGTTTGGAAGGTGATTATTCTAAGGCTGGAACAAAAATTAGAGATTATGTTTATGAAACATCTTTGATCACTCCGTATGCTACAATAACCTTTGATGATCCTAAAGGACAAAAATTTCATCATCCTCGATTTGTTAAAGAAATTCCACCGCCACCAACAATAATCAAACCCCATCCACATGGAATTGATGTTGAAAGAATACGTAGAATGATTGTTGAATCCCAATTTGAAATTCCAATTATTGATGATACTATGATTGAAAAAGTTAGAAAAGACTTGGGTTTATCAAAACAAAATCTAAGTTTTATAGCAATTATTGCCAAAGCAAAAAAGAAATGGAAAACTCTTTCACGTCAAGTACGGGTTGTAATTGCATTAATGTCATTTCTTAAGATGGATTTTGAAAAACTTCGTAAAATTAGAATTGAAGATCTAGATATACCCAACAAAAAATTATATTATTGGGATTTTGGCGATTCACAATCTAAGTCAATTGATATCGATCCTGAAAGTCAGTATTACAAACAGTTGACAAATACTGTTCAGGGTGAACCACTCACGACATTTTTAACAAAAAGATTTCAGCGTATAGGTCCTACAACAGCAGTCAAATTTGCAGATTTTGCAGGATTCAAACCTGAAAAACGAATGGGTACAATGACCAATCAAGAACTAGTACAACTTAGTGATTCATTACAAAAATTTGAAGATTTCTTGTCTCCTGATCCAAGCTGTCTTGCACCCCTGGGTGAAGTACCTCTTGAAAAAGGAATAAAAAAATTCTTCAATCCTGATTTTACAGCTGTAGTTCAACGCCCCGCATCTGCTTATTCTGGATTTCCGTTTATTGTAGAGATGGGAATTGCATATGGTGGAGATATTAAATCTGGTGGACCTCATGTTTATAGATATGCCAACAGAATTCCATTACTTTATGATGAAGGTAGTGATGTGGTCCTAAAAGTTGTGAATGAAACTGATTGGGGTAGATACAAGGTAAAAGGAGATCCGCCATTCATCATTGTATCTCATATTTGCTCCACTAGAATTCCTTATAAAACTGCAGGAAAAGAAAACGTTGCAGACAGACCAGAAATAGAACGTGAACTGAGATTAGCACTTCAATTCTTATCTAGAAAACTTGCAGCATACATGTCAAAGAAGGGTCAAGTTGAGATGGCTAAAAAGCGTGCAAATCTTTATGCAAAATATATTCCATTGATCGCTCAGTTCTGTACGGAGCTTGCTGGAAAAAAGAAAGAGCCAAATTACAAGAAAATGTTGGAGGGTGAGGCAATAGTTGAAAACAAGTGAAAAATCAAAGAGGCTAAGTAAAAAAGCTGAAGAAAAACAGAAGAATGTTCTAGAAGTCCTTCAAACTCATGGTGCAAAAATTTATGAAGATTTGAATAATGGTCAATTTCCAAAATTTTCTGTACCTAGTCGATCTGTAAGCAATATAGTATATGACAAAAAACTAAGACAATATATTCTAGGTAACTCTGCAGCTTTACGTAGCTCACGAAATTCATCTCAATTAAGATCTTTTACTCAATTAATGTGGTTAGCATTTTTTGCAAACAGGCTTACTAAAGAGAAAAAATCTTCAACATTAAGAGATGTTTACTATTCATCTCAAGCCTTTGCAATTGAATTTGAAGATCAGGGAGAATCTGATAACATAATTGTGGACTTGGAGGCTGTTTTGTCAAAACCAAGGGAAGACTTTCATATATTTCCTGAAGAAAGAAGTTCAATTTTTGGTGATTTAAACATAGAATATACTATTCCAGGATATGAGGGAAAAACAATGAATCTCTCTAACCATCCAGATGGATATTCTATAGGACCTAGTTTGACAACTTCTGAACTCCTTGATACCAGTGCAGAAATTGTAATTGCAATTGAGAAAGGTGGTTTATTTACAAGATTTGTTGAGGAACAGGTCGATAAAAAATTTAAATCTATAATTATTAATACCGGTGGTCAAGCACCGCGTTCAACACGAACACTTCTGAAAAGACTTCATGATGAAATGGGATTACCAATCATCGTTCTAACCGATGGTGATGTGTATGGAGAACACATTGCTATGGTAATTAAATCTGGTTCTGCAAATGCGGCACATTTGAGGGAACTTACCGTACCTGATGCAAAATGGGTAGGTGTATGGGCTACTGATATTGAAAAATTCAAACTCCCTACAATTCCAATGACTGAATCTGACATCAAAAGATGTTATGATTTGCAAAAAGATCCGAGGTATCAAGAAGGAATATGGAAAAAAGAATTAGATGTATTTTTACGAATTAAAAGAAAAGCAGAGTTGGAAGCATTTTCAAAATATGGACTTACAAATATAACAGATAAATATCTCCCACAAAAATTAGAATTAGCAAAAAGTATTTAGTTATTTTATTCTTAAAGTTAAAACTCCATTTCTATACTTAAAATCAAAAATCTGCATTTGAATTGAACCTTCTATGGGAACTTCTTTTGAAAAACCTCCTGAACCTCGAATATACAAAATTCCATCAATCAATCTAACTGCGATTTTGTCTTCAGGACCAGGAACTTCTGCTACAAATACAAACTCTCCTTCTCCTCTGATGAGATCATATACCCAATTTTTTGTTTCTTGTTCTCTTGCAGTATAAAGTGGTTTTTGATCCTTTGTTATTTTTTTCAATACTCTTACCCAATAAAACATTGTAATTGCTGCTGCTCCAATTAAAATAAAGCTTACAAAACCGGAACCAGATCTTTGAGTCATTACATATATTATCCCAAGGAATAGAATTACCATGATTGGTATGATGAAATTCAGAGATTGTTCATTCGAGTATGCCCCTTTGTAGCTTGCCAAACATCAAAAATCTATCTTTACCAAATATAAAGTATCTTTGATTTTTATTACCATTTTTTAGAATTTTGCTTATTGGTAAATGAAAATAAAACTCGTAAACTTTCATTGAAAGAAATTATTTTAAAAGGTTCTATAATTGCAATTATTGTTACAATTCCGTCAATTATAGCATTTCTTCTAAGTTGGGCAGTTCTCGATAATTTGATTCTTGCATCAATCATTGGTGCAATAGTTCACTTTCTGGCAATGGGATTTTCTTTAAAAATTTCAAAAAAGTTATTGATAAAAAATGATTGATCTATCAAAACTTGAAAAAGATCTTATCTCAGAAATAAAACTGAATACTATTCAAGCTAAAGTTTTTCTTTTGGTAACTTGTAATGGAAAAATGACTCCTAGAAAAATTTCAGACGAATTAAATATTTCCTTTAATGAAGCACTAAAAACTTCAAAGGAACTTTTAACATTGGGCGCATTTATTGATATTACAGAAACAGAATTTGAGGCAATGCATCCAAGATTTACAGCTGTGAATATGTATAGAAAGTTTTGTGAAAGAGAACATATCGAATTCAAACGGAACAAAACCGTTGATAATTTGGGGGTAATTCTAGAAAAACCCTATGATGATGCAAGAACTAAATAATGCTAATTAAAGATTAACAACATTGGTAATAGACACAGAATCATGTAAACATCAGCCAGTCTATTTTGGTGTAGTTAACATTAACATAGATGAACGTACCATAGGTTCTGTTGATGTGTGGAGATGTGGTGTATGTAAGAAAAGATTCTGTGAGGAAAAACAGTTGGGAATTGAAGAATTAGCTGACTTAGTAGGTATGCCTAAAATTGATCCTGATGCAAAATGGGGCGTTATTGTCTGTAAATTGCAGCAGGGAAAATATAGATGGAAATTAGTTAGAATTAAAGAAAATGGAGAAATTAAACATGAATGTCTTGATGAACAGATAATTCCTCTAAAAATAAAAGATTTTAAAATTGAAGATGATAGACATTGGAGTTTTTTAATTGATGATCACATCAATAAGGCTGTTGAAATCTGATTTCTAAAATGAATCTTAAAGTTCACATCAATAATGTTCATGGAAGCCAAATGGCTGCAAAAATTACTGGCAAATTTACAGTTGATAAGTATACATTTCGATTTAATGCCATTGCCTTTGGAAGGATTGGAGGACAGAATGTAGGTGCAAAAATTTCTAAAACAACAGAAAAAGAATTAAAAAGACTGGGTTATGATGTAGATAAAGTAATAACATCTTTACAAGCAAATCTTTTACAAGGGGATCTTACATTACCTAAAGGACTTAAACGAGAGTCTTTTGCTGACGTCTAAAATTCTGCTTCTTCAAGAGCTTTTGAGCAAGAGCAACTTCTAGTTTTAGGAATTTTATCAATTAGTTTGATTAATATCTCTTTTGTTCTTTCTACATTATTTGATAATGTTTCTAACACCTCTTTTGCAGTAACAGGTTTTTCTGCCCACACATCATAATCTGTAACTGTTGAAATTGATGAATAACACATTTGTGCTTCTCTTGCAAGTTGACACTCCGGAACTAATGTCATTCCAATAATATCTGCACCCGTTGCCCTGTAAAACTTTGATTCAGCTTTAGTAGAAAATCTAGGCCCTTCTATGCATACATATGTACAATCTTTATGAATAGGTAAATCTTGTTTTTTTACTACATCTAAAATTGATGATTGTATTTCTAAACAAAACGGCTCTGCTACAGAAATATGGATTACTCGCCCATTACTTGAAAATGAACTCTCCCTTGATTTTGTAAAATCTAAGAACTGTGTAGGTAGTGCAAAATGTCCTGGTTCTATTTGTTCTTTCAGACTTCCAACTGCTGATGGAGCAATAATTCTTGTTATTCCCAGTTCCTTGAATGCCCATATGTTTGCTCTGTAATTTATCATATGTGGTGGGATTGAGTGCTTTTTTCCATGTCTAGGCAAAAATGCAATTTTTCTTCCATCAAAAATACCAACAGTAATTGTATCTGATGGTTTTCCATATGGGGTGCTGACATCGATCTCCAGAGATTTTTCTAATAGTCCTGAGTCATAAATTCCAGTTCCTCCAAAAATTCCAATCTCTATGTCTTTTTCCATTAATACTTCACTAGTGACTTACAATTATAATTACTGATTAATCTCATCCCTTTCAATTCAGTAAGCTCTATCATAAATGCAAATCCAGAAATTATACCTCCTACTTTTTCAATAAGTTTTGCCGAAGCTTTTGCAGTTCCTCCTGTTGCCAATAGGTCATCACATATTATGACTTTTTGCCCTCTCTCAATTGCGTCTTTTTGAATTTCAATTGTATCTTGACCATATTCTATTTTATATGATAATTTTATGGTCTTTCCAGGAAGTTTACCTGATTTTCTAATCATTATCATACCTTTGTTATATCTTGAAGCCATGAGACATGCAAGAATAAATCCTCTTGATTCAATTCCTGCAAAAACATCTACATCTTTTGGATGAAAATACTTTGTAAATTCGTCTGTTATATATGATAAAGCTGATGGATCCTTCAAAATAGGACTAAAATCTCTAAACAATATTCCTTTTTTAGGAAAATTTGGATACTCTGAAACTCTCTCTTTAAGATCCATAGAAAAATTTGAAAACTAGTGGAATAAAATTGTTTGAAATTAGTCTAGTACATATGTAGTTTCAGCTGAATCATATGCATCATTTGCAGTAATCTTGTAAGTTCCTGGAACCATGTCTTTTGGTATGATCCATGGCTGATTAATCTCTCCTTGTGATGATGCAGGAAATTCTAGAGTCTCAACTATGGTTCCGTCTTTTGCAATTATTGAGATCTCAACCGTACCTTTTGCTCCTATGATTTTAATTGTAATGTTTTTTCCTATACCTGCAAATTCAGCACCCTTGCTGACATTGATTACCATTCCTTCCTGTTGAACTGCAGTCACTTCTATGTCCACTGTGTCAAAGTTTGAACCACTGATAGCCTTTAATTGCCATTTTCCAGGTTGAGCTCCAGATGGTATTCTAAAACCACTTTCTGAAATCTTTCCATTTTTATCAGAGAATGTTTCTATGAACTTTACCTCCTTTCCATCAGGATCATATAGACTAATTGTAAGAAGAACGTTAGGATTTGTATCACCTAGAATCAAAACTGAATCTCCGGGTTCATATTCTAATTTTGTAGTGTTTATGCTGATTTCTCCAGAACCTATCTGCAATCCTACAGTGAACAATTCAGTATTTTTTGATGAACCCTTGCTAACTACTGCAGTGTACACTCCTGATGCGTATCCCTTGAGTTCTAATTCATACATGCCTCTCCCATCTTCTTTTAGTTTAATTGGAATGGTCTCACCTTTTGGTTTGTCTGAAGGATCAACAATTAACATGCTAAGTGTTTCTGATGGTTTTCCTGTAAATAAAATTACTGCAGTATCTGATGATTTGTAATTTAGCTTGTCAAATTCTAAGTTTACTGGAATTGATGGAAGTTCTCCTAGTCCTGCAAAAATAAATTCTTTATTTTTGCCTTGAGTGGCAATTAATGTCCATGTTCCTTCCTTGTCAACATTTGCAATTGTAGGATACTCTAATTCCACAAATCCTGAATCATCTAACTCTAAAATGTCTGTAAATCTCTCATTTCCTAAAGGATCTTCGAGAACTAATTCTATTGGTATGTTTGGCAGTGCAGTACCGTTATATTTTATCGGCTTGCCAGGTTCAAATTTCAAACTTTGTGGTTTAATGATGATTGTTTTAGATGATTCTACTGTCCATTTCTTTACAATTTTATCTCTACCATCAGAAATTTCTGCACTATATTTTCCAAATGGTGTGTCTAGTGGAACTATAATTGATTCCTCTAATTCCCAATTTCCTTTAGAGTTGACTTCAGCTGTTCTAGTATTAATTGTCTCTCCAGATGGATTTTGTATTGTTGCCGTAATGGCACTTTTTGGTTGACCTGTACCTGAAATCTCTAAAAAGTCTCCTCTATGCACTACATCTGGAATTCCTTTGATTGTAAGTTTGATGTTATCTGTTTCTGGAATTCTACTTTCTATATCTCCTAGTCTCAAACTAATTTTCTTTTCTTCTCCATAGCTATCTTTAACAACAAAGTCTACTCTATCTGCACCAATATTTTGTGGTATTTTCATTGTAGTCATAAAATTACCTGCATCATTGGTAACAAAACTTCCAATCTTCATTGAATCTACTAAAAAGTCAAACTCTTGCATTGGACCAAAACTATCCCCCGTTACTCTGATTGTAGCCCCTACATTTGGTTTTTCAGGTATAATTCTAAAAATTGAATCTGATAAGACCCCTTCCTTTGCTGAATTTTTTTCTTGAGATTTGCGATTTATGATTGGCTCTGATAATTCTTCTGCAATTGTTTTTCCTATTTCTATTTGTTTTTCATTTTTGTCAAGTGCCTTCCAATTAATTCCTGAACTAACTTTGTCTGTTTTAACCCCAAATTTTATTGAATCACCTGGTTTAACATCTTCTGAAGAAGTAAATATTATGACTCCCTGTGGTGTCTTTTGACCAGTCCAGCCTTCTTCTGTTTTGAATGACTTGAAATTAAAATCATTACCTAACCAAATTCTAAAAGAACTGACATTTGTTGTTCCTTCATTTATAAACTCAATAATTGTTGTTTCTTCAAATGCAATACTTTTTGCGTTAACTGTTTCAGCATACACATTAGGAATTAATACCAAACCGACAGAAAATACTAGAAGCGAAAGGAAAATTCCTCTCATAGAGGATTTATTCATAATTTTCATTTCCGTCATCTCTCACTTAAACCTTAAAGAAATTTTGGCCTTTTTGTATTTTTTACTTGAGTATCATTCATCAGAAATCTTCTTTAACATCAAGCTTTTGTACGCTGATATTTATCCAAATCAGGTTTTGTTGGAACATTTTGATACTGTCGTATTCTTTCGGCAATCATCCTGTATAATGATCTAAATTGATCCTTGGTCTTATCTGATAAGAAATCCGTCTCATCTAAAGCAATTTTTTCACAAATATATCTAGTGATTTCTTCATTGTCAAACTTTCCCCAATCATCATCTTTATGTTCTTCCCAAATATTTCTTAGATTCTCCAAAATTCCCTTTTTTTCCTTGGATAATACATCTTCTGGAGTAAGATTGGAATATCCTTCATGTCTTAATTTAATTTCATATGTTTGGTTTACTGCATACATATAGTCTTCTAAAACCAAGTAATCCTCAATTGATTCAAGTTTTTTTGCCTCTTTTTCAAAGAATATTGTTTGTATTGGTGAAAAATCATTTGATGCCAGCTGAGATGAAATCTGTTTTGATTCTTCAGTATTGTCAAGTAGAATAAATGTCCTGTAACCATGATTTCTATAAAATATTGCTAATGGTAAAACTGAATTTTTACTATACGCAGCTACGATATTTAATGGATTCATTGAGATATTTGGATCTTGCAAAAACTTATCGAATGCATTGAGATACATTGCATCAGACATTGTTTCTACAATTATGACTGGTCTTGAGTTTGTTCCAATTTCCCTATCAACAATTGACTCAACTAATCCTCTTGATAACCCATAGAGAATGGGAGTTAATGTTTTATCATCCGCATTCCAATAATCATAAAATATTCTACTCAGATGTTTTTTCTTGTCTAGTTCTACAACAAGCAAATTTCCTGGTGTATAATCAAAAATCATAAATGGTGAATGAGTTGCATAAAGGACTTGATTTGAACCTGCAAGACCTTTTAGAAGATCAGATATTCCCATTTGTTGTGTAGGATGAAGATTTCTTGCAGGCTCATCTAAAAGAAGAATTGCTTCTTTTAATTCTGCTCTTTGTGTCTCTGCTGCAAAGTTTACAATAAATGAAAATGTCCATTTGAAACCTTCGGCCCTTCTGTTAAGTAAACCCGTATTTGTAATAGTTCCATCTTTGTGTACATCTGAAATTACTACACTCATAATGTTTCCAGGATTATATCTTAAATCTACATGAATCGGATCTCCTTTCCATGCAGGATTGAGTTTACTTGTCAATCTATTACTTGCAGTGTTGAGAATCTTTATGCACCTTGATGGTGTCTCTTTAACCTTGTCTAATTCTTTAATGTCTAATTCTGCCAAGTAGAATAGATTTCTAACAGTTTCTGCCTTGTCAAACTCTTCAATATATTCAATTGATTCAGATCTGTCTCCTCTTTTCTCTTTTATGTATTCATTTAGATTGATGTTTCCATAGATTTTCTTATAATCTGAAAAATACACAAAACGTGGGTGTATTTGTGCTGCAATAAAATTCTCTAACGCGGTTTTTTCACTTTCTCCACTTAGAAGATTTGAAAACTGATTTTCGGGATTATTATAGATTCTTTCCCACTCTTGAATAACCTTTGGCTCTTGAATAGCAATTACATGAAATTGATTGCTAAATTCTGCCATTGTACTATCAAATACTTCTTGATTCTTGGGAGGGTTCCCCTCAAAAATTTCTGTATCTATTTGAATCCTTAAGTGATTTGGAATTGTATCTAAAAAATCAAGAATTCTTTTTACAAAATTCTCCCACGAGTTCAAACCACTATTTTCATCTTCACTTAATTGGATATCTTCAAATTCGTATTGCACATTGAGATTCTTATTAGTTCTATAAAGTTTAATTTTTTTTATTTCAGGCAAATTTGGAAATTTTTCTTTTAGTAATCTAATTTCATTTGTACTTAATTCAAACTGACCTTCAACAAGTCTTATTTCGTCTTTCAGCTCATCAAACATTTCATCACATAGATCTAATTCTGAAATGTTTTCATCCTTGTTTAGTAATGTTAATGCTTGAAGAATGGTTGTCTTTCCGCTTTCGTTTCTTCCAACAAATGCAGCTAAATCCCCTACATTAATTTCTCCAGAATCATGAATGCAACGATATGCTTTAACTCGAAATTTTCTAAGTCGCATCGAGCGATCTTTAATTGGCTACGATTTAACTCATTCGTCAGATTGTTCACAATTTTCTAAATTTGCTAAATAGATATAAGGGAATTATTAATTCTTAACCAAATGGCTAAAGGAATTCTATATGCTGTGTTTGTTTTACCTGTGATATTTTCAATAATTTTTGGTTCAGTTGTGTTGGCAGATGTTTTACAAGAACCAGATCGTGAATTAAACATGTGGCAAGTTGGAATGTCTGAAAGGTTAACTGATTCATCAATTCAAATCATTGGTCTTGCTGAGCAATATACTATATCTAGTCCTGTAAAAATTTTTGTTAGTATTGATGATGCTAATTTTGCTTGCGGTGATCTATATGTCACAATTTACTCTGGCAAAAATGTAGTTACACAAAGTGGATTTTTAGAGCAATGTTTTGGAAAAAATATGGCTCAACTGCCAATAGACGATGAGTTTTCTGAAATCATTAATGTCCCAGGGCAGTATGAATTGATAGCAGAGATGAGAGATAAGAATCAAAAACACACAATTTCAGCAAGTGAGAAATTTACTGTTAAATAGTAAAGTCTATTGTATTATAAATAGGAATTTTATATAAAAAAAGGATGATTTGATGGCAAAGAAAAAAGATAACTTAACTGAAGAGGCCAAAAAGATAAAAGCTGAAATAGACGAACTTAAAGAAAAAAACAAAATTATGGATTCAAAGTCATCAAAAAAGAAAACAAAATCAGAAAAACCATCTAAAGAAAAGAAAACAAAATCAGAAAAACCATCTAAAGAAAAGAAAACAAAATCAGAAAAACCATCTAAAGAAAAGAAAACAAAATCAGAAAAACCATC
>Ga0224497_10000478_pt1 | contig 27473 bp, 20 predicted proteins | sample SF_Jul11_sed_USG_4_FD_167970 | JGI IMG/M metagenome (GOLD analysis project Ga0224497, IMG submission 167970) | Sediment microbial communities from San Francisco Bay, California, United States - SF_Jul11_sed_USGS_13 | ecosystem: Environmental > Aquatic > Marine > Sediment | place: USA...
AAGCTGCAGCCGATATTCCGAAAAAGAGGGAAGAGGCATTAGCTCGCACCTGGGCACCAAAATTCAACCTGCAAAGTTCCTTCTTCGGCCGGGGCAGTGGATGGGACAACCGGGGCAATCGAGATGGCGGGGGGGAAGGTTTATTGCCGGATGTGCCGAATTGGGCGGTTGGACTGACGGCGACTTTTTCCCTGTTGGATTTTTCCTCCATCCGCGCTCAACAACAACAGGAACATTATCGTAATCTTGCCGAAACGGCCCGCTACGATCGTGTGATTCAAGAGTTGACCGCGCAGCAGGTGAAAGCTCGATCGCTCATGGAGAGTACCAAACTCATTGCCGAAAACACGCCTATCCAATTACAAGCGGCTCGCCTGACGGAATCCCAAGCGGCCGCTCAATTTAAAGCCGGCCTAGCCACAGTCGTGGAAGTGTCGGAGGCGCAAAGGTTAGTTGTCCAGGCCGCCGTGGATGATGCGCGGGCGCGTCTTGGCGTGTGGAAAGCCTTGTTGGCCCTCTCAGGTGTGCAGGGTGAACTTTCCCAATTTTTACAGCTTGTGCGCTCCTTTCCTTCTTCTCCAATCATCAAATGAAGCTCCTCCTGATTGCACTTCGGCGGCCCGTGACCATTATCGTGCTGGTAGTGGCCATGGCCATATTTTCATATCTGGCGGTCAAACGGATGGCCATCGATATCTTCCCGAATTTGGGACTTCCCGCCATTTATGTGGCCCAACCCTATGGAGGCATGGACCCTGCCCAAATGGAGGCCTATTTGGTCTCGTTCTATGAATATCATTTTCTTTATATCACCGGGATCGAGCATGTCGAATCCAAGTCCATTCAGGGCGCCGCATTGATGAAATTGTTTTTTCATCCGGATACGGATATGAATCAGGCCTTGGCGCAGACAGTCGCCTATGTGAATCGATCCCGCGCCTTCATGCCTCCCGGAACGGTGCCGCCCTTTATTTCGAGGTTTGATGCCGGAAGTGTGCCGGTGGGGTATTTGGTTTTTCAGAGCGAGTCACGGAGCCTCAAAGAAATTCAAGATCTGGCGTTGTTCAGAGTGCGTCCGATGTTTTCCGCAGTCCCTGGGGTGTCTGCCCCTCCACCATTTGGAGGGACGGCCCGAACGATCGTGGTAAAAGTGAACCCTGAACGGTTGCGGGCATTTGGCATGTCTTCAGAGGAAGTGGTACAGGCTCTGCGCACGGGTAATATGCTCATGCCGGCAGGAAATATCCGCATCGGAGATATTGCCTATCTGACCCCTGTGAATTCTGTCGTTGAGAATATCGAAGAATTGGAGCAGCTACCTATTCGTTTGGGGTCAGGGCCCACGGTCTTTCTGCGAGACGTGGGAACCGTGGAAGATGGGGAGGACATCGTCACCAGTTATGCCATGGTGAACGGCCGACGTACGGTCTATATTCCGGTCACCAAACGAGCCGATGCCTCCACTATGGCCGTGGTGGATCGCATTAAAGCGTCACTCCCGACCTTTCGGGACGCGGTGCCGGACGATATTCAGATTAGTTTTGAGTTCGATCAATCAACCTATGTCACCAATGCGGTGAAGGCCGTCGTCGTGGAAAGTCTGCTGGGGGCGATTTTGACAGGATTGGTGGTGTGGCTATTCCTCCGGAGTTGGAGGAGCTCGGTAATTGTCGTGGTGACCATTCCATTTGCCCTCTTAGCCGCCGTGGTGGCCTTATGGGCAACCGGGCAGACGATCAATATTATGACCTTAGGGGGCTTGGCCTTGGCAGTGGGCATTTTGGTGGATGAGTCCACGGTTACGATTGAAAATGTGCATGCCCATTTGTCTCGTGGGAAGAGCCTGGCGAGGGCCGTCAAGGACTCACGCGGTGAAGTGGTGGTCCCTCTTCTTCTGGCTATGCTGAGTATCTTAGCGGTATTTCTCCCGTCGTTTTTTATGAGCGGAGTGGCGAAAGCCTTGTTTGTGCCGTTGGCATTGGCGGTGGGATTTGCCATGGCAGCCTCCTATATCCTTTCCACGACCTTAGTGCCGGTTTTGGCCGTGTGGCTTTTGGGTGGACATCCCAGAGCCGAGGTGAGAGAAGGTCCGACCACGCCAGCTTGGTACGTCAATATTCTGAAATGGACTTTGAGCCATAAGTGGCTGGTCCTCACAGGCTATTTGCTACTCAGTATGGCGACGGTCGTAGTGTTAGGTGCCGGGTTGGGGTTGGATATATTTCCGCAAGTCGATACCGGGCAATTTCAATTACGAATTCTGGCTCCGGACGGGACCCGCGTCGAACGAACGGAAGTGCTGACGAAGGAAATTCTCGAGACGATCAAACAGGAAGTCGGACCTGAACGTATTAACATCAGCTTGGGGTTTGTGGGGGTTCATCCGTCGAGTTATCCGGTGAATACCCTGTATATGTGGAGCAGTGGACCTCATGAAGCGGTGTTGTTGGTGGCGCTGAAACCGGGTTCTGATGTTTCCTTGGAACAGGTGAAAGAACGATTGAGGAAACTTTTACCAACACGCTTTCCTGGCACGCGTTATACCTTTGAGGGAGGTGATATTGTCACGCAGGTCATGAGCATGGGATCCCCAACCCCGATTGAAATCGCGATAAGCGGACCGAATTTGGATGCCAACAGGGAGTATGCGGAACGAGTTCGAGAGGAAATCTCGCACCAACCTGCCATTCGAGACCTGCGCTTCGGGCAACCCTTGGATTATCCCACCCTGGCGGTGCGCGTGGATCGTGTGCGGGCGGGCCAGCTTGGTGTGACGGCCGGCGAAGTAGCCAGGGCGGTGGTCTCGGCGACCTCCTCAACCCGTTTTGTGGAACCGATTTACTGGCGTGATCCTCAATCTGGAAGAGCCTATCAGGTTCAGGTGGAAATTCCCCAATCGGAAGTTCGATCCGTACAGGATATGTTGAATCTTCCTGTGATGTTAGAAGGGGGACGAGGGACCATGCTTCGTGACGTGGCGGAAGTGATTCCCGGAACCTCTATTGGGGAGTATGCCCGGTATAACATGCAACGGATGGTCACGATTGTGGCCAATGTGACGGGAGAAGACTTAGGCCGGGCGGCGGACCACATTGACGCCGCGTTGAATCGTGTCGGCCCGCCTCCGAAAGGGGTTCGGGTGGACGTTCGCGGGCAAATTGCCCCGATGAAGGAGATGTTCAGCAACCTCCAACTGGGATTGGCCCTGGCTCTGCTGACGATCTTCCTGCTCTTAGCCGCAAACTTTCAATCCTGGCGGAGTGCCCTGGTGGTTTTGTTGACGATGCCTGCGGTGTTGATGGGGGTTGTGCTTGCGTTGACGCTTATCGGGACCACGCTGAATATTCAATCGTTTTTAGGAACCATTATGGCTACAGGGGTAGCTGTGGCGAATGCGATCCTTCTCGTGTCGTTTGCCGAACACCATCGGAAGCAAGGGCATTCAGCCGAGGAGGCTGCTCGTGAAGGGGCAAGCAGCCGGGCTCGCCCGATTCTCATGACGGGGTTGGCCATGATAGTCGGGATGCTGCCGATGGCATTGGGCATCATGGAAGGAGGAGAACAGGTGGCCCCTCTCGGACAGGCAGTAATTGGCGGGTTGTTGGCCGCTACCGTCTCCAGTTTGCTGATCTTGCCCGCAGTGTATGCCATTCTGGAAAAGCGGGGAGCTATCCAGTCTCCTTCATTAGATCCAGACGATCCAATGAGTATCCACTATGAACCTTTGCACGTCACGGTTCCCAGTTAACCCGGAGTGACGATGTCACGAAAAATGATCGGAATCGGGCTGGTGTTGTTGGGACTGATCGTGGTGGGTGTGATGGTCATGAGCAATGAAGAGCGTGTTCCTCAGAAGCCCTTGATCCCTTCATCTTCAACCTCTTCCTTGGAAATGCCAGGAATCCCTGCGGGCAGTACTCAACTGGGCTCGGTTGAAGTGGTGCCGGTTTCCCGCCAACAACTGCAAGAGACGATTCCCTTACCGGGGGAACTGCTTCCATTTCTGAGCGTAGATCTTTCCCCCAAGATCATGGGAATTGTTGATTCTGTTAACGTGGACCGTGGGGCAAGAGTGAGGAAAGGGGATGTCCTCATCCAATTACGCGCCCCAGAGCTGCAAGCGCAGAGGAGGGAAGCGGAAGCCCAGCTTCGTGCTGCAAATATCACATATACCCGTCTTCAAGCTGCGGCCTCTACGCCCGGTATTGTGGCCGGAAACGATTTGGAATTGGCGCAACATCATCAGGAAGCCCTGACAGCCCGTCTCCAATCGTTACAAGAAATGGAAAAGTATTTGCGGGTGGTGACGCCGTTTGATGGCGTGATCACTCAACGGAATATTCATCCTGGAGCGGTGGTGGGACCGGACGGGGGAGGCGGTCGGGCTTCATCACTGTTACGGTTAGAGCAGATTGTTCATTTGCGATTGATCGTTCCGGTTCCTGAAGCGTACGCTGGGTCAATTGCCAAAGGAGCAACGGTGCCGTTTACCGTGCCGGCCTATCCGGAGGAGACTTTTCAGGGAGTGGTGTCTCGTATTGCTCAATCAGTAGATCCTGCGACTCGATCTATGCCTGTGGAAATGGACGTGGATAACCCGGCTATGCGGCTGGCGGCGGGAATGTTCTCGGAAGTTCGCTGGCCGATTCGCCGTTCTACCCCGACCTTGTTTGTTCCGGCAACAGCGGTTGTGACGACAACAGAAAACGTTTTCGTGCTTCTTGTCAAGGAAGGTGTTGTGGAATGGGTTCCTGTCCGAAAGGGATCGAGGAGTGGGTCGATGGTCGAGGTATTTGGCGCTCTGCAATCGGGTGATCTGGTTGTGTTACGGGGGACCGACGAAATCCGGCCAGGCACACAAATTATTCCCGTTCACAAGAAATGACCTCCTTGCGTATTTTTATTGCCGCGATCATTTGAGGATCTTTCGAAATCACGATGAGCATCATTTTGGAGTATTTTTGTGTTTGTATGTGGGTGAAATATTTTTTCTAGAGTTATGACAATTACGATTATAACCTTGGAGACAGGCTTCCTGTCCCCCTAACCCAATTTCGGTGCGATGTATTTCTCCCAGTAACAAGACCGCCCAGCATCTTGTTCGATTCCACCAGACATGTTCTCTTTTTGCAGTGCCTCTGGATGTATAACTTCTCAAAATACATTCCGCTCGTGATACTTCGCGCAAAAAACCCGGCCAGGCTATTGATCTTTGATTGAGACCCGTCACCTATGGACTTGCCCAGACAGATGGAATTTTAACTTGACATATAGACGCTTTAAAATTACATTTATCGGAAATTTTAATCGAATAGTAACCCAATCGTGTTTTAATCGTTCTGATGCCATAAAGGGTGATTGCCGGGTAATGGGAAACATGACAGGGAATGGGAGAGGGTGGGGTATGGCAGTACTAGGAATGACGATCATGTTCTCATGCGGCGTCGTTCTGGCTGCCGATACACCGTCTGTCTCATCGGTCAACACCACAGGGAACGGTTCGGATTATCCCGAATTGATGAATGGTATCCGGGAGCGGGCCGAAGCACAGACCGGGAAAAAGTGGATCGAACCCGCTGACGCGGTCCTCAATCAACGAAGGGAAATTGAGTGGGCTCGATACTTAAATGTCGCCTTGAACTTGCCTGATTGGGTCGACCTGGGCATCGAAAACCGCACGCGCTTCGAAAGTGTTGATCATCCCTGGCGATCCACGGCAACAATTGGAGGTGGGCGAACTGATTCCCAAGTAGCTCTCCGAACCAGAGTGCGTTTCGGGTTGGGAGGAAATGGTCCCTTCCGGTTCCTCTTTGAAGGGCAGGATTCGCGTATGTACGGGGATGAGACCGGAGGTTTTGTGAATAACACAACGGTTAATGAATGGGACATCCTACAGTTATTTGGATCATTGACCGCGGAGAATGTATTAGGAAGCGGCCTGCGAACGGACTTGCATTTCGGACGCATGACGCTTGACTTTGGGAGTCGCCGGTATATCGCCCGCAATGATTTCCGAAATACCACGAATGCCTTTGATGGTGTGCATTGGCAGATTGGGAAAGAGAAGCTTTGGCGATTTCGAACCTTTCTTGTCGAACCGGTTATCCGGGACGACGTCCAACTCGACGAGCAGAATAACAAATTTTTATTCTGGGGCGCGTATCTGGAAAATCATCAGATTCCCTGGATGAAGTTCAATACCTTTTATTACGGATTAAACGATCAAACACCGCAAAATGAGAACCTTCACCGTACGTATGGGACGTACGGCCTTCGGCTATTCAAGTCTCCCGCGATGAGTGAATTCGATTATGAATTAGAAGGGGCTGTTCAAGTGGGTCGTTTAGGCCAAGTCGATCATTTTGCCTATAACCCCAACGCTCAAGTCGGGTATACGTTTCCTCTTCCCTGGACTCCTCGTTTTTTGGTGCTGTATACCTACGCCAGTGGCACCCGCACACCGGGAGGCAGCCAAAGCGAAACCTTTGATCCTCTGTTTGGTGCCCGTCGCTTTGATTTGATGCCCACGGGCATTTTCGGGCCCTTTCTCCGGTCCAACATCAGTTCACCAGGTTGGCGGCTGATCGTCACGCCCGCAAAAGGGTGGAGGCTTCAGCTGAAACACCGATTCTGGTATTTGGCTCAAGGCAATGCCGTGAATGGGGGGATTCTTTTACAAGATCCCACCGGAGGGTCGGGAAACTATTTAGGACATGACCTGGAATTTCGCGTGCAATGGGCTGTCAGCCAAAATCTGGATTTCGATGTCGGGTACGATCATTGGTTCAAGGGGTCTTATTTCGACCGGCTGCCCTCTTCCGCAGGTCTGCCGGCAGGAGGGGATAAAGATACAGATTATTTTTATGTTTCCATGCGCGTCAGACTTTAAGGAAGGTGTCTCCTGGAAGTTATGGCTTTCAAGGAAGGGCGAATCATTCTCGCCACCCAATCGATGAGATTCCACTGGCGTGGTGAAATCCCTGATAGCAGTGAGTAAGGGAACAGAGATCATGTTCGCCAAAGATAAGGTCAAGGCAGGGCTGATACCTCATGAACATATCGACTTCAAATACCGTTCATGGCATATTCACATGAGTATTGGAAGATGCATGATGATGATCCGAATTTACACTTTTGCCCTCATGTTCTTTTTTTCTGTATGTGTAACGACAGCCGCAGCCGAAGAAGTGCGAGTGGCCGTTGCCACAAACTTTCTGGCTACACTGAAGGAAATCATCACGAATTTTCAGGCAGACACGGGTCATACCGTTGTCGTGAGTTCCGGGTCGAGCGGAAAACTGTATGCACAAATCAAAAACGGCGCCCCGTTCGATGTCCTCTTTTCAGCAGATGTCACACGTCCACAACTGTTGGAAGAAGAAGGTTTGGCCGTCAAGGGAAGCCGGTTTGTTTACGCTGTGGGACGTCTGACTTTATGGAGTCCTGATTCGAGTGTGCTCCATGCGGATGCACAACGCGTCCTGTCAGCTCGCGATTTCGAGCATCTGGCCATTGCCAATCCGAAGACCGCGCCCTATGGCAGGGCCGCCGAACAAACCTTGAGTAAGCTTGGTCTCTGGGAATCGCTCAAGGACCGGATTGTTCAAGGTGAAAACATCGGGCAAACCTTTCAATTCGTGTTCTCGAAAAACGCCCAACTGGGATTTGTTGCCCTTTCCCAAGTCTTGGATCCAAAAATCAACGGGAGCGGCAGTCGGTGGGATGTTCCGATTTCCTTCCATGATCCACTCGACCAGGAAGCGGTCCTCTTAGTGACTGGAAAGAAAAATGCAGTCGCACAAGCGTTTTTGGATTTTGTCCAAGGAGCAAAAAGCCTGGCTATCATTGAGCGATTTGGCTATGGGCTGCCATGATGTGGTACCACACACACCGGTGTGAAAGATTTTTGAACGGCATGGATGACAGGAACCCAATCATGAGGAAGCGGTGGCGATGCTTGATGTGGATCTAGGACCCCTCTGGCTGACCTTGCGCCTTGCGGGGGTGACGGTGGTCGTACTTCTAATCATCGGAACTCCACTTGCCTGGTGGCTGGCGCATACGCGATCTCGTGCCAGGACCGTGGTCGAAGCAGTGGTCGCGATGCCTCTTGTGCTCCCGCCCACGGTTCTCGGATTTTATTTGTTGGTCTTATTGGGTCCCCATGGGTGGATCGGGAGCGCCTCACAGGCAGTGACCGGATCGGCACTTTCGTTCACATTCACCGGGCTCGTCATTGCCTCCGCTTTATACTCGCTGCCCTTCGTCGTTCAGCCCCTGCATGGAGCCTTTGAGTCAATCGGGAGAAAGCCGCTCGAGGCGGCCTGGTCGCTCAGGGCCTCCAAACTCGACACATTTCTCACTATTGCGTCCCCCATGGCCTCTCGCGGTTATCTCACGGCCATCGTCCTCGGCTTCGCTCATACCCTTGGCGAATTTGGGGTGGTCTTGATGGTAGGCGGGAATATTCCAGGGAGAACGAAGGTGCTCTCCATTGCGATTTACGACCATGTGGAAGTGCTGGAGTATACCCAGGCCCATGTGCTCTCGGCAGGGCTTCTTCTCTTTTCGTTCCTGGTCCTTCTTATGGTCTATACGGTCAACCGGCGTCTGCCCATCCACGTCTCATGAGTGAATTGATCTCCCGCTTCGATGTGACCTTTCCCACATTCCGCCTGCAGGTGAAATCAAGCCTGCCGGCTGAAGGTATCACGGTCGTGTTCGGTCCTTCCGGATGTGGCAAGACCACGCTTTTGCGTTGTTTCGCGGGGTTGATACGATCTCCGACCGGCTTTCTCGCCCTGGGAGAGCACGTCTGGCAAGATGAAACCACAGGTTTCTTTCTCCCACTCCCGCAGCGTCCAGTCGGCTACGTGTTTCAAGAACCCCGGTTGTTTCCTCATCTGAGCGTCCGATCGAACTTGCTGTACGGTTGGAACCGGACGCCGACCTCGGATCGTCGCATTTCGCTTGACCAGGTCGTCGCTGTTCTTGGCTTAGACTCTCTGTTGGAACGGAGGCCAAGCCACTTGTCAGGCGGAGAACAACAACGCGTGGCCATTGGCCGGGCGCTATTAACCAGTCCACGTCTGCTCCTCATGGACGAACCGCTCAGCTCTCTCGATGCACCACGAAAGCGGGAAATCATGTCGTTCATCCAACAGCTGGATAGGGAATTCCGAATTCCTATTATCTACGTGAGCCATGCCCTACACGAGGTGGTGCAACTCGCCAAAACCCTTCTCCTTCTGAAAGAGGGAAGTCTGGCCTCTATCGGCCCCCTCGGGGAGATTTTTTCTCAAGTGGGGATACGGCGCGTCATTTCGGACAGTCACATTGGCGCAGTCATTGACACTCGTGTGGCCGAACACGATGTGGAATTCGGGCTTACCACCCTGGCTTTTCCCGGTGGACAGTTGTCCGTACCTCACCAAAACAACTCAGTTGGAGAATCCCTCCGTGTGCAGATTCTGGCAAGGGATGTCAGTCTGGTCGCGAGCCCGCCCGCCTTTCAAACCAGTGTGCTAAATGTTTTGGAGGCGACTGTCATGGAAATCGGACACATTGAGTCCGATCAACCGTTTGTGGATATCAAATTGGATATTGGTTGTCCCTTGCTGGCTACCATTACTCGAAAATCATTAGCCGCCCTCAAGCTCCATCCTGGCCAGAAAGTCCACGCCCAAATCAAAGCCGTGGCTCTCACTCACGATTCCCTGGACTAAGTATGCGGTGCTGAAGGAAAACTTTAGCATGGGATAGAGCAGTGTCCTCTCCTGTTCCAGGGCATTAAACATCGCGATAACGGAAACTGGCTGGAAATCTGGCAGGATGGTGAAAAACCCCACTACCGGATCAGCAGGGCTGGTACCGGGAATGGTTTTCCCAATGTGAGTGGGGAAAGACGCGAGACGAATCGTTTCCGAAGAGGAAGAGGCAATGATCGCTATGACGTGTGGGCGAAAATGTCTGATAAGGACTCTGCCCGTGTCGGGGACCATTGGACGGCGATCACCCGGATGATGGCCAATACCACCAATATTCCACCAAGGATCATCCATTGCTCAAGATGAGCTTCCGAAAACCATTTTGAGATAATTTCGGTAAGCATGACCACGAGAATCGTATCCACAATAAATGTGACTTTCACTCGTCCCTCCGAAAAATAGGTGACGGTAGTTTTGAACACCTCTACGATAGCCAGAATGATCAAGGTGTCCACGATAAGTTGACGAAAGACCTGTTCGAGCGGAGCGGTCACCATCGCCTCCAAGCTCATGAATATTCGCAGGACGCCTCCAGCGAGTCCTACGAGGATCGTGATGATTAACAAGGAGAGAACAGCTTTGATGCCTTTCATCCAAAAATGGGTCAGGTCGGCTTCCAACGCGTTGGCCAGCCAGGAGGAGGAATGTTGAAATGTGCTATTGAATAATGAATGATAGGAACGCGTCATCAACATTTTCATGGGTTTATAATTCATCCTTTGCGACGGGAGCTAATAAATCACGAACGGACAGCATACCGAAGACATGGGACTCATTGCCCACGGCTAGATGGCGTGTGTGGGTGGCCTGCATCAATCCGGCCGCTTCAAAAATTGACTCTGATTGATCGATGGAGACAATGGGGCTGCTCATAATATGTTCGACATGGATAAATTCTGCTTGAAGATGAAAGGCTACGACCTTTCTCACGATATCGCTTTCCGTCACAATCCCCACTAACTCTTCGCCACGTTTTACCAACAGGCTGCCAATCCCTCGAACTCGCATCAGGTTTGCCGCGACTGATACCGCCTGCGTGGCGTCAATGAAGGCCAGGTCTCTGGTCATTAACTGTTCAACTCGTACCATGGTGTTCTCCTTTGTTACTATGAATGTTCATGATGGAATGTATCGGACTATTGTTAACCCTGGATCGCAAGTACATGAACGGTATGTAACATTTTTCTACTTCCCTCATTTTGTGTGGCGTGCCTAAGGTAGAATCATTCCGATAGGTAGACAGGTGATCATGCATGATTGGAGGAGTATTCGTATGAAACGATTTTCGCAATTGATGGGGCTTATCCTGGTGATTATCTTTTGGGGAGGGTGTGAGATGCCACAATTTCAAACGCTGAAAGTTTTGGATCACCCCAACCGGGTGGTTGCGTTGCAAGTGATGTCGGATGCCTATGGAGGAAAGGGTTATGAGCATCCTGTCACAATGACCGCAGAAGACATGATTCGAATTCTTCAGGGCGTCCGGGTCGAACATGGTTTGCTAGGCACTTCGCAACATCCTGCTTTTAGTGACACGGAAATCGGGTTATTCGCTCCATATTTTGTTGAAGGTTTGAAAAAGGCGACTCCGGAAGAGATCGTCACATTTTTTGAAACCGCGCATCTTGATTCCGAGAATGATCTCACGACTTCGGGTGGTCTCTTTGTGGCAGGGGGCAATCTTTATATTGTCTTGAGCAATTTTTCCGTGAAGACCCGTGCGTGGCAGGATAATGAACGATATGAGGCTTCGTATCGAAATCGTCCATTGGAGCAAATGGATCCCCAACCCGGCCGCTTAGTCTTTGAGCCAGGAGAATTCATGGTGGAATCTCCTGATGGGGAAATTGGGAGTCGGTTCAAAGGGAAGCCTTGGCAGGTGGCTGTCCGGTATAAAGAATTACTGCAAAAGACCTCTCCTTTGGCTGAAAACAAATAATCAAACGATCATGTGTAAAAAAATACCCCCCAGCGATAGAGCTTGCTGGAGGGTATTCTGGGGACGAGAGGAGGAGTGCTTTTGCGTCCCGATGAATTTAGAACGACACGTCCCATTGCAATCGAATACGTTGTTCTTGCAGATCCTTCCCGACAGGTTGGGCAAGGGCGAACCACGTCCCATCCAGAGTCAGTTTGTTTTTGTGCCCTGCGAAAAACCAGTTGATGGCGGCGGTGAATTCCTGCAACGTGTCGTTCTTTGCTGACACATTCGGGTCCACGAAGCCGTATCGGAAGGCCACTTCTAACGGTTTGGGCACGGCAGGAATTAAATAATGAGGAAAGTACCCGATTTGGGAATAGCTGCCCATGAGGTTGGTTTTGTTACCGGGCGCCCCTTCCGCAAAACTGGAATCTTTGACTTGTTTCCAATGGTATTCATGTTGAATGGAGAGTCCTCGCCATTTGAGTGCGAATTCCTCCATCATCCCATCAACTCGAAATTGGCCGTTTGTGGCTAAAGAGTCGTTGGTATAGGCCAGGCCGGCCGAATTCAGACTTCCCAACCTCCCGCATCCGCTTGAGGACCACCTGGTACATTTGCCGATGTTGGTATAGCCTGCAAGGGCCACACTTGCAGTTGGCTGTTCATGATACTCCACGTCGCTTTGAGTCCATTTAAGATCGCGCCCCAGAAAATTCCATTGGAATCGTCCGAACCACATCATGTTGTCGTCATCGTTCGCTTCGCCTCTTCCGGAGCCAGTAAACACGCCGGCATAATATCGGGAATCCAATAAGGTGCCAGGGGCTAAATGTCCATAGAGCATGGCCCCGACCTGTCGGTCAATGGAAAAGGCGTTGTTGACAATTGATCGTTCAACGAACTGCTGATTGCCGGAGGAATCTCGACGTTCTCGGTTGTAGTCGACTTTCCATTGTCCGACTTGGAGAGAAAGAAATTTAAATCGTTCGAGCATGATACGCCAGTCAATCAATCGTGTATCCCCTGGAGACCCACCCGAATCGGATGTCGACTGCAAATCCACCTCAAAATAATACTTAATCCATGGTTGATACCCATGGCCACCGATTTTCATTCGAACACGGCGAAGTTCAAAGGTGCTCTCGGATTGATTGAAGTAATCGGCGATTCCTTCCTCATCGACCCGGTCGGGATACGACCATCGGCCTTGAAATCTCCATTGGAGTTGCGTCGCAAATTTGCCATCCTTACTTTTTAACTCAAATCCCTTTCGTCCATATCCAATGGCAACCGGAAATTCCTGATCCATACGGTCACTAAGTTCTTGATCTCTTTTTTCGCGATCGGCCTCAATGCGGACCCAATCTTCTTTGGTGATCACCTCTTTTTCGCGCAAGACATCCGTCAGGATGTCACTGGCCCAGGCATTGGCCTGAAGCAGGAAACCCAGGCATGCGATTGTCGTGAACAATCTACAAACATTCATGCAAACAACCTCCCCTTAAAAAAATAAAATCCTACGGTTTGTAAGCGAGTGGAAATTTTCATTCATCTTGGAAAAGAGAGTAACCCGGGTTTGTTACGAGAAGGTTAAGGTGAGGTCAAGGAGAAGTTAAAAAAAAACGGGATTTGCCGGGCTGGCGTCCTATTTAGAAGGATAATCTGCAATAAGCCCACTTCGTAAGGAATGCGCTTAGCAGAAAACTTTTCAAGGCAAAGAAGCGAGACGAGGAGATGTGAACTGGAAATCTAAAATGAAACGTCCCATTGAAGACGAATACGCTGTTCATGTTGGTTCTGGCCTTCCGGCTGGGCCAAAGTGAGCCAGGAGCCGTCAAGTGTGAGTTTGTTTTGATGCCCCGCAAAAAACCAGTTAATGACGGTTGAATATTCCTGTTGTCTGTCATTTCTGGCGAAGATGTTGGGATCGACGAAAGCGTACCGAAAAGCGATTTCAAGCGGGGTGGGAATAACAGGGATGAGATCATGAGGAAAATAGCCGATTTGTGAATAACTTCCCATCAAGTTGGTTTTGTGCCCAGGGACACCTTCCGCAAAATCGTTATCTTTGATCTGCTTCCAATGGTACTCATGTTGAATAGACAGTCCACGCCATTTAAAGGCAAATTCCTCGACCATCCCCTCTACCCGATATTGTCCGGCTCGTGCGGTAGCATCAGATGTATAAGCCAATCCTGCTGAATTGACGCCTTGCAAGGTGTTGCAGCCACTTGAGGACCATGCCGTGCATTTGCCGATGGTGGTATAGGCGCCAAAGGCCAGACTGCCGGTTGGCTGTTCGTGGTATTCCACATCACTTTGTGACCACTTGAGGTCGCGTCCTAAGAAATTCCATTGATACCGGCCGAAATACATCATATTGGCATCATCGTTGGCTTCTCCGCGGCCTGATCCGGTGAATACCCCGGCATAGTATCGAGAATCCAAAAGGGTACCAGAGGCCATATGACCGTAGAACATCGCGCCCACTTGCCGGTCGAGGGTAAAGAAATTATTTACAATTGATCGTTCCACGGCTTGCAACTGGCCCGATGAGTCTCTTCGCTCACGATTATAGTCAACTTTCCATTGACCAACCTGCAGCGAGAACAACTTAAACCGTTCCAGACTGATTCTCCAGTCGATGACTCTCGTATCTCCTGGAGAGCCACCAGAATTGGATGTGGATTGCAAATCTATTTCAAAATAATACTTGATCCACGGTTGATAGCCGTGTCCACCGATCTTCATTCGAACCCGGCGAAGTTCAAACGTACTTTCTGGGCCGTCGTTGAAGGCACTTACACTGGTGGGGTCCCCTCGATCCGGGTAGGACCATCGACCCTGAAATCGCCATTGAATGTGCGTCGCAAATTTTCCATCCTTACTTTTAAGTTCAAAGCCCGATCGTCCATATCCCACGGCAATCGGAAATTCCTGATCCATCCGTTCGCTGAGTTCCTTGGCCCTTTGCTCTTTTGCCGCCTGAATACGGATCCAATCTTCTTTGGTGATCACCTCTTTTTCCCGTAACACATTCTCCAGAGTGTCCTCATAGAGAGGATCCACCGCCCAGGCTTGCGCTTGGGCCAAAACTCCACAACACACCAAGGCCATAAACAAATGTTTCATTCTTATGTTCTCCAATGAGTTGTGACGGCAGGAGTTCGAAATTGAAGTGAGAAATTACAATATTAACAGGCGGGACACAAGATATTTATCCTCTGGCACCGGAAATATAGGCAGCGGTGAGTTCATGTGCGGGAGTCTCAAAGATGGTTTGAGCCGTGCCGTATTCGACCAAATTGCCGACACCCTCAAATGACCAAAAAAACGCAATGTGGTCGGCAATGCGCCGGGCCTGGGCCAAATTGTGAGTCACGATAAGGACGGTATAATGACCTCGCAAGCTGACGATCAGATCTTCAACGATTCCGCTGGATATGGGATCTAACGCGCTGCAGGGCTCATCGAGCATCAGCACGTCCGGTGACAAAACCAGGGCTCTTGCCAGACAGAGCCGCTGTTGTTGCCCTCCCGATAAGCCTTGTGCCGGACGGTCAAGACGGTCTTTGACTTCATGCCAGAGCCCCACTTGCTTGAGGACGTTTTCAATGCCGGAGTTCAATCGCATGCGATCATGCGTTCCGTGTTCACGAAGGGGGAGCTCCAGATTTTTGCGGATAGAAAAGGGAAAGACGGTTGGTTTTTGAAAAATCATTCCCACTGCACGCCGTAGGTGGAGCAGATCGGTGGTTTGGGCCAGGACATCCAGTTCATTCATGTGTAGTTTTCCAGTAACCTGGCATCTCTGAATCAAATCCGTTAAGCGATTGAGGCTCATGAGAAAACTGGTTTTTCCGCAACCTGAAGGCCCCACTAACGCGGTAATGCATCCCCGATTGATCTCAAGATTGACATTCCGAAGAGCCTGATGCCCTTCATAGGCAATGGAAAGATTTTCTGCGCGAATATGGGCGACAGGCTCACAACACGGGTCGGTGGATTGGTAGGGGAGCCATGCTCTGAACCCGCGCCGTTCGTCGGAATCGGGAGTTATGCGGGGAGTTGGTTGAGTGAGGTCCATCGTGTGGCAATCCAAGAAGAAAAAAGATTAATGATCAACAATAGACCCACCAGGACAAGGGCAGTTGCAAAGGCATTGGGATTGCCTCCGGCCACATTCATGGCCAGATCGTAAATGTGCACGGCGAGAGATCGTCCTGAGTCCATCAACGATTCCGGCATTCGGTCCACGTAGCCGCTGGTAAAAATCAAGGCTGCGGTTTCAGCAAACGCTCGTCCCAGTCCCAAGGTGCCTCCGACTAACAGACCTGGCATGGCAGCAGGGAGGAGGATCGTTCGAATGGTGGTCGGCTGGGAAAGGCCAAGGGCCGCTGCGGATAATCGCTGTTCACGGGAAATGGCGCGAAAACTTTCTTCCGCCGTGCGAATCAAAATCGGTAACACCATGCAGGCTAACGTTAGGCCTCCCGACAGAATGGAAAATCCTAATCCGAGGGCTTGGCAGAACAAGGCGTTCCCGAACAAGCCAAAGACAATGGAGGGTACACCGGCCAACACGTCCAGTGAGCCTCGAATCAGTCGGCCTAGGACATGATCGTGACGGGTATACTCCGAAAGAAAGAGTGCGGTCCCCAATCCCATCGGCACAGCCACGCCCATGCACACTCCAACGATCAGCATGGTAGACATGAGGATGGGGCCAATCCCGCCCTCCCGCCCGGCGTTCTGCGGGGCAGAGAACACGAAGCTCCATGACAGATGAGTCCACCCGTTCCAGAGTAAATCACCTATCAACCAGAGAAACGGAATGACGACCATGGTGGCCGCCATCCATATAATGGCGGTGGTGCCGTATTCTTGAACGTGTCTACTTTGTCGCGACATAGGTGTTTCGGTGGCGCAGGCCCTCTGCCATGCTGACAAAGAGGACGACGAGTCCCATGAGGAGGAGGCCGCTGACAAAAAGCGCCGCCCGGTGATCTCCTAACGCATAGGCCATTTCAAGGGCAATGTTTGCGGTTAAGGTTCGGATCGGATCAAACAGATGAGATGGCGTGCGCACCACATTTCCACAGACCATCAGAACGGCCATGGTTTCCCCAAGCGCCCGTGCCAATCCCAACAGGATACCGGTCAAGAGTCCAACCTTGGTTGTGGGAAGAATGATGTGCCAAATCATCGACCATCGACTCAATCCTAAGGCTGAGGCGCTGTGAATATAGGCGACGGGAACGTGGGCAATACTCGCGTGGGCGACCAACATGATGGTGGGTATGATCATGAGCGTCAGGATGAGAATGCCGGCCAGGAGACTTGGGCCGGGAGGATGCCAACGCCCGATGAGTGGGACCAGGACTACCAGACCCCAGAATCCGAAGACGACTGAAGGAATCCCGGCCAGGAGTTCGACCATGCGGCGGTACCATCGGCTCAGAAGAGGAGGCGCATAAAAATGACAAAAGAGGGCCGACAGAATACCAAGGGGGGACGCGAGGAGGACCGAGCCAGCGGTTGCCCAGATGGTTCCCCAGATCATGGGAGTTAGCTGATAAGAGTCCTCGGTTGGATACCAATCGGGGTCGCTGAAGAAACGCCAAAACCCAATGTGCTGAAGGGCCGGCCAGGATTCATGAATGAGGAATGATACGACCAGGAGCAAGAGTCCGCCAGCCATCAAGGCGAGGAGGCGCACCGTCCCTGAGAGCAGATAGTCACCCTTGGAGCGGGACGAAATATTGCTTGAGGATGAGATCATGGACTTGAGAGGATCGCGCGAAATCAATAAATATTTTCATAAGTCCTGCCGGTGATGATTTTGTTACGAGAGTCAGGGGACGAGAGAGGGGAAAGGTTCCTTCCCGAACGGTCTTCAGTGTTGCCGGGATGTTGCGTAAGGGAAGCAGTCGAATCGGCACGCCATGCGTGGCGTCGTACTGGGCTGTCCCGATCGAGACATACCCGATAGCGTGGGGATTGCCGGCCACCGTTTTGATCCCCTGTTCATTGTCTCCGATGACGACATGCGCTTTAATGTCACGATTAGAGAGCGTGAAGTAGTGCAGAAATAATTCCAGTGTTGAACGACCTTCTGCTTTGTTCACGACGGTGATCGGCGCATCGAGCCCACCGACTGTCTTCCAGTTCGTGATGACGCCGATATAGATACCCTTGATTTGGTCATCGGTAAGTGCCTGAATAGGATTATTGCTGTGAAGGATGACCGTGACTCCATCATGGGCAATTACCACTCCATACAAATCATTTTCTTGAGCCTTGAGGGCGCGTGAGGCCATGCCGATATCGGCTAAGCCATTCAGGACATCTGCAATACCACGAGACGAGCCCCCGGCCTGAACATCAATGCGCGTGCCTGTATGTAATGATTCAAACCGTTTTCCCATTTCTGATACGAGTGGAGCCATCGTACTGGACCCGGTAATCACCAACTGTTCTTCCTTGGCTTCCGCAGGAAATTGGCCCAACAGGGCACACACACAAAAGAGACAGATTAGGAAAACGGTTGCTGGGTTCCTGGCTCTTGGCATTTTTGAGGTTTTATTCATAGGGCAGCTTTCCGCATGAAGTCATCGAAATAAGAAGGGCTAATCAAAGGAAATTTTGCAACATCCGAGATTGATGGCCTTCCCGGCCGTAGAATCTGAAACGCTTTCCGGCAGTTCGTAGATCATGGTCTTCCCCTCCCTGGTGGCTTCCACCAAACCGGTATCGCGAAGGATGGCCAGATGATGGGAGAGTAAACTTTGTTCCACACCCAATTGGTCCATCAATTCCCCGACATTTTTCGGCCCGGACATGAGGACTTCCAGAACTGCCAAGCGTGTTGGGTCGGATAACACCTTTAATTTGCTGGCACAGGAAGGAGAGGTGTTTTTAATTTTCATGGCCAGGGAACTCAGTGAGAAGAAAATCTAATGAAATGAATATAGATTCATATGAAGCATATTTAATATGAACGATCGTTGTGAGTCAAGATCAATTGGTGCGGTAGCCGTGGCAGCGTTCGCTTCGCGCCCGAATGTGTTCTGGATAGACCTGAGGGGGACCAGGTGTATCAGGCGTTCCTCGCCAAGGTTTCCCCTGGCTGCAGGTGTGTTTCTCCTAGCTGTGGGGCAACGTGGTTACCAAGTAAAAAATTAACTCATTTGTAACATGCGTGACATTTGTCCGACATCATTAAGCGATAAAATTTATCCTGAACAGAAAATATTAGGAAGAAAAATGGTTCTCTTTATGATGTCTAAGATCGGATGGGAGAATGGACGGTAAAATCGGATGATTTTTCAACGAGGAGCGAACATGAAATTAGAGAGAATAACATTCCTTAATGGTGCGATCCTGGTTTGGTTGATATTGCTGTGTTCCCCTGCCATGGGAGAAGACGGCTTGTATCCCATTCCGGACCAACAGATTCCTCCCTATTCTCCACAAAGCCGTGTGTTCGGAAAAGTCGAAATCGTTGGGTCCAATACCATGAAAACAATTTTGGCGACATGGAAAGATAAGCTGGAAAAAGTCCATCCTGATTTGGAAATCAGCCTGGAGACTGGGGGCTCCAACACAGGAATTGAATCGTTAATGAGCGGGAAGACGAAAATCGCGGCCATGTCGCGCCCGATGAATACTCAAGAAATCGAGGAATTCACTCAACGGGTAGGGTACGCACCCACGTCGGTTCCGGTTGCTGTCGATGCGTTTGCTATCTATGTTCATAAGGATAATCCGCTCGACCACATCACCTTTCAACAATTGGATGCGTTGTTCTCGTCTGAAAGACGCAGAGGAGGTCCCGAGCCCCTGGATAGGTGGGGGCAACTGGGCCTCTCCGGCGTCTGGGAACAAGCGCCCATCCTTGTTCAGATTCGGGATGTTAAATCAGGTACCGGACAGTTTTTCAGGGAATCGGTCTTGCTGGGCGGAAAAGACAAGGAGACAGTTATGGTTCAGCCAGGCGCCGCATCCGTTGTCAATGCGGTCATGAATGATCCCTATGCCATAGGCTATAGTGGAATCGGCTATCGTACCAATTCCGTCAAACCACTACGTGTGGCTGCCCTTGAGGGTGAACCCTTCGTTGAGCCAACGTTTGAATCTGCTAGCAATGGATCCTATCCACTTCGTCGATTGTTATATCTCTATGTGAATCATCCTCCAAATACCGAACACTCTCCTATTCTCTCGGAGATCATCAAATTTGCCGTGAGCCTGGAAGGTCAACAAGTGGTTGCCAAATCGGGCTTTTTTCCGCTTCCTACCAAGGACCTGCTTGCCTTGTCTGCTTCCTGGTCCAGACCGCTTGCTTCGGTGGTCAGCAATGAGGAGCCTAAGGATCTCAAATAGTCCGACCAGGTATCAGGGAAATTGTGGGGAGCCAAAAGACCAACCCTTCTCCCATATGCTTGCCTGGCCTCCCACCTGGAAGCCGTGAGTCAATCTGCAGATACGGAATTGGGTGTCAGGCCAGGAGCTATGGCAAAGAGCCTTTGGTCGATTTCTTCACCACACGACAGTCGGAGCCATGAAACCGGCAGGGAAAGGTCCTGAGGACATCAAGCGGCCTTAGCGACTGGCCTGTGAGCGAGATGACATTAATTCTCACACACCGAGCCGACTCCCTTTGTTCTTTGTCTTGGAAATTGACCTGGATATCCCCAACGGCTTCACATACAGCCAGCTTGGATTGCACAAAACTAAGGAGCCATCCCTACTGTGGAAGTCATAGAGACTTGCTCAGGAGGAAGCTGTGGTACGAGTGATTCTGGTGGTGAGCACCCTGGACCGAGTTGGAGTTTCAGATGTGGCGGTGGCTGCGGCGGAGGTTGAAGAATCAAAAGACAAAGCTAACGAGAGGAAATCAAGATTACACGAGGGAAGGATGTGGAGCGGGGCTGACGTCGACTGATACGTCCAATGTGTGATGTCCGCCCCCCACCATGAATCCATTGATCGGACTCACGTCTCCATAGTCCCGCCCCCAGGCTAAGGTGATATGTTCATCGCCGGGAATGAGATTGTTCGTGGGGTCAAAATCCACCCATCCCAGATCCGGACACCACGTGGACAGCCAGGCATGGGAGGCGTCGGCTCCTACCAGTTTTTCCTGTCCTTCGGGTGGATGCGTCAAGAGGTATCCACTGATATATCGGGCGGGCAAGCCAAGGCTGCGCAGAGCCGCGATTTCCAAATGGGCAAAGTCCTGGCACACGCCTTTCCGTGAGGCCAACACGTCTTTGACCGGTGTGGAGACATCGGTCACGCCTCCTTCATAGGTGAATTCCTGATAAATGCGACGGGTCAAATCCATGGCGCCTGCGAGAAGCGGACGCCCTGGCGGAAAACACTCGCGTACAAACTCATAGGTGGCATCGTCAATGGTGATATAGGGAGAGTCATACATGAATTGTTGGGCTTCCAGATTCGGGGAATCTAACGGTCTCTGGAGTTGTTGGACGACTTGATCCCAAGGCGGGCTTTGATCCACATACATGGGATCGGGTTTCATGACATCCACTAACGTTTTGGCTTCGACGATCAATTCGGGATGGGGCGTTTGAATGGTCAGATGGGTAATGGGATTCCCAAAATAATCTTCGCCTTCTGTACGGACAGAGGGCGTGGGGTCAAACATCACATTGGATCGAAGGCAGTGTTGTCGGGGATGGGACCGGGGGGTTAAACGCAACACATGATGAGAAATGGCGACCGGTTGGGTGTACGCGAATGTTGTCCGGTGCGTGACCTGATAAATCACGGAACGCCCTCAAGCCATTGAGGCCCAGAAATACGTTGGGCCAGCGAATGACTGAAAAAAGTATGCGCCACCACGTCCGAGAGTTGATGCACGTGTTGGTCCAGCTGTTTGAGCAGTCGTTCAAGATTCACTCGCACGCCGGTTTTTGTCGTGAATTGAGCGAGTTGCATCATGTCCGCCAATCGAATATCCGTGCACCCGCGTGTGGTAATCCGTTGTGCCGGATTGAGCGCAGCCGATGTTTCCTCTCGAGGTAACGCGTTAATGTGTGCTTCAACGGTCAGTAACTGGAAAATAATTGAACGGGGGTTTGTGTCGTCGGCCAAGAGTAAATCCAAGACCGCTGCGAGTTTGGCTTCAGCCTTGTACCGGGTACGGTAGGTGATGGAGGCGTCGGCTAATTCCAGGAGCAGATTTAAGGCGCCGGTGGTTTCCGGTGTTCCTCGGGATGCTAAATGACGGATGAGTTTTGATAAATGTCTCACGCGTTCCAGTCGTCGTCCCATTTCCAAAAAACGCCAGGCATAGCTGCGAGTCATATTTTCCATGACCATGCCGTTGAGGGCTGCCAGATGTTGGATCATGCGGCTCAGAAGGCGAATGGCGTCATCGATGCTTTGTCCTTTGGTCTGTGCCCAATCTTTTGGCACGCTGGTCAGTTCCATCAAAATATTCCAGGTGTCGAGGGACAACCGGTGTCGGACCAGTTCAGCGGTGCGTCGCACATTCTGGAGGATGGTCGCCAAGCCGTCTGGCGAATCCGGATCAAATAAAATTGTTCGAAGTTCCGCCTCCACGGCGCCGGCTCCGCCTTCCACAGCCCGTTTGGCCCGACGGGGCGATAAATGTTTCTGCATCACCAGTAAGGAGACCAATCGATGAAGAGTTGCGGGATCATCTCCGATCCCAGCTTCTCCGCTCATGCGTGAGACCAGGCTTCGTAATAAACGGATCGCGCCTTCAGCACGTTCGGCGTATCGTCCCAGCCAGAAGAGATTGTCCGCCGTTCGACTGGGAAGATCCCGTCCTCCTCGCCGAAGCTGAAGCGTATGATGGGGCAGCGTGACGGCTGCCGGAATATCCAGAGGACCGTTCCACTTCACCCACGTGTCTTTACTGAAATCACCGGGTTCATGCCAGTGTCCACGGGGATCCGAACGAACCGACACGCGAGCGAGTCCGCCCGGCATGACGGTATAGCCGTCCTTCGTCGCCGTCAGATAAATGCGGACGGTCATTGGGACAGGCTTCAGCTCATCGTCTGGCGTCCAAAAGGGAGTGGTGGACGGGGAGACGATTTCCCGTCCGACGTATTCATGGCCGCGCCGGCCAATGGCTTGAGTCAGGGCTCCACGGTCTTGCTCGTTCAGGTCAGGCCCGAAGGAAGACAGACGGTCGTGGGTGAGGCCTCGCTTGGGGGTCAACACTCGACGAATTAACAATCGATCCATATTGTCGAGCACGTATGCTCGCTCGTTGGCTTGTCCACACCACCAGGTGGCGACACTGGGAATCTTGAGCCCTTCGCCAAAAAAGAATTTAGATAACGTCGGCAGAAAGCTTAAGAGGACCTCGCTTTCGATCAATCCGCTCCCGAGCGCGTTGGCCATGGTGACGTGTCCGGCTCGAATGGCTTGGAGTAACCCAGGAACACCCGTGGTGGATTCGGTCGTCAATTCAAGGGGATCGCACAGGTCTGAATAGACTCGCCGCAAGACCAGATCAACGGGCTTGAGGCCATCAACCGTTTTCAGGAAGAGCCGGTTATCGCGCACGGTCATGTCCGACCCTTCCACTATCGGATATCCCAGATACCGTGACAGATACGCATGCTCAAAATAGGTCACGTTTTGTGGGCCTGGCGAGAGCACCACGGCCAAGGGATCTTCCCGTTGTGAAAACTGGAGAAAGCTCTCGCTGAACGTCTGGAAAAAAGAAGAGAGCCGTTGGACGTGCGTACGGGCAAACAGGTCAGGTAACGACCGGGAGACGATAATGCGATTTTCCAGGGCGAATCCGGCACCGGTTGGCGCTTCGGTGCGATCCCGCAAGACCCACCAATTCCCGTCCGGCGCCCGCGCCACATCGAATGCCAGAAAATGTAAATAGGTGCCTCCAGCCACCGGTATGCCATGGCAGGGTTGCAGAAACTGGGGATTGCCGAACACGACAGCAGGTGGCAAGGTTCCGTTTTTCAGCAATTGTTGCGGGCCATACAAATCGCTCAAAATATGGTTGAGGAGGCGGGCTCGTTGAATCAGGCCTGCTTCGAGGTGTTGCCATTCCTCCTGGCTGATCAATAGTGGAAATAAGTCAAGCTGCCAGGGTCTGTCTGATTGTTGCCCGTTCTGACTGGCAAGATAGGTCATGCCGTCATCTTTCAACATCCGTGCGGCAGTCTCGTGAGCCTGATGTCGTTGGGTGACGCCCAGGCCCTCGAACCCTTTCAACAGCTCTTGCCAATGTGGGCGGACGGACCCGTCCGAGGCCACTAACTCGTCAAAGGTGTCCGGTTGTGGCGAATAAATTTTGGTGTGTTGCAAAAGGGAATCTGGTGATTCGGGAGAAAGGGAAGCCGGCATAGAATCCATCAGAGTGTTTCTCGTTGAGGGATTATCAAAATCACCTTACCGTAGCCTGGATACACTGTCCACTCTGAAGGGGCTATTGAATATTTCAACTATTTGGCCTTTTCATCAGCATATGAGTACCAGAAACCCGTGCGGGAAAAAAGAAGGCAGTGTTCAAAAAGGCGCGTCCAGTCCTGCCCTGAGTCAGGCCGAAGGGAAGGCCGCAGCCGCTTGGGCGAGCGGAGCGTACGGGGAGGAGAGTACGTGAGCACGACCAAGCGGCGAGAACGCCGCTGGCGGCATTTTTCAACGCTCCTATGAGGGATTACGCAGGCCATCGGAGGTCGAGTGTGCAAGGAAATTCAGGGCGAGAGGTGTCTGGTGGTTCGGTATAGGGCCCGGTGGTATGACCAAAAAAATAAAACCTGGCCAAACGACGGCTTTCAGCTTCATAGGCGTTGACGGGAAAATGTTCAAAATGCCGTCCGCCTGGGTGGGCCACATGGTAGGTGCATCCAGCGACCGCCCGTCCGGCCCATTGATCGTAGATATCGAAGGTCAGCGGTGCGTCAATTCCGATCTTCGGATGCAAACTGTTTGGGGGCTGCCAGGCGCGGTACCGTACGCCGCCGACCGCCTCTCCCTGCCGCCCCGTTGGAATTATGGGCACGCGTTTGCCATTACAGGCGATGATATAGCGGTTTTCAGTTGAGCCGGACAATTTGATCTGTAGCCGTTCAACCGAGGAATCCACGTACCGTACGGTGCCTCCAGGGGCACCTTGCTCTCCCATCACATGCCATGGTTCAAGGGCCTGTCGGACTTCCATAACCAGACTGCCATGGTTGATGGAACCAAAGAGCGGGAAACGGAATTCCAGGTGAGGTGCGAACCAGTCTTCCTTCAGTTCGTACCCGGCGCGATTCATCTCCTGGATCACCTCATGGAGATCTTGAGCAAGGAAGTGGGGCAGCATAAAGCGATCATGCAGTTGGGTGCCCCATCGAACAAGGGTGCCGGGGTCCGGAGATTTCCAGAAACGGGCCACGAGCGCAAGCAGCAGAACCTGTTGAGCCAGACTCATGCGTTCATGCGGGGGCATCTCGAAGGCCCGGAATTCCACCAAGCCAAGCCGACCGGTTGGGCCATCCGGGGAATAGAGTTTGTCGATACAAATTTCCGTGCGATGGGTATTCCCGGTCACATCGATGAGTAAATTTCGAAAGATCCGATCGACCAACCAGGGAGGTGGCGGCGCTCCGACGTTGGGAACCGGGACCTGGGCAAATCCCAGCTCCAGTTCATACAGCGAATCATGACGGGCTTCATCGATGCGAGGAGCCTGACTGGTTGGGCCGATGAAGAGGCCAGAGAAGACATAGGAGAGGGAAGGATGACGTTGCCAGTAGGCGATCAGGCTGCGCAAGAGATCGGGCCGACGCAGAAAAGGACTGTCGGCCGGAGTGGCGCCTCCCATCACCACATGGTTGCCTCCTCCGGTTCCCGTGTGCCGTCCATCCAACATAAACTTTTCCGTGCCTAATCGGCAGAGCCGGGCTTCTTCATAGATGGCCGTGGTAATCGCAACCATGTCCGACCAATTTTTGGCGGGATGGATATTCACCTCAAGGACTCCAGGATCGGGAGTAATCTTCAGGACGTTCAGGCGAGGGTCATACGGGGGCGTGTAGCCTTCCAAGTGAATAGGCTGTTTCAATTCCGCTGCCGTGTCTTTGATGACGGTGACCAGATCAAGATAATCTTCCACCGATTCCAGAGGAGGCATGAACACGCAGAGATGCCCGTTTCGGGGTTCCACCGCCAGGGATGCCAGGACGGCACCTCCCGCGCCGATGCCGCTCTTCTGTCCCATGACCACTTGTGCAGGTTCATGTGGCCCGTCTTCTCCGGGTTGTGTGTGAAGCTGTTGTTCGTGAAGGGAGGGTTCACGAACGGGATCGGGTAACGGCCCTCGTTCCTCGAAGGGGTCCGTCGGAATAATGTAGGGGTAGTCTTTGGGATCAATGACCGGTAATGATGGCAATGGCAATCGAAATCCGATCGGCGAGTCACCCGGGACTAAAAACAAGCGTTGGCTACGGGTGGTCCAGGCGGCGGTGACCCATCGTCGTTGTCCGTCACGTGCATTCCAGCGTTGCAAGGGAAGGACATAGCCCGCCGGTTTTCCCAGACCCCGTTCATACACCTTGGCGAGCCGGGCACGGGCCATGGGATCATCGAGATTATTGGTGGCCGGGTCGAGATTTTCCGGCAGCTTGCGTTCCTGACCGATGAAATGCCAGGGATCTTCATAGACCGGATGAATGGTCTTGAGGCCCACCTCAACCCGCTCGGCGATTCCCTGAATCAAGTGGTGGGCATCATCGGGAGAGGGGTCTGGGGCCTGTTGCTCCTCGGCAATAAGTTGATCCTTTTCCCAGATGGGTTTTCCGTCCTGCCGCCAATAGAGGCTAAAGGCCCAACGTGGCAATGGTTCACCGGGATACCATTTCCCTTGTCCAAAGTGAAGGAGTCCGCCAGGGGCGAAGCGCTCCCGCAAGCGTTTAATAAGATTCGCCGCCAACGGTCGCTTTGTATCGCCGACGGCCTCGGTATTCCATTCAGGGGCATCGGGATGATCAATAGAGACAAAGGTGGGTTCTCCACCGATGGTGATCCGGACATCGTTGGCGGCCAATTCCTGATCCAGCCGTTGCCCAAATTGATCAATCGCCTGCCATTGTTCCTCTGTGTAAGGCTTGGTGACCCGTGGCGTTTCAACAATACGGGTCACCGACATCTCATGGGAAAATGTCGTTTCGCAAATCTCCATAGCTCCGCTAATGGGAGCGGCGGTCAGGGGATGCGGTGTACAGGCCAGGGGGATGTGCCCTTCTCCGGCCAGCAAGCCGGACGTGGCATCGAGTCCTACCCACCCGGCTCCCGGCAGATAGGCCTCCACCCACGCGTGCAGGTCTGTGAAGTCCCGATCGGTGCCCGACGGACCATCCAACGATTTCACGTCGGCGACGAGTTGAATCAAATAGCCGGAGACGAATCGGCTGGCAAGGCCCAAGTGGCGAAGGATCTGCACAAGAAGCCAACTGGTATCCCGGCAGGACCCACGCCCCAGCTCCAGGGTTTCATCAGGGGTTTGCACGCCGTGTTCCATGCGAACGACATAGTCGATTTGAGACTTGAGCTGCTGATTGAGACTCATTAAAAAGGGAACTGTCGGATCCTCGTGTGGCGCGATGAACTGTCGCAGCCATTCTTGCAGTCGAGGGCCTGGTGGTTCTTTGACCAAATACGGAAGCAGGTCCTCTTTGACCTGGGGGTCATAGTCGAAGGGAAGTGTCTCGGCGTCCGGTTCGAGGAAAAAGTCGAAGGGGTTATAGACGACCATGTCGGCCACA
>Ga0224497_10000479_pt1 | contig 27440 bp, 31 predicted proteins | sample SF_Jul11_sed_USG_4_FD_167970 | JGI IMG/M metagenome (GOLD analysis project Ga0224497, IMG submission 167970) | Sediment microbial communities from San Francisco Bay, California, United States - SF_Jul11_sed_USGS_13 | ecosystem: Environmental > Aquatic > Marine > Sediment | place: USA...
CGAGGCCAATCTCGATCGGGCGCTCTGGAACGAAAGCTACCCGTTGACCGAATATGCCGAGCAAGTCCTCGCGAATTGGGACCCGGTCGAGGACAACCCGTTCATCTTCTGCCAGAACGCCATGCCGGCGATCATGGATCAGCTGCATCCGATGCAGTTCATCGACGAAGGCGACCGAATTCGAATTCGGCTCGAGGAGCTCGACACCGTACGGATCGTTCATATGTCCGAAAGTGTCGCGCCGGGCGAAAGTAGCCCGTACGGACACTCGGTCGGGCATTGGGAAGACGACACGCTAGTCGTGACGACGACTGACATCGACTTTCCGTGGTTCGACCAGGAAGGCATCCCGCAGAGCGACGCGCTCGTAATCGTCGAGCGTTTCACGCCGAGTGCCGACGGCTACACGCTCGACTACACCGCGACGGCGACGGACCCGGCCGTGTTTACCGAGCCGGTCGTGCTCGATCGAACCTGGACCTGGGTGCCGGGCGAGGAAGTCCAGCCGTTCGAGTGCGAATGGGACGGCAGCTCGCTGCAGCCCAGCGACTAATAGGGTCAGAGTAAGATTACTTTCGGGCGACGCTCAATTTGCTGCGACCTCGCCAGTAAGTTTACTCTGACCCCCGCAGTTGACCCCCGCGATCAGACGACCGTTTGCATCCGCTCCAGGCAGATGCGCACGACGTCGTCGGGGTCGCGCTTCCACCAGTTCTGCGCGGACATGATCTCGACTTCGGCGTAGCCTTCGAAGCCTGCCGCCTCGACCCAGCGGCGAATCTGCGGCAGGTCGATGACCCCGTCGCCCATCATGCCGCGATCCAACAGCAGATCGGTCGTCGGCACGAGCCAGTCGCAGACGTGAAACCCGAGGATCCGCTCGCCGGCACGCGCGATCTGCGCCTCGAGCTCAGGATCCCACCACACGTGATAGACGTCGACGATGACGCCCACACCGTCACCGAGCACGTCACAGATGTCGAGAGCCTGCGCCAACGTGTTCACACAGGCACGGTCGGCCGCGTACATCGGGTGTAGCGGTTCAATCGCGAGCGGCACGCCGACCTCACGCGCGTGCTCGAGTGAGGCGGCGATACCGTCTTCGACCTGGCGGCGCGCATCCGGCAGGTCCTTCGATCCGTCGGGCAGTCCACCAACGACGAGCACGAGGCAGGCAGCGCCGAGCGCCGCCGCATCGTCGAGCGCTCGCCGGTTGTCGTCGATCGCAGCCTGACGACCTGCTGCATCGGCTGCGGGAAACATCCCGCCACGGCACAGGCTGCTCACGGCAAGGCCGTTGTCGGCGATTAACCTCGCGGCCTCCTCGACGCCAATATCGGCAAGCTTGTCACGCCAAGGTGCAATCGCGGGCACACCGTGGCGCGCGCAGCCCTCGATGGCCTCGCGCAAATTCCACTGCTCGCGCACCGTATACACGTTGAGGCTCATGCGCGTGGCGGCCGACATATCAGCTCTCCGTGCCGATACCGTTGACGGCGAGCACGGCTTTCATCCGAGCCACGGCGAGATCCGGATCACTGAGCAAACGCGCTGCGTCTGCAAGCCGGAATAGCTCACACAGATGCAAGAGCGAACGTGCGCTCTCCTGCCCACCGACGAGCGTGAAGTGATCCTGCAGACCGTTGAGATAGGCCATGAATACGACGCCGGTCTTGTAGTACTGCGTGGGCGCTTTGAAGATATGCCGCCCGAGCGGCACAGTCGGCGCGAGGATATCGTGATAAGTCTCGAGATCACCGTCGGCGAGCGCGCCGAGCGCGACGCTCGCCGCGGGCGCGATGGCGTCGAAGATGCCGAGCAGCGCGTCGGAGTAACCGTGCTCGTCGCCGGCGATGAGCTCGGCGAAGTTGAAGTCGTCCCCCGTATACATGCGCACGCCCTCGGGCAGCCGCCGGCGCATGTCGATCTCGACCTGCGCGTCGAGCACCGACACCTTGATGCCATCGACGTTCGCGGCGTTATCTGTGAGGATCGCGAGGCAGACGTCCGTTGCGGCGCTCAGATCGCTGTGACCCCAGTAGCCCGTGAGCGCGGGATCGAACATGTCACCGAGCCAGTGAATGATCACGGGCTCTTTGACCTGACTCAGAATACGGCCATAAACGCGTGCGTAATCGTCAGTGGACTGCGCGCAGGCGGCGAGCGCGCGGCTCGCCATGAGCACGATGCGCCCGCCCGCGGCTTCGACGGCTGCGCATTGCTCCTCGTATGCGGCGATGACGTCATCAACTGTCGTCGAAGCATCGGGAACGAGCTGATCCGTGCCCGTGCCGCAGCCGACGAGCGCTTCACCGTCGTAGCTGCGTGCCTCGGCGAGCGTGCGCTCGATGAGCTCGCGCGAAGCCGGCCAGTCCATGCCCATGCCGCGCTGCGCCGTATCCATCGCTTCGGCCACGCCGAGCCCGAGGTCCCAGATATGGCGGCGAAACGCCATCGTCGCGTCCCAGTCCACGGCAGTCCGATGGTAGGGGTCGCCCGGAGCAAGCGGGTCGTTGACGACGTGCACGGCGGCGTAGGCGATGCGGTTCAGCGCCGTCGAACGCTGCGGCCACGACGGCGGATCGGAGAGCCCGAAGGTCTCGAGGCGGCGCGCTTCGGTCGGAAGCTCGATGCTCGCCATGGCTCAATCCCCGAGCGACGGGACGTCGACCCAGCGCCGCTCTTCCCAGCTCTTGAGCCCGAGCTCCGCGAGTTGAATGCCCTTTGCGCCTTCGAGCAGCGTGTAGTGCCACTCGCCGCCCTCGAACAGGTAACGCAAGAACATCTCCCACTGAACGCGGAAACCGTTCGCAGGCGGCCCGTCGTCGGCCACGGTCTCCCAGTCCGCAAAGAAGTCGATGGGCTGGCGTGTGTCGGGGCTCCAGATCGGCCGCGGCGTCTGCTCGCCTGCCTGCGTGACGCAATCCATGAGTCCGGCGACGGCTGAGCCGTGCGTGCCGTCGACGTGAAACGTCACGAGGTCGTCACGGCGTACGCGCGTGCACCAGCTCGAGTTCACCTGCGCGACGATGCCGCCGTCGAGCTCGAACGTTGCATAGGCGGCGTCGTCGGCCGTGGCCTCATACGGCTCTCCCTGCTCATCGCGGCGTGTCGGAATATGCGTGACGCCGAGACAGCTGACGCTTTTGACCTCACCGAATAAATTGTCGAGGACGTAGCGCCAATGGCAGAGCATGTCGACAATAATGCCGCCGCCGTCTTCCTTGCGGTAATTCCACGACGGGCGCTGAGCAGGCCGATCTTCACCTGTGAACACCCAATAACCGAACTCGATACGCACGGACAGAATGCGCCCGAAGAATCCCGCATCGCGAAGCGCCTTGAGTTTCATCAGCCCTGGTAGGAATAGCTTGTCCTGAACGACACCGTGCTTGATCCCGGTTTTCTCGGCGAGCGCGTGCACGTCCAACGCGTCGGCGAGCGAGGACGCAACCGGTTTCTCGCAATAGATATGCTTACCTGCCGCGATTGCACGTCGGAGGTTCTCGGCGCGTAGATCCGTCGTTGCGGCATCGAAGTAGAGCTCGTCGTCCGGATTCTCGAGTGCGACATTGAGATCGGTCGTCCAGCGTTCAACGCCGTGAGCGTCCGCCAGGGTCTTTACCTTATCGGCGTTACGGCCGAGCAATATTGGATCGGGCATGACTCGCGTTCCGTCGCCGAGCTCTACGCCCCCGTCGTTGCGTATGGCTAGTATCGAGCGCACGAGATGCTGGTTCGTGCCCATGCGGCCCGTGACACCGTTCATGATGATGCCGAGTCGGCGCTCCGCCATCGCTATCCCCTCTATCTATCTTGTCTACCCTGATTCGACAGCGTATCTCGCGATCGGCGCGCAAACGCGCTAGCGGCGGCAGGGTATCATAGCCCGTCAGAGCCGCCGACACAGGCAGCCCGGGGGACGCACATGAGCGATAACAACGACGAACCGCGTGTTCGCGGCCTCCGCCACATGGCTGCCGATCCGCAGGTGCTCGCTCGCGAGCGTGAGACGCTCGAAGCGCTCGCAAACGAAAATATCGGGACGCGCTTCAAAGGTTACTTCGCGCTGTCGGGGCCGGGCTGGCTGCAGAGCGCTTTCACGCTCGGCGGCGGAAGCGCTGTCGCATCGCTCTATCTCGGCGCACATTACGGCTACGAGCTCATGTGGGTGCAGCCGCTGGCAATGACCGTCGGCATTATCATGCTCGCCGCCTGCGCGCATCAGACCCTATCAACGGGAATACGGCCGTTCGCTGCAATGTCTCGATTCATTCACCCCGGCGTGGCCTGGGCCTGGGCACTCGCGACACTCGTATCCTCGTGGGTATTTCATTTGCCGCAATACTCGCTCGCCGCAGGCGTTACCGAGGACATCACCACGCTCGTGACAGGCTGGAGCCCGCAGGGCGCGGCCCGCACGGCCTACCTCCTCACGATCGGCGCCGTGATTCTCGCCATATCGACGGCGATTACCTGGAACTACGGCCGCGGCATTCGTGGGATTCGCCTCTACGAGCGCACGCTCAAAGTGTTCATCGCGCTGATCATCGTCGCATTTGGCCTCGTCGTTGCCCGCGGCGCAGCATCGGGCACGATCGACTGGGGGGCACTCGCGCGGGGCTTCGTTCCGACGTCGCTCCCATCCGATGCCCAGGGCGTGACGACAGTCATGGGCGCCTTTGGGGCAGCCGTCGGCATCAACATGACTTTTCTGTTCGGCTACTCTTTGCTCGCGCGCGGCTGGGGCACGGCTCACCGCGGGCTCGCACGCTTTGATCTCGTCACGGGTATGCTGCTGCCGTACGCCGTCGTCACATCACTCATCATCATTGCTGCCGCCAGCACAATTCACGGCACTGAATTCGCACCGCAACAGATCCTTCCGGCCAACGCCGGCGTGCTCATCGGCTCGAGCGGCGTCGGCGAGTTCACAGGACGCGTCGTGTTCGCGCTCGGGATACTGGGCATGGCGCTCAGCACGATCACGTTGCAGATGATCGTCGCCGGATTCGTCGTCTGCGAGCTGTTCGGCTGGGACGCCCAGGGTCCGCGTTTCCGTTGGGCCTGTCTCGTTCCCGCGCCAGCTGTCGTCGGCGTCGTTCTATGGGAGACCATGGGCACCTGGGTTGCGTTACCCGCGTTCACGATCGGACTCATCATGCTGCCGATCGCTTACATTGGCTGGTTCGTGCTACAGAACAGCGACGGCCTACTCGGCGAGCATCGCCCGCGCGGTGCCTCCGCCGTGCGTTGGAACGTCGCGATGTCGGTCGCCCTGGCGGTCACGCTCGTGAGCGTCGGTTACACGCTGTGGACGCGGTTTCTCGCCTGACGCCGCCACGCCGAACCATTCGACATCTCTTCGAGGACGGGTAGAATGAGCGACAGAACAAGCAGAGGGTCGGAATGAGATTTTCCCCACAAGACCTGCATGGGCCGAGCGATCTCTCGGTGATCTGCGCGCGAATAAAGGGTTTCGCGCGCCAGCTGCCTGCGCCGATGCTGGGCGCAGTGTCGGCAGCGGTGATCCTTATTTCACCGACACCAGCCTTTTCTCAAAATGCCGCCGCGACGATCGAGGCTACCGCCGATGCGCTTGGCATGGTGCGCACCGTTGCCCGCCGCATGGACTCGATCAACGCCGTGCAATTCTCCGCCACGGGAGGCATGCGCGTACCGCAGTCCGGGGGTGGTTGGACGAGCTACGACGTTACCAATGCCAGGATCGGCATGAGCTATTACATCCCGGCCATGCGCTGGGACATGACGCGCACGGAGGCCAACGGCAGCGAGCGGCGCACGATCGAGGTCGTTCGAGAAAATCGCACCTGGGACGAGCAAGAGCCCGGCGTCAATCCAGTGCCTGTCACCGGGCAGACGGCCGAGCGACTGCGACAGATTTGGCTTACGCCGCACGGCATCATTCGCGCTGCGGTCGATGCCGAAGCCGCAAATCCTGGCTCTGTCACGGTCGGCTCAGAAGGCGGACGCACGACGCTCAGCGTGACCGTCAACGGCACACCGATGACCACCGTGCTCGATGCGAATAATCGCCCGGAACGGGTGACGATGATGATCGATCACCCAGTGCTCGGCCGAACGGCACTGACAGCCAGCTACTCCGGCTATCTCGACTGGCAAATTCTCGACGTCTACTTTCCATCCAGAATCGTCCAGACGCTCGGCGACGAGACGTCGCTCGATTTGACGGTTACGGAGTTCTTCCAGAATCCCTATATCGTGTTTCCGACCCCCGAACAGCTCGCACGGAGCTCGCAATGAAAAAACTTATCAAGACTGGAATTTTTGTTCTTACCGGTTTCGTTCTACAGGTGTCCGTCGCCTCCGCGCACCATGCCGTACAGGCCCAGTTCGATGTTCAACAGATCGAGACGTTCACCGGCGTCATGACCGATGTCGAGCTCATCAATCCGCACCCGTACTTTCACCTCGACGTGGACACCGGGAACGGCCAGATCGAGAACTGGTCCGTCGAATCGGTTGCGCTGCAAGCGCTGCGCCGCGCCGGATTGCTCAAGCGGCTGCGCGTCGGTGACACGTTCACGATCGAGGGTCATCCTTCGCGCAACGGCGAGCCGATCTATCTGATGGTTGCGATCACGCTGCCCGACGGTAACCGGCTGACGATGCGCAGCCTCGATCCGTCGGCCCGTTAGTGGCCACGACAACCCACCGATCGGGCGTCACACGGGGGATCATCACCATGCGGAAATCACGTTCGAATGCGCTCGCCAATCCCGCCGTCCTGGCAACGCTCGCGCTGTTGGCCGGTCTCGCCACTGCGCAGGAGACACCGCGCACCGCGGACGGGCATCCCGATTTGTCCGGCTACTGGCTACCGATGAACGCCGTCGTTCGCGACTCGACCGACGATGCCGGCAACATCGACTTCACGCTGCCGGCCCGCAACAACGATATCGGCAACTTCGAGAAAGACTTCGCCGTGCTCGAACGGGCAAAGCCCAACAAACCGCTCTACAGACCTGAGTATTGGGATCAAATTCAAGACCTCGATTGGAACGGCTTGACGATCGATCCGATCTTCAGCTGCCGACCCGCAGGCGTGCCGCGTCAGGGCCCGCCACACAAGATCGTCCAAACGCCGACCGAGATGATTTTTCTCTACGAACGTAGGGGCAATATCGGACCGGCGATGTTTCGGGTCATTCCGACGGACGGGCGCGAGCACCTTCCGGCCCAGATCAACGATACGAGCTGGCACGGTTACGGCATCGGCCATTGGGAAGGCGACACGCTCGTTATCGAAAGCGTCGGCTTCAACGACGAGAGCTGGATCGGCTGGGCCGGCTATATTCACAGCTGGGACATGAAAGTCACGGAGCGCATACGTCGCGAAGGCGACGTCATTCATTGGGAAGCAACCGTCGACGATCCGGCGATGCTTCTCGAGCCGTGGACGCTGGACCCCGTGCGCATGCGGTTGAACGACGACCCGCAAGCGTTTTTCTTCGATGCGACGCCTTGCGAGGAGCGCGACGCCGAGCACATGGTCGATCCGAACGTTCGCGGATAAACCACTCCCGTCGGCAAACGTCAGGGTAGCGCGAGTATTCCGCGCTCGGCATTCCTCTCGGATTGCTCCAGAGCCTCGATGAATACGCTCGGATCGTCGACGAATGGATGCGCATCCCCCGGCCTTCTCGTCCGCAACCGGTCGCGCCGCTCGCGAAAGCCCTGATTCGGATGAGTGGGAATTTGCACGGTGAACGACGGGGACTGTGCCGCGAGGAGTTTGAAGCGGCGTAGGTTCCCAAGCACAGTCTGGTATCGCCAAAAATCTGGCAGGAGCGAATTGCTGCCGCCATAGATGACCGCACGGTGCGTATCCTCGCCGTCGCGTAGCGTGAACTCCATAGAGAGCACGCCCTCAGTGTGCCCCGGCGTGATGTAGAAAGTCATTGTCTGCTCGCCAAGCTCCAGGGTATCGCCGTCCTGGATGATCATGTCGACATCGGCCATGTCCATACCCCAGACTTCGCGATGTGCGTCAGTCTGTGCACGCTTCCAATCACCGGCCGCCATGCCGACGCGCGAACCGAACGTTCTCTGATAATAGGCATGGCCGCCGACATGGTCGAAATGGCCGTGAGTGCCCAGCACGTAACGAACATCCGCTGGATCGAAGCCGAGTTTCCTAATGTTCTCCGCACTCGTTTCGACGTAGGGTTCGTGCAGGGAGTCGATGAGTATAAGTCCCTCACTCGTGACGAGAAGATAGCTGCCGACCCATTCGATGCCGACGTAGTAGAGGTTATCGAAGATCTGAAACGGCTCGACGCTTGTCTGAAGTGCCTCGTCCGTATATCCGTCGACACGTTCCTGCGATACATAGCTGAAGTCCTGTGTCTTCAGCGAAGGGAATTCATCGACGGTGAGCTGCCCGTGCGCGGCCTGCAAAGCGCATGCAAACAGCAAGCCTGACGCTAGAACGGAAAGCGGACGCCCGCGCAATTCTGGCTTGCGAGACTCGTGCTGCACTGTGACCTCTTTAGGGTAGCGGCGCCTCTAGCGCCGGTTGTCGTGATGGCTGCCGTCGACGATGAGGTCGAGATCGCGCTCGATACACGGTGGCGCAGGCACGAGCTCGCGATCGGTCAACGTCGCGACACGAACCTGTTTGGCCCACGGCTCGGTGAGCACGGCGGGGTCGTAGGCCGTGGCTTGGTAGTGAAGCTCATCGCCCTCCCGCCAGAGCCGCTCGACGACTCTGAGGTCGGCTGTGTGGAACGTGCCGTCGTCCGTTAGCCAGGTGTCCTCATTGAAGTTAACGGTCTCGACGACAAGCGTGTCGCCCTCCCAGCGTCCAATGGCGTCGCCAAGGTAGCTCGGACCAATGTCCGTGCGGTGCCCGCGCCCGTCGGTCGGGACAGTGCGAAAATGGCTACCCGTGATGTCGTTGTAGAGGAAGACGACCTGTCCGGGGATGTGCACGATCTTGTCGGGCGGACCGATGCGCGGCACGCCGGGCGGATAGCAGCGCAATGCCGGGTCCTCTTCTACCTGCCGTTCGTCGAGGTCGCGGACCTTGGCGAGAAACTCCGGCTTGTAGCTCGGCCGCTCGGCAGGCACGCGGGCAGGCGCCGGCCCTTCAGCTTCGTCTGCACACCCGGAGATACAGATCGAGGCGCCCCTGCGCACGGGCCTGATGTGCAGCACACCGTCGCCGTTGTACCAGGTACCGCTCAGGCTCGGATGCCCGTCGACGCTCGGCAGCTCCTGCTGCGCCTGCGCCAGAAACGAAAACATCGTCGCACCGATCGCTGCGATGCCGGCCGTGATCCACGAATTTCTTGCGGCGCTCATACGAACCTCCCAACTCTGCGGTTAGTAATCCTCGGCGAGCTGATAATAGTGCCCGTCGGCGTAGTGGATCCTGATGACGAATCCGAGCAACTGGCTCTGATCGCGTGCGCGAAGCGCCTCGATGCGCACAGGAGTGCCGTCGCCCATGAGCATGTCCTGCGTGACCTCGGCCCTGTAGAGAAATGCCGGCGGCACCGATTCGAGCCGCCAGGTGCTCATCTCGCCCGATTCTTCCTCGACGTCGAGATGCAAGTAGATGTGCGGGTTGACGAAATCGATCTTCGCGATCACGCCGTTGAGCTCGATGCGAGCGTCCGGATCGAACTGGCCAATGACCGAATGATGCGCCGACGCCAGACTGGCCGCCAAGACTAGCGCGCCGACTCCAAAAACGATCCAACTCATTGATTTCATAGGGACCCCCACGCAGTAGCCTACTCCTCTCCAGCAACGCGATCAATCTGCCCTTGCGGGACCTCGATATTGACTGACCGCGGGACTTGTGCAAAAAGGAAATCACTACAGAGCGCCGGTGATTCTCAACCGGGCCGTTGGAGAGAGATATGCGCGTCAGGATTGTTTTGCTGGCATCGATGGCTGCAACAACGCTGGCTGTGCCCGCGTGGAGCCACCATTCCCACGCCAATTACCGCACAACCTCGTACGTCAATCTGGAGGGCACGGTCACCGAGGTCCACTGGATGAATCCGCACACGTGGATCTATATCGAGGTCATGGACGATGCCGGCGAGCCGGTGATCTGGGCGCTCGAAGGCGCGAGCCCGACGACGCTCAGAGCCGACGGCTGGGAGCGCGACGACGTTCAGGTCGGCGACCAAATCAAGGTCCGCTGCCATCAACTCATGGATGGATCCAACGGCTGTCTGCTCGGCTTCGTGACACCCGAAGGCGGTGTCGAGAAAGAATATGATTGACCGCACTCACGTGCTTGCCGTACTCGTGCTGCAACTCGTAGCAAGCAGCGCTTTCGCACAGAACTGGATCGAGTACATCAATCGCGAAGAGCGGTTCATGGTCAACTTGCCCGGCGCACCTAAGGTCAGCGAGACGACGCATATCTCCGCGTTCGAGGTCGTTTACCCCGCCAAAGTGTTTTCGGTCGAGACCGCACGCGGCGACTATTCCGTGACCGTCGTCGACTACACCGAGCATGTCCGACGGCACCGCGAACGTACCGATGGCACGGAAGCGAATTCCAGCAATGCCGTACCGATCATGGACGTGCGCGCCTCAGTTGCGCATACGGCAAACCAGTTCCGTACGCGGGGCGGCGAGGTCACCTATGACGGGTGGGTCGATGTCGAGAAGATCGAAGGACACCAGCTGCAGATCACGAATCCCGATCAAACACGCAGCTTCATTGCCATCTTCCTCGAGGCGGCCCGGCTTTACATCCTCGAGGCCACCGTCCCGCGCGGCTACCCGCCGCCCGTACTATTTCAGTCCTCGATGGGGTTTCTCGATGAGGAAGGACGGCGCATTCGCTATGTCGTCGATGTCGATGGACAGCGGACCCGCATCGACGTTGGCTACGATTGGATTGGCGGGGACCCCGACGCAACGGCAGACCAGATCGTCGAATAGCAACTTGCGACCACTGCGCCGGCGTCACAAACAGAGACAGCTGTCATGAAACCAAGCCTGATGGCAGTCATTGTTGCCGTACTTGCGCCAGCTGCGATGGCACATCACAGCGATGCTGGCGTCGACATGGGCACCGTCGTGGAATTCGATGGGACCGTGACCTCGTATCACTGGCGCAATCCCCACGTTTACTTCAGCGTCCTCAGGACCGAGGCAGACGGTCAGGCGCGCGAATGGGAATTGCAGATGCCTTCGACGAATACCATGACGCGCATGGGCTGGTCGCGTGAATCGTTAGTCGAAGGCGACGAAGTCACCGTTTATACACACGTGGCTTTAGATGGGCGCCCCTACGGCATTCTCGAATACGCCACAAAAGCCGACGGCACCGTGCTCGCCACGTCGTTCGACTACGGCTCTGGCACCATCGATCCCGTCTTCGACACGGGCGCGAATCCCGCGACGGACTCGATAGAGGGTATTTGGATCGCAGACCGATCGAAGCTCACGCTCTACCCGGGTGGTTTCGACGGCTTCTTCCGTGCTCAGCTCGCGCTGACCGAGGCAGGCGCCGAAGCGCAGGCGAGTTTTGACGAGCTTTCCGCTGAGAACCCGGAATCGACCTGCATTGGCCGGCCGACGCCAGCAATGATCGTTTCCACAACGATCTTCCCGATTCAGATCGCATTTAACGAAGCTAGCGAGACCATCATGATCCGGACCGAGCTCTACGACGAGGAGCGCACGGTCTACATGGACGGCCGCGGCCACCCCAATCCCAGCGAGCGTTTCGTCACGGGCCATTCGATCGGGTATTGGGAAAGCGATACGCTCATCGTCGATACAGCGAACTTCATCGATCACCGCTCGCCGTATCAGATCGGCGTGCCATCGGGTGGGCAGAAGCACGTCGTCGAGCGATACCGGCTGGGCGAAGACGGCACGCGCATCGTCGTCGATTTCACGCTGGAAGATCCCGAGTATCTTTCCGAGCCGCTGACGCATTCGAGAGAGCTGATCTATTCTCCTGAGCTCGAGATCAACGAGTTCAATTGCGATCCGGAAACGACGCGGCGATTCATCATTCCCTGAAAAGTAGGAACAATGATCAAGATTCACATAAGATTTTTAGCGATTGCCATTCCCGCGCTTGGCCTGGGACTCTCCGCGCACGCGCATCACAGCGACGCAGGGCTAGACCTCGACAACGTAATCACGATCGACGGAACGGTCCGCGAGTTGAGCTGGCGCAACCCGCATGTCTATTTCACCGTCGCGGCAACCGATGACGCCGGACAGCCCATCGAATGGACCGTGCAGATGGCCTCGGTCGCCACGGTCTCGCGCATGGGTTGGTCGCGTGACTCGCTCGAGGTCGGCGATCGTGTTTCAGTCGGCGCATATCCCGCTCGCGACGGCCGTCCCTACGCCAAGTTTCTTTCGATCGAACGCATGACCGGGCCGGTTTTGCCGACGTCGTTCGACAGCGCCGGCGAAGTGCGCCTCGCAGGTCCCGAAGCGACGGCCGTAGCCTCGAGCCTCGCCGGTCGATGGATGGCGGACCCGGATCAGGTCAATTCGTATCCAGGGCGCATCGACGGCCTGACCAGAGCGCTGCTCACGCTGACGGACAAGGCGCAGGCCGCACAGGCAGCCTACGATGAGAACTCCGCGGAGAACCCCGAGCTGCGCTGCATTGGCCGGCCGACCCCGGCGATGATCGTCTACACGGACCTCTATCCGATGGAGCTCGAATTTACCGAGGACGGGCAGCTTCTCTATATCCGCAGCCAGTTCATGGATCAGGAGCGCATCGTCTATCTGGATGGCAGAGAGCACCCCGATGCATCGGAACGCTCTCACGAAGGTCATTCGATCGGCTGGTGGGAAGACGACACGCTTGTCGTCGATACGCGCAATTTCGCCGATAACCGCTCACCGTACCAGAACGGCATCCCGTCGGGCGCCCGCAAGCACGTCATCGAGCAATACCGGCTGACTGACAGCGGCACCGGAATGAGCGTCGAATTCATGCTCGAGGATCCCGAGTTCATCGCCGTGCCGATGACGCATTCGAGAGAACTCGTCTACGTCCCGGACGCCGACATGTCTCCGTTTAACTGCGACCCCGATTCCACGAGGCGGTTCCTAACCCGGTAAATCTCCGAGAACGATCTAACAAAAATATCTTTTGATGCTGAATTCGAATCGAAGATAAGAATTAACGCACAGTCGAAACGAGACGAAAAGAAACTGAAATCGACGGGGAGGTGGATATGGAACCAAGAGCTCTATGCATTTTCGTAGTCGCGCTGGCGGCCACCGCAGCGCCTGCATTGGGGCATCACTCGCACGCCAACTACTGGGAAACCGAGTGGGTCGATCTCGAGGGAACCGTGCAGGCGGTGCATTGGGTCAATCCGCATACCTGGATCTATCTGGACGTAGCGCATGAGGAAGCCGCCAAGTCCGGCGCGTGGGCGCTCGAAGGCGCGAGCGTCACGACGTTACGCCGCGACGGCTGGACCGCAGACAGCATCAAGGCAGGAGATTCGCTGACCGTGCGCTGCCATCCGCTCAAGGACGGCTCGCGGGGCTGCCTGATGGGCTTCGTCGTCATGAACGACGGATCCGAAAAAGAATTCGACTGAACCGATCATTCGAGATCAGTCGGAGGGGGAATCATGCGCCGTACGATTTACACGCTACTCGCCGTTTTATTCTGCAGTGGTACTGTGCACGCCCAGAGCTGGAGTGAATTCGTCGATAGAACGGACCGCTTCATCGTCAACTTCCCGGGAGAGCCGGATATCTCAGAGATCTCCTATACGAGCGAGCTCAATGCCCAGATCCCCGCACGCGTCTACTCGATCGACAACGAAGCGGGCCGGTACTCGATGACGGTCGTCGACTACACGCAGGCCTCGCGGGTGCACGAAGAGCTCTGCCAGACGCTCTCGGACTACGAGTGCGATGGTAACGAGGTGTTCACGGAGGTCCGCGGCGCGATTGCGTTCGCGGCCTGGAACTATCGCAAGCGCACCGAAGGTGAGATCACGTATGACGCTTACGCTCAGGTCGACGGCGTCCCGGGCCATCAGCTGCAAATCACGAATCCGGACGGGTCGCGCACGTTCGTCGCGATCCATCTCGATGCGCGCCGCCTCTACATCCTCGAGGGCACGGTTCCCGCGAACGCACCGCCGCCGGGCCTGTTCCAGCAATCGCTCGGCATTCTCGACGAGCAGGGGCGAAGGATTCGTTACCGCTACGATGACAACGACCGGCCCTACCGCATCGAAGTCAGCGAGGAGTGGGCGCTCGAGGGCGCCGAGCGCTGACGGCGGCCCGGTCGTGCCCCAGGCGCTACCGGCCGAGATAGGCCTGGACCGTCTCCCAGGCGACGGCTTGCAGAAATGCCGCAGTATCGGCGTCGACGCCTGCCGTGTACGCGTTGCCGACGGGCGACTCACCTAGCAGCGACGCATAGATCGTGCAGGCGGCGAGATAGGTCCCGAGCGCGCTCGGGTGGCGCCGGTCGGCGTTGTAGAGATTCAAGTCCGGCCGTCGCTCGATGGACTTCGCGAATGCGAGGCCAGCCGGAATCACGAGCGCGTTGTTGGCATTCCCTGCCCGCGTGTACTGCTCGGCGAGCGGCGCAGTCATTTCAGGCCGGTCGGCATACGCCCACGTCATGAAGAACACAGGTTCGGCGCCGTGGCGACGCACAGTCTCGCTGTGCTCTTCCGCCAATTCCCAGAACAGATCCTTGAGCTGCGAGTGGATCGGGCACTGGCTGCAGTCCATCAATATCGCGACGTCGAAGAGCCTTTCGAAGTCATTGAAGACGATGTCGTTATTCCTGAAAGAATATTCGCCGATTGCCTCGGGCCGGAAGTAACTGTCAACGTCGTGCCATTTGAAGCCTGAGCCAGAGATCGCTACGAGTGTCGTGCGCAGACGCTGCTCGGCACCGGCTGCCGCGACGAGCCTTGCAACCTGTCCCTGCATACCGTTGTTGTAGTAAAAAAAGCTGTTTCCGATGAAGATTGCGGACGCGGGCCGATCGATCTCGGTGACGTCAGGCGTCGTCTGCGCCAGTAGATTCCCTGAACCGAGCAGGGCCAGCAGTGCTAAGAAGCACGGCACGGGCAGCACGCGAGATCGCCCGAGCGTTGCCGCAACACTCATCGGGGTCAATCCCAATGCATCTCGACGCCGTGGCCGCGCGCCGAGTCGCCGTGCAGCGGCGTCACGAAGCCGAGCAACCCGCCGTTCGTGCCGTCGCGAAGCAAGTGGATTCTGACTTTGACACGGTCGCCCGGCTGGACGTCCTCGGGCTTAACGCCGTTCTCGTAGATCTGCGCCGGATTAGCAGCCTCTATTGCCCAAGTCGTCACTTCACCGCTCGCATCGGTGACATCGAGATACATCCAAGAATGCGGATTCATGATCAGAACGTCGCTGACCGTGCCTTCGAGCTCCGACCAGACCGTTATCTCATAGGCGTTGTGCGAATGATGGGCCCAAGAAGTCGATATAACGGCAACGGTGCTGACTGTAATCAGAATCGTCGTTGCAAAGCGTGTGAGTTGCCGAATCATGATTTTGTACCTCGCTAAACCTGCTTATCTGACTCGCGGCGGCGCCGGATAGCCATTCGAATAGAGCCGCGTTCCAACCCAGTCGTAACGAATCCGCTGGTACTGCTCATCGAGAAACTGCACTGAAATCTGGAAAAGCCCCGGGGCCGGCGCGCGCGGCGGAACCGTGGACTCGAAAATATACAGCCGGTCCTCGTGCATGTGGACAGTAGCCGATGTTCGCGAGCCATCGGGGTTCGTCAGTCGCACGTCATGGCCTTCAACCCGGTCGGAGTTGTAATGCGCGTAATGAGTCACGTCGACGCCATCGCGATTCATGAGGTTCCATGAGGCGTAGACGATGGCACCGCGGACATCCTCGGGCCCATCGTCCTGGCACTGGTCGCCGTCACCGCCGTCGGCGATGCAGCGCGCGTTACGCGCGAGGTGAATCTCGACCGCATCCCTGTAGTCGACGGCTGTGACCGAGTAGCTATAGCCGTTATTCTCGTAACTGTAGACGCGCCCGGGCAGCTCGATACGGTATTCCGTCGGATAGACGATTTCCTCAACGCTCGGCTCACCCGGAAAACTCACAGCGAAATAGTCCTGTTCGCTGACGTACTGCGACCAGGTCGTGCGCTGAGCAAAGGCCGGCCCGGAAAACAACAGTGCGAAGGCGGCTGTCGTGCATGAAACTCGGATCATGGTGTCTCCTGAACGTGTCGTGGCTACCGTTCGGCGCGGCGCACAACCTTGCGCCTTTTCACGCCGGCCTCGTCGGCAATCTTATTCGCGTCGTCGCCCGCACGCAGCGGACCCTTGCGTCGCATTTCAACTAACAGGTCCTCGCTGAGCTTCTCGATCGCCGCGAGCTGCTCGCGGTTGAGCGCGTCGAGGCGTTCTCCGAGCTTGTCGGCATTGAAACCCGCCATGGGTACCCCCTTGTGTTGTTCTTCTCGTCGGCCGACGTTGTTCGTGGCCACCCGGCAATCTTAGCGCAAAAATTATCCTGGCTGGCATGGCCCGCCGCGGCGAAGACCCGCCGCGGTGGGCCAGCCGTCAGTCAGGTCCCGATCTCGACAAGGGCGACGCGATTCACGGCGCTGCACGCGAGCACGAGCTTGCCGTCTGCCGTCGCCATCATATTGCGCACGACCCCACCGCCCGACGGAATCGGCCAGGACTGGAACGTCTCGGTTTCCGTGTCGAACCGCACGAGCACGTTCGGCCGCGGGAACGACTCGACGTACCAGACGACGTTGCCGATCGTCGCGATACCGTAGGGCTGTGAGCTTTCACCGCTGGGCGAAAGCCATTCGCGGTATTCGCCCGACTTCGGATCGAACCGGCCGAGATAACCGCGCGGGAAGTCCGTGTACCAGACGGCATCGTCGGGCGTCAGCGCTATCCGTCGCGGGCGCGAGTTGGCGTGCGGCATCTCGTACTCCGTGATTTCGCCCGAGACCGGATCGACGCTGCCGAGCCGATTGCCCCAGAAGTCGACGTACCACGGCTCGCCCCTGGTGTTAATCGCGATACCGTAAGGAAAAGCGCCGTCAGTGGGCGCAGCCGAAATCTTCATTTCCTCGGTTGCCGGATCGACACGGCCAACGTGACCCGACATCGTCGTGAACCAGACGGTGCCCTCATCATCGACGATCGGCGTGTGCGGATGGTGCACGCCCTCAGGCAGTGAATAGTCCGTCACATCGCCCGTGCGCGGGTCGAGCTTGCCGAGATAAGCCTCATAGTTGCCCGTGAACCAGACATCGCCGTTGCCATCCTCGACGAGACCGTGCGGCCCGGAATTCGGTATCTCGAGCGGAAATTCCCGTGTCTTGCCCGTCGCTGTATCGACGTGCCCAATGCGGTTAGCGTACTGCCCGGCCCACCAGATCGAGCCGTCGGCCGCTGGCGCGGGATCGTGAGGCCGCGAACCCAGCGTCGGCGCGAGCCATTCACTGATCGTCACCTCGACCGGGCCGGGAACCAGCACCGGGTCCGTACCCGGCTTCTTCGGGAAATGCTCCGCGAGGTAGCCGACGACCGAGTTTTCCAAATCGTCGGGCAGCGCGATCATCGTGCTGATCAGCGCCCTCCAGCCGTCCTCGGTAAAGCCCCTCGCGTTCGGGAGGTAGTCGAGGCGATGGCAGGCAACGCACGCGCCCTCGATGAAGGCCTTGGGCTCACCTTCGGGCAACTGGACCGCGGGGTCAGCACCTTGCGCCAAAGCGGTTATGGGAAGCACCGCCGCTAAGACCATTGACGCGACGATCGGATTCGTTCTTATTTGCTCGAGCATCGTTCAGTCCCCCCTATTGTGTAGAACGTCATTTTACTGATTTCGGGAACATTAACATCCACCAGCACTCCGGCAGCTTCGCCGATCACCTCTGGGTCGAAATGCGGCCACTCGAGTGTAATACTCCCCGAGCTGGGCCGCAGGGTGGCCGATGACGGCGAACCTCGCCGGCTGCCTCACGATCTGCCCATTACCGCGTCTCTGGAGAAAAACAAGAATGAACAAACGCGCCGTCAGAATGAGCCCATTCCTATCGGCATGCTCCTCGATGCTCGTTGCCTCGACACTCGCCTCGGTGGCGCTCGGCCAAATCGACGTCGCCGATCACGTCCGGGCCGCGCGTAACAGTGCCGGCGCGGACTGGTCGCAGGTCGCCGACTTCTTTTGCGTGGAGGGTGCCGCGACGACGCCAAGCACGGACCATCCGATCCTCGAGCCGACGCGAATCTTCGACAATCTCTACGTGATCGGCCGGTCGAGCACAGTCGTCTACGCAATAACGACGTCCGCAGGCATCGTGCTGATCGACTCCGGGTACGCTGACCAGGAGGAGTCCGTGCTGCTGGCCGGAATGGCCGAACTCGGCCTCGATCCGAATGACATCCAGACCATCATCATCGCCCACGGTCATGCCGATCACTATGGCGGCTCGGCTTATCTGCAATCGCGCTACGGTGCGCGCGTCGTAGCGGCCGCCGAGGACTGGGACCTCATGGAGCGAGCAGCTCAGTCGAGCGACACCCCCACGCAACCGAGCCGAGACGTCGAGGCACAGGACGGCCAGCCGATTACGCTCGGCGACACCGCGATTACGCCGATTTTCATACCCGGCCACACGCCGGGATCGCTCGGGCTGATCTTCCCGGTCCGGGATGGCGACGAGACGCACATGGCTGCGTTATTCGGCGGAACCATTTTGCTCTCTGGGCGCATATCGGACGAGGGGCTCGAGCAGTACGCTCGCTCTCTCGACCATTTCGGCGCGGTAGCGACCGAGATGAGCGTCGACGTGGAGATCCAGAATCATCCCCTCTTCGACGGCATGGCCGAGAAGCTCACGCAGCTCGCGGCAAGATCACTCGGAGGACCCCACCCGTTCGTGCTTGCAAGAGACAGCTACGGGCGTTTCACGAGCGTGATCGCGAGTTGCATGCGGGCCGAGCTCGCACGCCGCGCTACGCGCTGATCGACTCATTTATCTCGGCGAAAGGAGTGTTATCCATGGATCTTTCTATCCGCCCCATACTGTGCCGCGCGCCCGTCCTCGCGGCAGCCGCATTGACGATTGTCTTGACTGGCTGCGGAGGCGCTGGCCCGGCGTTCGAGTACATCCATCTGCCCGGGACGCAGGCCGCCGAAGGCGCCAATATGCCGTTTACTTCCGCGATCAGAGTTCGCTCGGGAAACATCGTGTTCCTGTCCGGCACGACAGGGGCGCCGACCCCGCATAGTCATCCGCACGTGCCGTCCGAGTTCGATCATCTCGACTTCAGCACAGAGGCACAGGCCACTGCGGTCATGGAGAGCTTGAAAACGATGGTCGAGGCGGCCGGCGGGCGGCTCCAGGACATCGTTCAGGTCACCCGGTTCGTTCGGGACGTCGGCGCCAACCAGGACGCCATTAACGAAGTCATGAACCGCTACTGGGGGCCGGATCACCGCCCGACGAGCACGACGATCGAGATCGTGCGTCTGGCAACTGATCCACGCTTCGTCCTCGAGGTCGAAGCGGTTGCGGTCATCTCCGACTGAGTCTGAGCATTCGTTAGCGAATCATGGACTGTCTAGGTAGCGAGCGCTTCTCTCTGGCTAGACTTGGGAGCTTTCCGCGCGGCTCGGGTTAGACTCGAAGCTGCATACTATAAAGAACTCAATGGGGGAGACATGCGCCACCTACTACGCTACCTAATCGGTCCGGTGCTGCTGGCTGTACCGTTGTCTTTCGCTCTCGGGCAGAGCCGAGAAACGCTCGACATCTTCGTCATAGATACCGAAGGGGGGGAAGCCGTTCTTTACATCGCGCCGACGGGCGAGACGATGCTGTTCGACACGGGCCGCCCGGAGACCTTCAACCGTATCTTGGCGCTCGTCCAGCAGGAGCAAATTCCCGTACTGGACTATGTCATCGTCTCGCACTACCACGGCGATCATGTCGGGGGCGCTGGTGATCTACCGTCGCTGCCGGTCCGAAATTTCAGACAGTTTCTCGATCACGGCCCTTACACGACTGAAGTACAGCCGCAGCAGCGCGCGAACTTCGAGCGTTATCTCGCCGTGCGCAACATCGCCAAGGCGCGGCGGGCCGAGCCCGGAGAGACGTTCTCGTTCGGCGATGTCGACGTGCATGTCGTGGCCTCATCGGGCGAGCACATCGACACGCCTTTGGCCGGCGCTGGCGCGCCCAACCCCCTGTGCAGCAATCACGTGCCGAAGACGGACATTCGCGCTGTAGAGAACGACGAGGCCGTATCCGTCGTGGTTCGCTACGGCGAGTTCGTGTTTCTCGAGCTCGGCGACATGATCTGGAATCACGAGCAGCAAGTCGTGTGCCCAGACAACCTGCTCGGAACCGTCGATGTCTACCACACGTCAGGACATGGCGCGCACTGGGGCTCGAACCCTGTCATGGTGCACGCCGTTCAGCCGAGAGTTGCGGTCATGAACAATGCGCACGTCAAGGGTGGCGACACAGTGACCTTCGACACGCTGCGCAGCTCGCCACGCATGCAGGACGTATGGCAGATACACTTCTCGTCCGAGAATGCGCGAGCGCGAGACAACTCGGCAGACGATCTCATCGCCAACCTCGACGACGCACCTGGACACGTCGGGCACTACATCAAGTTCTCCGCGAGGCCCGACGGTAGCTTCACGGTCATGAACAGCCGCAACGGGTTCACGAAAAACTATCCGGCGGTCTCCGGGCATTGACCGGCTCGGGCGTCGAGAGCGCGCTATACTCGGGTGCCCTCATGGCGTTTAAGGAACTTTGCATGCGCATGCGACTGGCGGGCGTAACGATCGGTCTGGGCGTTACCGCCCTCGTCGCGGCGGGTTCACTTGCCGCGCAGACGCCGATTCCGGGAGAGTTTCCCGACTATTCGCCGCCGCGCACAGCCGACGGACACCCCGACCTCAACGGCATCTGGCAGGCCATGACGACGGCCAACTGGGATATCGAAGCGCACGGTGCCGGACCGGGTCCGTACCCCGAAATACTCGGCGCGTGGGGCGCGCAGCCGCCCGGCTTGAGCATCGTCGTAGGCGGCACGATCCCGTATCAGCCTTGGGCGCTCGAGAAAAGGCGCGAGAATTTCGAAAGGCGAACGGAAATCTCTGTGCCCGGCGACGGCGTCGATCCACCGCTCGGCGATCCCGAGCTCAAGTGCTGGATGCCCGGCGTGCCGCGCACGATGTACATGCCGTATCCTTTTCAGCTCGTGCAGACGCCCGAGTTCGTGCTGCTCGCACACGAATTCAACGGCACGGCGCGTATCGTGCGCATGAACTGGGAGGAGGAATCGCCGGTCGACGACACCTTTTTCATGGGCTGGTCGCGCGGTCGCTGGGATGGCGATACGCTCGTCATCGACGTGACCGGGCTCAATGAAGACAACCGGTTCGATCGCGCCGGAAATTTCTATAGCGCTTCCGTGCACATCGTCGAGCGGCTCACGCTCGTCAGCCCTTACCATCTCATGTACGAGGCGACGATCGAGGACCCGAACGTCTATACACACCCGTGGACGATCCGCTTTCCACTCTATCGCCGCATGGAGCAGCACGCGCAGGTCATGGAGTTCAAATGCCAGCCATACGTCGAGGAGATGCTCTACGGCCAGTTCACGAAACCTGGTGCGGACTGAGGTTTATCGGAGGAATTGAGCGATGCGCCGTTTATCGATTTCCAGCATGGTAGTTACTGCGACAGCCACTGCGCTGTGCGTGGCACCGAAGACCTGGAGTCAATCCGCGCAAGATGACTGGACGCCGCCGCGAACACCCTGGGGCGATCCGGACCTGCAAGGCATCTACAACTACGCGACAGTCACGCCGCTCGAGCGTCCGGTCGAGCTCGGCGAGCAAGTCGTCTTCGATGAGGAGGAAGCAGCCGTGCTCGAGGAGGAGATGGCTTATGCCATGGACCAGGACCGCCGCGACGGCGGTAACGAGGCCGATGTCGCGCGCAACTACAACAACCTCTGGACCGATACCTCGCGCACGCAGCTCACCGAGGACAACCGCACGTCGCTGATCGTCGACCCGCCGAACGGACGGCTACCGCCACGTGTCGAGCACCCCATGACGCCCGAGCGAGCAGCCGCGGCCAGAGAAGCGGAGCTGTCGCTCAAGCGCTTCACGCTGGGCTTTCACGAGAGCTATCACGATGCAGACGTTGGCAACCGCTGCATCATTCGCCGGCGCAACGAAGGCGGCGGACATCCCTATCTGCCGGCGCTCTACGCCAATACGGCGCAGATCTTCCAATCTCCCGGCTACGTAGTGATCTATGCCGAGATGATTCACAACGCGCGGATCATTTCGGTGGATGGACGCCCTCCGCTACCGGATAGCGTCGAGACGTGGCTCGGCAGCCCGCGAGGCCGATGGGAAGGGGATACACTCGTCATCGAGACAACGAACTTTCTCAAGGCCGACGACATCGGCAGAACAGGCGTGGTTTACCGCAACGCCGATCCCGAGACGTTTCGAATCGTAGAGCGATTCCGGCGTACGGGCCCGGAGACGCTCGAATACGAGGTCACGATGTCAGACCCGAATACGTGGACGCAGCCGTTTACGATCCGCGTGCCGTGGAACGAGACCGACGGCCAGATCTATGAGTATCAGTGCCAGGAGTGGAATTACGATCTGTACTTCTGGCTCAGCGGCGCGCGCGAGCGCGAAGCGCGCGGAGAAGTGTTCGACCCCGATGCGGAACTAGACTAGAGGTAATACCGATGCGCAATACGCTAACGACAATCGTTGCCGGAGCCTTGCTGGCGGCGCTCGCCGCGCCGGCCGGAGCCCATCACGCGTTCGCAGCCAACTTCGACGCGAACAAGCCCATCAGGTTCGAGGCCGTCATCACGAAGATGGAATGGATCAATCCCCACGTCTGGATTCACGTCGATGCCAAGATGCCCGACGGCAGCGTCGAGCAATGGATGATCGAGGCGGGCTCGCCGAGCATGCTGTTCCGCCGGGGAATTGACAAGAACTCCGTAGCCGCCGGCATGGAAGTCATCGTCGAAGGCTACCAGGCACGCAACGGCTCGCGCCGCGCCAACGGCCGCGACATCACGCTGCCCGACGGGCGCAATCTTTTCTTGAGCGGCGCTGGAGACGGGCCCGGAGAGTAACCGTGCACCGAACGGCTCGCACCAACGATCCGACGCGATAGCCCGTGCAATGAAAACGCCCGTTGCACCGCGAGTAGCCCACGTGGCTGTAGCGACTGCGATCTGCATCACGGTTGCCGCATGCCAAGCGTCTTCGGACGGCGATGACATTCGAGTCGTTCCGACGTTCCGCAGCGATCCGGGATGGCCGAACGTACCCGCTCAATGGCGCCTCGGCGAGGTCTCGAGTATCGCGATCGATGCGCAGGACAACGCATGGTTCCTGCATCGGCCTTACTCACTACCCGACAACGAAGCAGATCTGTCCGCGCCGCCGGTCGTGGGTTTCGACGCGAGCGGTAACTTCGTCGATGCCTGGGGCGGACCCGGCGCCGGCTACGAGTGGCCCGAACGCGAACATGGTATGCAGGTCGACCACGAAGGCTACTTCTGGATCACAGGCAACAACTGCCCGGCTACGACCGAGCGCGGTCTCGGACCGGTCTCGGACGATCAGGTGCTCAAGTTCACCGCGGACGGCGGGTTCGTCCTGCAGATCGGGCGCACCAACTCGAGCCGCGGTAATGCCGACTCGGCGAACTTGAACGAGCCGGCCGATGCGGTCGTGCATCCGCCGACGAACGAGGTGTTCATCGCCGACGGTTACGGTAATCATCGCGTCGCCGTCTTCGATGCCGATACGGGCGCCTTCAAGCGCCTGTGGGGCGCTTTCGGCAACGTGCCCGAGGATGCTGACAACTGCCCACGCGTGTTTACAGACTCGGTACCCGACGGACCCGGACCGCCGCAGTTCAGCATCGTGCATGCGATTCGCGTGTCGAATGACGAGCTCGTCTATGTCGCCGACCGCGAACACCGTCGCGTCCAGGTGTTCACGCTCGCCGGCGACTACATCGACCAGATCATCTACCGCGACGCGCCGTTCGCGCGCAATCTCGCGCTGTCAGCCGACGACGAGCAGCGATTCCTCTACGTCGGCGGAGGCGCAGGGATCATGGTGTTCAACCGGGAAAGCCTCGAGCTGCTGACCACGATCGAGACGACCGTCGGCACCGGTCATCTCATTCAGACCGACTCCCTAGGCAATATCTACATTGCTGCAACGGGCGCCGGCTACGAACGGCTGATCTTCACGGGGCTAACGACTTCGGCGGCCAACTAGGGTTATGCCTACGCCCTAGAGCAGGGACAGCTGCGGACCGTCCGCGGTCGGGCGTTTGAAAATCGTCCTGTCGAGCTCCGGGAGATCCCGGTCGAGTCCATACTTGCGTACGGCCAGATCGAAGCGCCTGGCCAGCAGATCCGCGAACTGACCCTCGCCGCGGTAGCGCGTACCGAAGCGTGGATCGTTGTCACGTCCACCGCGCAGCGCGTGAATACGCGACATGACGTGGGCTGCTTTGAGCGGCTCGTGATCGCTCAGCCATTGGCGAAACAGCCGCTTCACCTCATGCGGTAATCGCAGCAAAACGTAGCGCGTACTCCTCGCGCCGGCCTCGGCCGCGGCCTCGAGTATGCGCTCGAGCTCGTGATCGGTGAGCACGGGGATGACTGGCGCGACGAGAACGCCGGTGGGAATACCCGCATCGGCGAGCTTTCGAACTACGGCGAGACGCGCTGCAGGCGACGCCGCGCGCGGCTCGAGCGTACGTTTCAGCGATGGATCGAGTGTCGTTATGCTGATGTATACGTTAATCAGACTGCGACGTGCCATGTCAGCCAACAGATCCAGGTCGCGAAAAATCAACGCTGCACCTTTGGTCACAACGGTGGCCGGATGATCGTATTTCGACAACGTCTCCAGGATGCTGCGTGTAACGCGGTACGTCCGTTCTATCGGCTGATAGGGGTCGGTGTTTGCACCCAGGGCGATCGGCGAGCAACGGTAGCTCTTTGCGCCGAGTTCCGTCTCCAGAAGCTCGGCTGCGTTCGGCTTGTAAAAGAGACGCGACTCGAAATCGAGGCCCGGCGATAGATTCATGACGGCATGACTCGGCCGTGCGTAGCAGTACACGCAACCGTGCTCGCAGCCGCGATAGGGATTAATCGACTGATCGAAAGGAACGTCGGGCGACTTGTTACGCGCGATGATGCTGCGCGCCAGATCTCGTTGGACCGTCGTCGTTAGCGCGGGGACGGGCTCCTCGAGAATGCCCCAACCATCGTCAGCGGCCTTCGAGCGCGTCGGCTCGAAGCGGCCGGCCGGATTCGAGCCCGCGCCGCGGCCCGTGCGCACTGTATGGCGATCCATGCAGGACATGCGCGAAGTATACTGGATATTTATCCAGTGACCATGGCCTGAGATTCAGGGGTCTCGGGCCGTTCGCGCTCAGCCCTGCCGAGCCAAAGATCACGGCAGATTCTGCCCGCTGCGCGTCCGCTTCTCGGATTGAAGCGGACCCTCCGATGGTATATTCCCAGCACTGCGTCGAGCGGCTGAAAGTAGCCTAAACGGTCATTTCGCAAGCGCGATGGCACCAGCAGCAATTAGCAGGAATACGGCAAATAATCGCTTCAAACTTCGCTCGTCAATAGATCGAGCAAGGCTTACGCCAATTGGCGCAGCGATCAACGCAGTCACAGCCATGACGGCAAATGCCGGCACATAAACAAAACCCAGATGACCTTCTGGTAAGCCGGATTCAGACCACCCGGCGCTGACATACCCGATTGCTCCAAAGGCAGAATATACAGCTGCGCTCGCCGTTGATGTCCCAATCACAGTTCGCATGGGAATTGAGAATCTGGTCAAAAATGGAATGGCGAAAATGCCCGAGGCGATTCCGGCAATACTGCTGCCGATTCCGATTAGCACCAGCGTGAGACTTATCTCCAGTCGGTGTGCCTGATATGTTCGATCTGACTCCGATTGTTCTGGTCTTGAAAACAGCATGCGCAATGCTACGGCGCATATCACTGCAGAGACGTAAATTCCAAGAACTGTGGTGGGCAACAATCGGCTGACCCAGGGTCCTGCCAATGCACCGAGGGCGTATGGTAATACGGTGAGTCGAAACAACTGTACGTCAATGTGGCCAGCGCGATGTTGAGCGATGGCACCAGCGATGGCGCCAACGGCCATAGTTGCCATCGTGGTACCCGCAGCCAAGCGCAGCGAAGTACCGCTGGAGAGCGTGGCACCAAAGATGAGCGCCAGCGACGGCAACAGGACCAGGCTACTGCCGGTTCCAAGAACGCCGACGAGCAAGCCGCCAACTCCACTGGCGAGAACGTAAAGCCAAAAACTCAAAATGCGATTAGGAGGAGGGCGGTCATTAGTCTTGATTCTACAAAATGTCGGTGCAACTCGGCGCAAGTGCGTTCAGGTTCAGGCTGACGGTCTGCTGTTGGCCGGAAGCCGACATCGCTTAGCAGTTAATATGCAAGCTGAAAAACTCTGGGGGAAGAAAATGCCAGACGAAGTTGCCTTGCTGGCCTTTGACAATCCGGTGTTTCGCACCTATGCGCTGGCGGCCACTATTATGCTCTTGAAGTTGATGCTGCAGCCATGGATGACGGTAGCACGCATGATGAAAGTTCATGCCGGATTCAGAAGTCCGGAAGACGCTAAGAAAAGCCCACTCAATCCGAACCCGGAACCGGGGCAAGTTGAAGTTAACGAGTATGTTGACCGATCCCGCCGAATCAATCTGAATGACTTGGAGAGTATTCCGGGCTTTCTGATCGCGGGTCTCTTGTTCGTGCTCAGTGCTCCTTCGTTAATACTGGCCCAGATACTGATCTGGGGTTATGTCGGCGCTCGGGCGGCGCACTTTGTCGCCTATGCCACAGCCCAATTGCACGATGTTCGGGCATTCTGCTGGACGTGGAGCTCTGTTGCGGTGATCGCGATGGTTGGGTACACGTTGGGTAAGCTGCTTGGGCCACTTTGAGCGGCAACCTGGATGACCGCATATGGCGATTGCAGAAGTTCGCGAGCGTGGAAGTTTTTGCTAGGCGAGCGTCTCGAATGTGCCCCATAGCGGACGTAGAGCTGCGAGCCGAAAATTAACGTCGGTTAACGGTGAGTTTCGGGCTGTTGATTCAATCGATCGACACCACTCATTCGGTGAGTTGCTCTGCCGGTGAATCAAGACCCGGCCTACGTCAATCCCAATGACGCTCGACACCGTGGTCGCGTGCCTCATCGCCGTGCATTGGGGTAATGAAGCCGAGCAGACAACCGTTCGAACCATCTCGATGGCGATGGCAGCGTGCTTTGATGAGATCACCGGC
>Ga0224497_10000481_pt1 | contig 27382 bp, 33 predicted proteins | sample SF_Jul11_sed_USG_4_FD_167970 | JGI IMG/M metagenome (GOLD analysis project Ga0224497, IMG submission 167970) | Sediment microbial communities from San Francisco Bay, California, United States - SF_Jul11_sed_USGS_13 | ecosystem: Environmental > Aquatic > Marine > Sediment | place: USA...
GTAGTTGCAGGTTATGCTGCATTTATTGGAATCGTGTTTGTACTGATGCCACCAAACCCAGATGAAATTACAGCCCCCATGGATTTGGTAAACGGGTTTAGGGCAATGTTAGTAGTTACAGTTAACCCTATTCTAGATATCACTTGCCATTATCCTAGGTGCATTTTGGCACAAATTCAGACCTGATTCTGAGGCAAGGCTAGAAAAATACTAGCACATGATTTTTAGCATGATTTACGAAATTTGGCCTTGCGTTTGAGTCTGAGAGAAAAATTACAGCATGGGCATTTTGTTCCTTCGTACCAGATGTAAACATTACACGATGTGCATCGTTTTGCATTATCTGAATACATTCTCTTCTCGGACCTGTATCTCTCACAAATTCCCCTACAAGTCATCTCTGATGACCTGATATAGAGAGACACCTGCAATCTGGACATAGTTTTGAATTTTTTAGAAAATAGTATGAAAAGACTCTGCCGCAACCACTGCAACACTTAATGAAAAGTCCCAGATACACAAGTCTTTTTTTTGTACAAAAATTAAAACAATATTGTCATTTTTTTCTGTTGTTTCAATCTCTTGGAACTATTCTGAATTGTATTGATATGACTGAACATCATCAATGTTTTTACAGAATTTACAAATTTTAGATATTACCATATTGTACTGTGAGTGTTTTTTGTATTCTTGTATATTACAATCCACCAGACCACACCATCCTTCCTTTATTTTGTCATTCATCACGGTAAAACTATGATGGCTAGTACTGATAGTAAATCCAGATATTTTAGTCGAACCAGTAGTCCTGGTTTTTACTTCCGTCCTTATTTGAAGGATTTCTTCCTTTGTGAAACTTTTTTCATGATTTATTATTTTGTAAATCTTAATAGTTAAAAATCCAGAGTATTCTATAATGGTGATAAAATCATTCAATGTTCCCATTCCTCAAGTAACATATCTGATTAAGAAAAAATTATGGGCACAAGTTCTAGTTGGATTGTTTTTAGGATTATTGTTGGGAATATTTCTAGGGCCTGAAATGGGGATAATTGAAAAAGATACAAGCGGGATTATTACCACGTGGCTTTCTATTCCAGCACACATATTTCTTAAAATTATTCAAATGATTATAGTACCTCTAATTTTTGCCTCTATAATTCGTGGCCTATTGTCAGCAGGAAGTGTTGAGCAACTTCGAACTATGGGCGTTTCTGTTGTATTATATTTTGTTGTAACCACTGCAATTGCATTAGGAATTGGAGTTTTTGTAGCGACAATCATAATGCCCGGAAGTTTCATTGACAGTACCACAATGCTGGCAAGTTTGGAAATTGAGGAGACAGAACAGCTTGTAGAAAATGTTAAATTCAATTTTATGGACATCCCTCAGCAGATCATTGGACTGATTCCAAGTAATCCTTTGACATCTTTTATGTCCGGAGAAATGCTGAGCATAATCATTTTTGCATTATTTGTTGCAGTTGCCATGATATCATTACCTAAAAAGAAATCCGAACCCATAATGGATCTGTTAGAGTCAGTACAGGAAATTACAATGAAGGTAGTTTCGTGGGCCATGAGATTGGCACCATTTGCTGCATTTGGTCTGATGGCAGACATTGTATCAAAAGTAGGTCTGGATGCACTTGTGGGACTTGGAACATACATGGGAACAGTAGTAGCAGGCCTCTTCATAATGATGTTGGTTTACATAATAATCATCAGAGTATTTACTCACAGACCTATTCTTTCTACGCTAAAAATGATGAAGGAGCCTTTGCTTCTTGGCTTTTCCACATCAAGCTCAGCTGCTGTAATGCCTGTTTCCTTGAAAACTGCAGAAGAGAAGATGAAAGTCAAACCTGCGGTTTCGCAATTTGTAGTCCCACTTGGTGCCACAATCAACATGAATGGTACTGCGTTATATCAGATAGTGGCAGTATTCTTCCTTGCCCAGCTCTTCAACATTGAACTGGGAACTACAACCATCCTTTTGATTGCAGTAACTGCACTTATGGCATCTATTGGCGCCCCTTCTGCTCCAGGTGCAGGTATTGTAATTCTATCATCAATTCTGCTAACTGCGGGTATTCCAGTTATTGGAATTGTTCTGTTATTGGGAGTAGATAGAATCTTGGACATGACAAGAACAATGGTAAATGTGGGAGGTGATCTTACAGCATGTATGTTCTTTGATAAGAGGATTAAAGATAACAAATTACCTGTAGACGATGAACGTCTCCCATAATCCAAGTAAAATCATGATCAGGTTACCTATGCTAGTACAATCTCTATAGTTATTCCGACAATTATGTTTTAGAGCATTTTTTGCACAATACAGATTTGTTTGTAACATAAACTAACTTTGAACCTCTTTCTAGTTTAAATTCAAGAAAAGATTTACAGAATACAGATATGAATGACGAATTTAATTTTGAATCCATTTTGGTACCATATAATGCAACTCCTGGTGCAGAACGAGGACTAAAAGCTGCAATAGAACTTGCAAAAAGAATAGACGGACAAATCACTTTGTTGACCTGCATTGAAAACCAATCAATATTATCGTTTTTCAAGAAAATACAAAATGGAAAATTTGATCAACAAAAAAAGATCATTGAATCAGAACTAAAAAAAATTGAATCAAAAATAAAGGAATTGAAAAAACCAGTAAAACATATCGTCTTGAAATCCTCATTTGCTCCCTCTACAATCGTAGATTATGTTGAGAAAAACAACATCGATCTAGTGGTCATAGGCCAAACAAAACTTATCGGTACTGAAGGAAAATATCACGAAAGCATGTCAAACTATCTTCTAAATGATCTAAAATGTCCTCTTTTAATTGTAAAATAACATCCATCTAATGAATTTCACAAAAGACATCATGGATAAAGATAGGCAAAGAATTTATCTACTCAAAAAGAATAACATGAGATTTGAGAAAGATTGAGATAATTTGTTACGAGCAACAAAGTCAAAGCGTTGAGTATACTTTCAAAAAATATAAGATTCCTTTTCATGTTGAATTGACTTTAGCAGAAGAAGAAAAGCTTTTGAGATATACTGGAATATGTCCTGATTCTTTATCTAGTGGACTTACAAATGAATTGAACAAGATTATCGATACTAGGAGAAAAGAATTGTATGTGACTAGCCTTGCAATAGAGGCAACTCTTTCAGATTATCTATCAAATTATGTAAAAGAGTTAGAGACAAAGCAAGTCAAGATAAAAAAGAAAAAACTGATTGAAGAATATGAGTCATTAATAGAACCAAATGTGAGTTTTAACAAAAATCTCCTGTTCATGATAGTCATTGCCGCTGGAGTTGCAGCTGCAGGACTCTTTGCAAACAACGCCTCTCTGGTAATAGGTGCTATGCTGATATCTCCACTACTTGGCCCAATCTCTGCATTTTCCTTCAACACTGCAGTTGGAAAATCCGACAAGATGTTCAAGTCATTAATCTCGGGTATGATTTTATTGGTGGCAGTAATTGGAACCGGTGCTCTTTTGACGGCAATTGCAATTCAATTTACAGACTTGCCATTAACAAATGAGATTTTGTCTCGAACAGAGATCTCCCCTGTATTTCTAGGAGTAGCAATTGCATTGGGGTTAGCAGGAGGCATTGCAATGAGTACGAACATTCCAGGAATTCTGGTTGGAGTGGCAATTGCAGCTGCTTTGGTTCCTCCTGGTACGGTTGCAGGAATTGGTATTGCATTGTGGGATTTTGATATTTTTTCTAGCGCTCTGACCCTTACTGCAGCAAACATTATTGGATTGGTTCTAGGTATGATGGTGATATTTTTCATTGTAGGTGTTACTCCAAGAAAATTTTACGAGAAGGAAAAGGCCCAGCGTCACATGATTGTGACAATAACCATTTTCATAGGTCTGAGTATACTTTTGGGATTTTTATTGTTCAAACCCTAAACCCAGGAATATTTTTTACCAAACACCATCACTTCCAAGATTTTCATAGTTTCAAAATGTTTGATTACATGTTGAACTAATTATGCTTTCACTTACTACCTCACTTTTTAATTAAATAATTCTCCGTTAATTGTAATTTTTACTAGATTTTTTGTTAATCTTTTAATTTGACTTAGATTTTACAATCAGAACCGGAATACTGGCTTTTGTTGCCACTCCCAACGCAACACTCCCAAGTACTAGTTTTTTAAAACCTGATCTGCCATGAGAGCCCATCACAATCACATCTATTTGGTTATTTTCAGCAAAGGAGAGAATTCCATCCACAATAGATGGATTATGAATGATTTTTACAGAAATATTTGCATGTTCATAATTATGCAAATCTTTTATCTTATTTAGATCCAATTTGGCCTTATTTTCTGCCTCATCATGCGCTTCTTGAGCACGTGACCAATTCATTCCAGAGGTATTGATATTACTTCCTATTACACCCAATAGTGTTAATTTTGAATCAAATTTTTTTGCAATCTCTGTTGCTTTTTCAAATGCCTTTTCGGCAAAACTTGTGAAATCATAAGGAACTAAAATATTTTTTGTCATGCTTGAATTAATCATTTTTCAAATATTAATATATGCTCAATAATTTTTGCATTAGGTACTTTTGTTTGGTGTTTTCTTTGAATTTGATCTAAAAGTAATTTGTTAATGAGCAAACCAAGATCATTGCACATGCAATGTATCTTCTAAAAGGCCTTCTTTGAATTAATTGATTGAAATTGAGGTTTTCAGATGAAATTTAATCAGAAAATTTCCACGTGGGTTCACTAATGCCTGATTTAACTATATTCCATACACATTGTTCTGGGGACATAGTTAGGGTATTGAAAAGACACACATGAAAAGAAGTATGTTACAAAAATTATTCGAATGACATTGACGGGAAATTCTATTAGATGAATCAAGGTTTAATATCTGGGATTGTAGTAAAAGCAGAATTAACATGCATTATAATATCTTGAGCATTCGCATCTCGTTCAGCAGAAATTAGGACTAGGTATTCTTTTGTTGGAATACTGATCATTGTAACATTGCTTCTCCTTGAAACAATATAGTCGATACTGCCTAGTTGTGCATCAAAGTCTTTTCTCATCATGTACTCTAGCATAAGTTGAACATACATCGTTCTATTTTCTTTATCAGGAAGGAATGATTCCACACCTTCTTTAAAACCTCCTGCAATTTTATTTCCCATTTTGTTTAATACCCCAACAAAGCGAATCTTTGGAAGAGATAAAACCTTCTGGCAGGATCGTTCTAAATTATCAATTTCACTTAAAGACACAATATTGTATTTTTCAGACATGAATAAAAAGATAAAATTTTTACTCTAAAATTCCACAATCAAGATTGTTTTAAGGAAAAAAGAGTGATACTGGACTAGTCCAGTACACATCAATCATATTTTTGGTTTAAATACCAAAGAATCCATCATGTTTCTGTTGATGTTAATATAAGATTTTGAATTTTCATTCCATGTCTTGATATTTTGTTGCACTGCATTAATTGATGCTACAGATATTTTATTTTGGACATCAAATGATCTATTAATCTTTTCTGCAGAATCATGAATCATACTAATTGATGTTTCTGGAAGATTTGGTTTTATTCTTGTTTTGGTTGCAAATTCTCTCTGAATATCAATAATTGATAACGAAACATCATTCCATGCTTTGACATATTCTTGAACCAGATTAGTGGCTGCTTGATGGAACTGTGGAATTGACTTTTCTACATTTGAATAGAAATGGTCTAGACCGTCTTTCCATACAGAATAGATATCTTTGTGACTGTTTGTATTTTCTATTTTACTCATTTATTGCACCTCCCCTTATTTGATTAAGTATAATTATTTGAATTCTTCAAACAAGTTTTCATCTTTGAAGATCCATGTTAGCCCAATCATATCCATGGCAGTAATGGTTGAAAGAGGGTTTTTGACTTAACATTCAACCATATGTGTTTGGTTAGTTTTTTGTTCATATTTTTTTAACATGATTTGTTGTGTCATGGAATGATATTGTTGCAAGAGAGTATTAAAATAATATATTTTTACTCAAATCCCACAATAAAATAATTGGTTGATTTCATTTACGATGTAATCAACTGATGTTGGGATTTCCAGAAGGAATCTAGGCGTCTAACATGATACAAAAAACCTCTAGAGGTGAACAACAATATTTGCAATAAATCAACCTACTATAATTCTGATAATTGTGGTTTTAGTTCATCATCTTTACACTATGCATGTGAATCATGATGGCAGGTACATAATTATCCGATTTTATCTTTATTTCAACAAAATTTAATCTGAAAAACAACTTCATAGTTTATTTAGAAAGGAATGAATAATTTATCATGTACAAGACCATTCTTGTTCCTCATGCAGGAACCCCATCTGGGGATGAGGCATTAAAGCATGCAATCTTTGCGGCAAATAATACATCAAGAATCATCATTTTACATGTAATAGAAGCAATGCAGTATCCACCATCATTTGCATTGTCTTCATCTGAACGAAAAAGTCTGATGAAAAGCATTGATGATGCAAATGAGGAAATGAGAAAGGACATGGAGTTGAAGATGGAAAAATTGGCTCAGCAATGTAATGAAAAAGGCATAAAATCTGTAATTAAGGTAGAAATTGGCGATGCAGCTGAGATAATTCTAGATGCTGTTGAAAGAGAAAAAGTGGATCTGATAGTTATGTCAAAGAGACGAAAGCTCAAAGGAATGAAAAAACTTTTGTCATTAGGCAGCGTCTCAAGAAAAGTTGTAGAGAACGTATCTTGTCCTGTCACTTTGATTGATATTGAAAATATTTAAACATCTCCGAATAGGGATAAACAGTAAAAATAATTCTTAAATTACATTTTACAATTGAACTGATGTGTCACAGACAGAATATGTCTTGATGATTGGTGTTGCACTAAGTGGCAAGACCACTTACGTTAAGGAAAATTTTAACCATGAACGAATCGCTTTATCCTATTTTGGCAACGACCGGAAAAAGGAGATGGAATACATAGAGAAATGTCTGAGTCAAGGAAAAAGCGTTGTTATAGATGACACAAATCTGACTGCAGCAATACGAAAACAACACATAGACCTTGCCAGGAAATATGGTGCAAGGGTGAGAGGAATTCTTATGAACACTTCAAGAGGATTACTTGAAAAACGGCAGAGAAGCAGACGCGACCCATTTCCGATATCTGTAATCTACAAGCAACTCAACCAACTTGAGACGCCAGTAATTGATGAGGGATTTGATGAGTTGATTGTAAAAAAAGACTATGAGCGACCAAGAGATACATGAGTTTAATGATACATGTACCTTTTGATCGAAGAATCTTGAAACCTCTTAATTACTAAATCCACATAATCTCAGTTAACGCAATATCAAGTTTGATTGTATTTTAAAACCCGATGTCAAAATCAAATCCTCCTCCATCACTATCAATGTCTCCTTCCCCACCTGCGTCCTGTGGCATGTCCTCTGCTGGAATAAAATTGGCCATGGTCATTCCCAACATACTGAACATCATCGAAAACATAACCATGTCAATAACCCCGAAAAACATCATCTCCTTAAATGAAATCTTGTTTTCATCCATGTGTTTTTGGAGTTTCTGCTTGTCTCTAGACTTGTACAGTTGTGCCATTTGGTTCCACTTTCCTTCCAGTTCATGTATTCGATACTCTAATTCCTTTGCTCCTTTCTCAGTTGCAATAATCTCAACTTTCTTTCCAAACAGTCCTTTTTTCTCTCTTACATCTATTAGTCCACGTGATTCCAATTTTTCAAGAATGGAGTTGAGTTCTGTTGGCTCAATTTTTGCCACCTGACAGATTTTGTTAAATGATTTGACACCTGACTTGATTGTGCCTAAAACAATTACGTCCTTTGGTTCTTCATCCATAATTGTGGTGTTTTAATTACAATTAAAAACATTCTGTAGTGTTTTAGATTGGAATTTATTTGAAATTAAATTTTAATGCTTTAAAATACGTGGTCATTATTTCAAAATACTAAATTAAAACACTTTTTCTAATTAATCTTGACTATATCAGGAAAAAGGATGTTTATGTTTTTATGCTTTTTTTATTTTCTGAAATAATTTAAACACTGTTTTTCCTATCTTGGCTTGTTTTATAATCTTCAAACTAACTTTTAATATTTTAAACCCAACAAAAATAGGCATAAGGACTAGCAGGATTATTTCAAGCCAGTACCTCTTCAAAAAAATTTTAGTATTTCGAATTTTGAGATACGCAATCACCAATTCCAGTGTCAAGAGAGAAACTATAATCCAAAAAATAATGTCAAATATGAATATCGTTTCGTCCGTAATTGCTATGAGAGGTTCGGAAATTCCCAATAAAAAATGCTCAATGTTGACCAGCCCAAAAATAAACACCAAAATTAATGAAAAATTGACAATACTCAATCCTTTCTTAAATGGTGGAGAAAGCAATACGTTCATAATCAAAAATCGTAACACTGCATTATATCAGGATACTTCTCATGGAGATAATTTTCAACTTTTTTCTTGTAGGTACAGGATTAACCATGTTGTATTTTGGGGCAGAATGGTTAGTCAAAGGCTCCATTGCAATATCCAACAAACTAGGTGTAAGTCAGTTAGTAATTGGCCTTACAGTTGTTGCTTTTGGTACATCAGCACCAGAATTGGCAGTAAGTATTTCATCGGCAATGCAAGGTCTATCAGACGTGGCATTAGGAAATGTGGTAGGCAGTAATATTGTCAATATAGGTGCAATTCTAGGACTTTCTGCAATAATCAGTCCAATCATAGTTTCAAAATCTGCAATAAGAAAGGAGGTTCCTATCATGATTGGAATTTCATTTCTTTTATTGGCAATAATACTAGATGGGAAAATTGACATGGTTGATGGGGTATTACTTGTTGCCGGAATTATTGTTTTTTCATGGTATTGTTATCGTAGTTCAAAAAAAGATACCGACATTGAAGAGGTTCCGATCTCAAACATATTACAGAAAAATATCTTTTTAAAATCTATTGTGTTTATCATTGCCGGTTTTTTACTGTTAACTGGCGGTTCATTCCTTACAGTAGACAATGCCGTAATCATCGGAACAAGCTTTGGAATATCTGAACTATTCATGGGATTGACCGTAGTTGCAATAGGAACCTCCCTTCCAGAATTAATAACGTCAGTAGTTGCTGCAAGAAAGGGCCATGCAGATCTTAGTGTTGGAAACATTGTGGGCAGCAACATCTTTAACATCATGGCGATACTTGGAATATCCTCGTTGATTTCAGGAATTACAGTAAGTGAGAAAGTACTAGTTGATGTTGGAATCATGCTTGCATTCAGTCTTGTATTGATTCCAATAATGCGTAGTGGCTTTATCATATCTAGAAAAGAAGGAGTACTTCTAATTACAGGATACATTGGATATGTGATATTTTTGCTATATAGGCAATAACAGAATCATAATAATATGTTTAAGTTTAGTGATAATCATGAATTCTATCCTGGATAATATCCCTCTTCAGCTATCTCAACTGCCAATAGACATTCCAGTTTTGGCAGTAATGATCAGTTCTGTAACTATGACTATTTTTGCAATTACTTTGTGGATTACTTGGAAAACTACCAAAGAAAATACAAAGGCTACTTATGCGCAACTATTAAGATCATTTCATGAGGATCTGACCAAAAGATTAGAAAAGAATACAGTTTTGCAAACAACTGAAGATTGTGAAAGATATGCAAATGATTACCTTAACACTCTTGATGCAATCGCATTTCTTACATTAAAGGATAAAATACCAACAGAGATAGGAACTTATTTGCGGCGTTTCTTTGGATACGGCCTTATCATTATTGATTGGTATGACAAAATGATAAGAGATGACTATGGAAAGATTGCACAAGCAAACTGGCCAAACAATTTTGAGTTTTGTAAGAAATACGGCATACAGAAAAATCCTGATGACAAGTTACCTAAAATTATGCAAGACTTTAACAAAATTAAAGAAAACTAGAAAGATACAGACGCATTGTCTGTATCATTCCCTATATTAAGAAAATTAAATATTGGTTGCAATAAAGGCCCCAATACCCATACCCATTACAACACCTATTGCCATGCAAATAAGATCAAATTTAATGATCTTTCTGAATGGGGCATGTACCATTTTATCTAGTGTGCTGATTTTCTGAGTTTGCATATCTTTCACCTCTGCACTATACAGTATAATCAAATAATTAAACAAATGATAAGTTGACTCAACACCGAACTAAATCAAAAGCATATCTGTTTAAGAATCACTATTCATAATGTATACTAAGTGAATTCGTGATAAGACAGCTGCACTGTAAACTCTCATGAAAAATGCAGGTCTGCCTTCATTTGAATTCACTTTTTAGGATGTTGGCAGCAACAAACTGATGCAGACGACCAGTCAGCAATAGAATGCATGATTATACAGAAACAAAATCTCTGTATGGCCTAGTCATCAGAAAAACTTACCAATAACTATTCAACGAAATGTCTTTCTGAAGTATTGTATTTTCGATTGTAAATATTTTCATGGCAACGTACTTGATATGTACTATTTACGCAGTACCCGTTGGCACACATTAAATCAAAGGACATGTGTAGATAAAGATCAAAAACATATCTACGGATTGGAAAAAATTACCTTGTGATATTAATTGAAGGTTTTTCTTTCCGTGTGGTTTCCCATCTAGGTTTTGCCTTCAAACCTTGTGACGGCAAAAGCAGCATATGATCCCATGGATTTAAACTTGGCGGATAATTCATATTTTGTTTTTAGTATTTCGTGGATGAAAATCAAATTCAGCTTTTGTGGTTTTCCATAGTTGGATTTTTGCAATATGTAAAATAAGCATCACATGCTTATTCTCTCATGGCTACAATAGATGAACTGAGAGTATGCAAGTCTTGCGGTAACGTGTTCTCCAAAAAGGCAGGAGTCACAATAATAACAGAATGTCCGCAGTGCAATGGCACCAGTTTTGAGCAAATTGAAATTGGTCCTTCAGAAAACGAGGAAGCGTACCTGGATGAGTTGGACTGATCATGCAGGTACCTAATGTCTTAGTTGCTTAACCATTTTTGGTTTTTTTAGAGGCGGGTTGTTCTTGAAATAACTTGCAGTGTATGCAATATTGTCTCCTTCAGGCATTGGATTTGCACACTGGCCGCATTGAGGAAGAATTACCTCTGCGTCAAAGTCAATCTCGCCAATTGACTTGCCGCAGTTTCTGCAGGAAATTGTCTTTGAATCATAAATGTTCATTTTTTCACCTTCTGTTATTACATTACATATCAAGAATTAAGGACTTACAGAAATGATTTCGTTTTGAATTAAATCAACTTGTATCTGTCTAATAAACAAGATTGCACATCATTCCATTGGAGGCAAAAACCCAAAACACAAAAATGAAAGCAGATGAGAAAAACAAGCATCACAAATGAGATTAACCATTAATTGCGTCTGATTATCATCTGTTTTCTACAGGTTCCTTTGGAGGTGAACATAAAATAACAGTTTACAAAATCATAAGAGATATTGACAAGGCAATTCCTCACAACACAGAGCAAGTAAAGTCAAAGATAGTGTTACCAACCTACAGGTTTGTAACATCTGCAAATTTTGCTTTAGGCCTTGCTGTGATTGCAATAATTATTGCAATGGTCTTAATACAGTATACATTTGCGTATTCACAGGATGAGATTGACAGGAATGGAATCCGTGACATCAAGGTTATTGATCTCAAACAAAACACATCCAGTGTCACATTTGACTATTGCCACAACAAGTATAGCAAAGAGTCGGTGGGTGCACTTGTAACATCAGATCTTGATGCGGTGCCAGTACCAATTGATCCAGACAGTGTGAAATACAGAGACTGTGTAACTTACGGCACAAAGGTTCTGGCAGAATCTGATAACGTAAAGATAACCCTGTTCTTGCAAGATAGCATTGACTCTCTTGTATCATCGTTTAATGCAATGGTGCATGACCTGAAGAACGATCTGACACAGGTTAACCAAAAGATAAGCCAATATAAGAAGACAGACTATGATGATGTCAAGATACAAAACTTGACTGAAAAGGCCCAACTTCTTGAATCCCAGATAAAGTCTGCACAATCAGGAATCAAAACCCTGATTGCAATGAAGAGCAGTTAGTCTGGCTGTTCCTATTTTTTCATCATATTTTTAATGCATGTTTCACAACAAAACAAGTATATCATTGCAATCCAATGCTACGAGTTTGTTGAAAATTTCATCTGTTCTGTTTGGACTAATTTTAATTTCGTGTTGTTACATCACAGTATTTGCAGACGTTGCAACACCAAAGAAACAGCAGAAATATGGGTTGACACCAAGCGAGGTATTTTGCAAACAAGGCATGTTCAAGATATACAAACAGAATACAGGCGATGCAGCATGTGTAAAGCCTGATTCTGCAAAAAAATGGAAGAACAGGGCTGGGCAAAAAAGATAGACATCAAAAAACTGCAGGCATTTGAGCAAAACAACGTAAACAGGCAAAACATAGGTACTGTCAAAAAAGTGGATGTAATTCCTGCAAAAGAAAAGACAGCATCCCAGTCAAAAATTATGCCATATTACTATATTTTTGAGGCATGTACGGGACCAGAAACAATAATAGCACCAGAAATCGCAATAGTGTCTGACTCCCAGGTAAAGTATGTCAAGGTATCACAAAGAATGACGGCTGATTCATGTGAGACAAACTCTGCAAGTATTAACACAGAGGATCCAAGGTCAATATCTGCATTTTTTACAAATGACGGAACAGTTACAGAAAAAATTACTTCCATGGAAGTTACCATCAAGGAATTGCAAGAAGAGATTCGCATAGAACTAAGGGGATTTTCAAGTGATGTTGAAAACAACATCAGTCCGGAAGTGAGATCTGAAAAAATCATCAACCTTCGAGCGAATCTCAATGATGTAAGGGAAGATATGAACAGATACCTGTTTGCATTACACGTTGATGCACAAAAGCCAAGCAAACTGCCATTTGAGATGCCAAAGTCCTTCTTGGGAAGTCCTGTCAAGGGCATACTTGCAGACATCATCTCGACGTCTGAAACTATATCAAAGGCAGGCCAGTATGATGTGGCATTTCAGGTATGCACCGCAAGCCAAGTTCTGCGAATTCCAGTTGCAGAGATAAAGTCAGACCAGGAAACCATCATGATAAAACTTTCAGACAAGATTGCACCGAACTCATGTCAGGTAACGGGGGCAAAGATTGCAGCGTTTGATCCTGCATCCATTCAGATATCCATGGCCAATTCTACCGAAAAATCAGGACTAGTGTCAGAAATTGAAAAGGAGATTTCAGAACTGCAAAACCACATTCTGGAAAACAAGAGAAAGCTAAGTGGAATAGTCCATGAACTACCAAAACCCGAAAACTATGATGAAATGGTTGGCAAAATATCTACAGAAATAATTAATACACGCATCACAATAAATGAGCTAAAATCTGAACTCTTTAGGATCCTAAATCAAATATATGATTGACACTGTATCAAAAAATACATGCAAATAGAAACAGTTCAAACCGAAGAGTTAGCCCAACTGGACAAGCTTGTAAATGAGGTGATAGCGCGGAGAAACGTTATAGATGTTAAATTGACAACTACCGTTTTTCAGGAAAAAATACTGTATACTGCACTAGTGATACTAGATGAATAGGAAGTCTGTTTTCACTTGAAACCTGTTAATTTCTGTACCTTTTTTTAGAAACTCATAACTTATGCCACAGTCACTGCTGGCAGCCTATGCAAGACCCATTCAATCAAGGGATTTTCCTGTGTTCACGTTTGTGACGTGCAGATGCATGTATCTTGCCTATAAATCTGGACAGAGACAAAATATGCTCAAATTAGACACATCACGCAAAGTTATGATGCTGTCATCACTGTATTTTACTAGAGGAATTAACCATTAATCCGTGTCTACTGTTAACCGTTTTTCAAGCGGTATGAACACATCCCAGATAGAGGTGTCACTTACTGTGTTGCTTTTGCCTTTTTTTGTTCCCAGATACTCTGGTTGATACCATGGCATTTACAGTCAGGAGATTTTATCTTGCAGTTTTTTTGATGCAGTTTTGAATCGCACTTGTTGCAATCAGGATCCCGCCAGCTTGCCTGGTTTCCGCAGTTTGGACACCTCATACTGTCACTTTCACCGTTGAGATACTTTTGTCAACTTTGAGTTGAATCTTCTCTTTACACATCATCATCAGATAGTCCGCCAAATATGCAAATTCGATCATTTTATCTTCAATCACATTAGTGGGTTTTTGTAATTAAAGAAAATGAAAGTTGACTTTATTCAGAACTAAATCAAAAATGTGTAGGTTAACAAGTTAGAAGAGACCCTTTGCAAGTAAATTTGTGGTAAGACAGTCTGCCGTATATTGTTGTTTTATCTCATTTTAAAAAATGTGTCTGCATTCACAGAATTAATTCTGTTGGAAATGTTTTTCTGATTACAAAAATGATTCTAAGCTGAATTTTGGGATTCGATTGTTTTATGAAATCTTGAATAACTTTTTTGCATTCCTGTACATGAAAGTATCTCGAAATTCTTTCTTGATGTTTAGTTTTGCTACAAAAGTGAGATATGAATCCATGCTACTGATTGGCCAGTCAGTCCCATAAAGCAAATACTTTGGTTCTCCTGCATAGTTTATCAATTCTGCAACTTTATCCTTCATCATCTTTTCAAAAAAGTGATCAAATGAGCCAACGACAAGACCAGATACATCTGCATAGACATTTTTGTTTTTATAAATCACTTCTTGAGCATCTTGAATCCACGGATTGCCTAAATGGCACATAACAATTTTAAGTTCAGGATTATCCACTGCAACATCATCTAGATTAAGAGGCCTAGAATATCGCAATTTTCCTTTCTCAGAATATGTGTCTCCAGTATGAAACATTACGGGAATGTCAAATTCAATACAAGTGTCATAGACTTTTTGATATCTTTCGTCATAGGGATAATAGTGCTCATAGCCGGAGTAAATTTTTAACGCTTTGATTTGACCTTCTTTGATCAAGCGTCTATAATTTCTAAGATCTTCATCAGTGTGATTATCTATGGTGAATCCTGCGGCAACACCAAGATTGTCATATTTTTTTATCCCTTCAATAATTTGTTCAGTCGATGGTCTCTCAGCATTGGTTTTGTAGGATGATAAAATTATTGCATAATCCACATTGTTGCTAATCATTTCAGTTTGGAGCATTTCCAATCTATCTTCCAATAACGAAACATGTTGAGTGAGTTCGTATTGATTTACGTGAACATGACAATCTATAATCATTGTTTTTCTACAAAATGAGGATTTTTCCATTCAATAAAAGTTGCATTGTTCAATGATCTAGGGTCTTTCATGTAGTTGGGAAGTATTTTGATGAATTTGAATCCATTTCTTATCTGAAATGACAATACAGGTTCTTTGACTTTATGTCGTTTCACCATTTGGACATATTCTAAGGGAGAAAACTCTTGGGCATGTTCACAATAATTGAATAATCTTGCCCCTGCAATTATTCTTCTTAGATTAAGTTCTATTGCTAATGTTTTTCTTGCATCATATAGTTTTGTGGCAATTCCCAGTCTCCTATAATCTGGATGAGATGAAACATCAGCACCATACAGAGAATCACCGCTTGGATTGTGATTTTTAAAAAAACTATCTCCACAGGCGTCTTTCCAAGTATGTTGTTCATATTCCGATTTTAATTGTATGATCAAACTACTACAAGATCCAACAATTTTTCCATTATATTCAGCAACAAATTGGCCTTCAGGGAAAATTTTTAGGTGGGACTCAAGCTGATCAGGCTTCCAATAGACTCCTTCTGCTGCCATATGAGGAAACGCAATTTTTTGTAATTCTACAATTTTTGGAATATCTTTGTTTTCCATTCTTCGTATTATTATGCGATTTTTTCTTGTGTGTGTAAAGAAATTCATTTTTATTAACTACATTTAAAAGATCTTGAACGAATATACACCATCATTTTAGTACATTGTTTTCATCCTTTTTCTTTTTCTTGAATCCTTTTCATGAGATGAAGATTCTAATGCATAGTCATAATCTGGATACAACTTGTCAAATTGTTGCTCAACAGTATTTTCATCATCAGAATAGCTCATAACAATCACATATTATCTTCTTTATCTCAAACTGAATCTTTTTGTTTACAGGAATCTGAACAATAATTCTTACTGAGTCTTATTTCTGCATATTCACAATATATTACGGGAACATGTACCTTTTTCTCAGCTGTTTTACAGTAATATGCCAACAGGAATAAAGAGTAAAAAATTAGTTAAAATCTAATCAACAGCTGACCTTATTTTGGATAAAATCAACTAAAACATACTTTAAATAATTCAATTTAATTTTTCGAATATGAAATGTCAATGCAGGGCTAACTCTGTATGTATGTTCCATTATATTCTAAAAAATCCTGATTCGATAATTCCAAAAAATTGAGTTCATGGAAACTTGAGATAGGAACAGATACAAAAGATGATTGTTTTTGATATCTTTGTATACATAAATAATCAACTTTGAATGTATACGCGTATGGGGCTTTCAATTCCAAATCTATCTGGGCTTAGAGTTTTCCAACCCTCATCAATTATTGGTAGAACTTTGGAATTCTTTGAGTTTTTAAAATATGATACCAAATCTTTTAGGAATGAAGATATTGTATCTAAAAATGATCTTTTAGAAGCAATTCAAAAAAGCACCAAAATAAAACAAATATCAAAAATAAAAAAATCCGATATTACAAAGCAATTTGAAGATTTTATATTCACTCTGGACAGAATATTATTTGTCAAAAATTCTGAAGATGAAATCACAGAGATACAATGGAATCTGATTGATGATTTTTGCAGCTTGTTAAGATTAATTGAAAGAAGCGATGAACGAAAAGTTAGATGGGCAATTTATTATATTTTTAATTCTGAGAATGTAATAATCTCAAAAAAGAAAATTTCAGAATTACTCAAAGATTTCAATATCAAAAATTTAGATAAAACACTTGAAAAAATCATCAAAATAGAATTGTTGGCAGGGCTAGATGCAAGTTTTGATGGAGAGCAAATTGTATTTAATCATAAAAAAGGAGATAAATTAGTTTCACATTACTTGGCTGACGCTATAGAAGAGCCATCAAGAAGATCTCCAGGGGAGTTGGAAAAAGAAATTTTAGAATTAATTGATGAAGGATCATACTCTAATCAAGAAATCTCTCAGGCACTTCTAATTGATGAGGGATTAGTCTCTCGAACTCTTACAAAATTAAGAAAACAAGAAAAAATAATTTTGTCCAGTTTTGGCAAGCATGGAGCAAGATATTTCACAACAAATTGTGATAACTGTCCATTTGGAACAACAAAGGCATCATGCAGAAAAGATGCATTATCGTATATTATTACAAGCTTTATACAGGATTTTGGCTTGGATCTTAATGCAAATGATTTTGATTCTGTAGAACCAAATCAAGCGCTTCTAAAAATAAAAAGAATAATGATGATTGCGAGAAAAGAAAAAACTACGAAGATGGAAAGAAACATTGGGGCAAATCTTGAATTTTTACTTTCAAAAGTAGTGGACAAATTCATTAAACTTGATTCCACAGACAAAAAACCATCTGCCATAAAGGATTACATTATTCAAGTTACGCCTAATCTTTCAAATCTTCCAATGCTGTATCAATTGGGACTAAAAAAAGGGACGGAGGAAGGAATACGTATAATGGATGAGATGCTTCATCTGACCTCAAAATCTATCAAAAAAGAAGACAGGCTAAAAATCAAAAAACATGCAATGAATCAAACAAACAAAGTTCTAAAAGATATTGGAATGGATAAACCCGATTTCAGATAAAAAACAATATTTTTAAAGTTGGTGAAAATACAAAATTTGAAATAAAAAATCATAACCTAGAAAAGATGACGATATCTCTGAGGTGCTTTTATTTAATGCATTAAATTCAACATGATTTACATTTATTGTATTTGATGTATTTCACAGAACTTATGTCGAATTACTATATTCTCTTTTAGATGAAAAGGTTAGCAAAAATGTCCATTATGTATATGCCGTATTATCTGTTATCACATTCGGATTTGTCATAATATTTGTGAAGGTTTTTCTTTCCGTATGGATTTTACCAACTAGGTAAGCCTACAAACCTTGTGACGGCAGAAATGAACTGTAATTCATGGATATAAATAATATGGATAATTTCTACGATGATATGTTTACATTTCTAAAGACTTTTCACATTAATATTGTAAATAGAGTATTCTTAAAGATGAAGATAAACCCTGACGAAGGTAGTTATCTGTAAGCAAAACACATTTGCTACACAAAAAGGAAATTATAGTAATGCATAACATTACAACAAAAAGAGTGATTTGAGATTGGAAATTAATGACATATACAGTTCAGCAGCATCCATCATAATTGCCATTACAATATTTGGTATGACAAAATATCTCATGTCAAAAAAACTATCAGATCTGAAAGGAACTCAGAAACTGTTGGGCCTGATTTCCGTTATAATTATCGGAATAGAGATGGCATATCTTGGAATAGTGTTTGATTTATTTACATTGGCTGCAAGTGTGGTGGCCTCTTTTGGAGTGGCATTTGCGTTGATCTCATTTGCACTACAAAACCATCTAAAAAACATGGTTGCAGGAATTGGACTTTATCTAAACAAGAGAATCGACATAGGGGATATAATAGAAATAGATGACAAAAAAGGTACAATAATTGAATTTCATCTAATGAAGACTATAGCATTGACAGATGATGGAAAATTTTTGAATATTCCAAATCTGAAATTCAGCGAAACAGTCACCATGATTTCTCATAAAGACAAATCAAGATAATCCGATGCTTTGTACCGTCTTCAAATATGTCCAAATTACTTAATCGAAAAATAAAAGATAAAATGCAATGACTTCTGTGTTACGTCGTGGCAATTCTTACTGTGGATGAGATCAAAAAACTAAATGATTCCTGCGAGGAACTATTAAAAGAAGAAAATATAGTACACGTTGGTGTCATCAACCCACTAGGACATCTCATAGCGGGTGGTTTCAAAACGGGAGTAGAACCATTACTTGATGATGTAAAAGTACGCATGGTGTACATGCAAATGCAGTTGGATTTTAAGATGAGACAAGAACTAGACGATGTTTTAGGGCCGATTGACTATATTGCATCAAGACGTACAAGGCAACTAATAATCACAGTTCCATTAGGTGACCTTTTGGTTCTTATAGCTACCGCCCCTGATGCTGATGATAAAAAGATTATAAAAAAAGCAGAAGAACTATTTGATGATCTTCACATATCTGTGATTTAGACATTAAGCTACACCTATTTAGAAAAACATCAAAAAACCAGGTGAGGTACATGGAACAATTACATTTTGGTCATACAAGTCAGAGAAATAGACATTTTTTTGATTGATTGTCAATTGTGGATTACTATATCTTTTAACACAAATCCATTCCCTTGAAAATATGTGGCAAAGCGTTACAATCCACCAATATCATATCGTCTAAGGGAGATTCCAGTAAAACAGATCCAGGTATGGCATGACGCACAGGCAAGAAAACTAGACAGGGAGGGAATTGCAGAGCTTGCACGTTCCATCAAAACAGAAGGATTACAAAATCCCCCAATGGTTCAAAAGGAATCCAAAAACTCATACTTGTTGATGTCAGGCCAGCGAAGACTTGCAGCACTCAAAAGATTAGGCGCAAAAAAGATACCTGTACTGTTACTCACGCAAGGCACAAAATATGATCTGGATAATGCAAAGGCAGCATCCGTAGTAGAGAATCTTCACAGAAATAAGATGGATACAACGGACATGACAGCAGCATGCGTATACCTTACCGAATCAGTCGGAAAAAGCAAGGCTGCAAAGTCCCTTGGAATATCGCAGCAGACCCTCAAAAAATATCTGGGATTTGCGGGAGTTCCTGACAGATTAAAGGAATATGTCCCAAAACAGCTCTCAAGGGATGATGCCACAAGACTGTATAATGCAGTTCTTAATGTATCAAAAGCAATACAGATTGCAGAAAAAATAATCCCGCTTGATCAAAGACTTCGCAAGCAATACCTGTACCATCTGACGAAAAGCCCAAAATCATCTCACATGAAACTGCTCAAAAAAGCAAAGGCAGGACTGCTACAGCACAAGGTCACACTGGAGCTAAATAAGGGCAATGCAAAAAAACTACAAAGTCTGGCTGCAAGAAATGATCTGGATGTGACTGGCATGGCAAAGAAAATAGTGTCAGAGTATTTGAAGCGAAGATAACACGTTAACGAATATTTCTAAAAACAATGAATCTAAAGCAAATCTTATCTCATATCATAATGTGTCTAATTGTTATCTTTTCGCCTACTTTAGGAGTTTCTGTACTTGTCGCATACTACCTCAGACATATTCTATGAGAGAAGCAAAATACTTCAAATGTAAAACACTTACTGCACAATCCAATCACTATTATTTCTCATAATTGTGATATGAACAAGAGTAGCTAACTCCAGATACATGTTAAGATATTGAAAGTTGCTTTAATTTATCACGAAGATAAGCTTGATCCCGAAGAGATAATCAATGAATACTTTGATACAGATGTTTCATACGGAAATGACTATTTAACATTAAATGGCCTTTTGCATGAAAAACTACATAACGTTCCAAAAATATCTGATACTATAACTCAATCATTAAAGTTTACCGTTGAACAAGTAGAAAAAAATAGATCCACAAAAATATGTATACAAAAAATAAAAAATAAATCAGAGGATGATAGTTGAGAGAGCAAATAGGCATAATTGCAAACAGGTTGGTTCTGGGATTTGTGTTTGCATTTGTGTATCAAATCTTCATCGGCGTTGCAACCTCGCTTTTATCTTTGCCGTTAACTGGCAACATTCAAGATCTTATTTCTGGAATAGAACAGATAGATTCTGAACAAGGATTATGGTTTATTGCTTGGTGGATATTATCCACAATAATTATTACTGCAATTGCCATTTTAATTGTAAAACACAAGAGATACATCTATCCTTACAAACAGGAAAAGGACATCAACATACCGCCCAATATTACTGCTGTCACTGCAATAATAGTTGGAGCAGTCATTTCATTTATGTTCTTTTTAATTGATCTGATGATTGGCTCAATTGTTAAAATCAACACATCAACAGATGTCCAAGCAATATACGAAGCTGCTGCAAATGGAGATCTCGGTCCGTTTGCTATAAGTATTGTTTTTTCAATAATAGCAGGATTTGTCATTATTGGAGTGGTTAGTAAGACATCCAAAGTAACGGAAATTACACGTGATGTTGACTTTTCCCATATTTCTAATATTACTAAACTCTTAAACAAAAAATCAAACGATGCAACAACATCATCGGATACTGTAGGACTTCATCCTGGTGCCCTAATACATGTGGGAGAAAAACTCGTAGAAAAAGTCACATTTGATCAGATTAAATTTGATAAAACAACATTCATGCATAACACAAAAGATACGATAGAGGAGTGTTTAATCATCAATGAAGAACCTACAGTATTGTGGACTAATATAGTTGGATTGCATGATGCAGACGTAATTCATAAAATTGGTCAACATTATTCAATACACAATCTTGTGCAATCAGATATAATGAATACTGAACTGCGACCAAAAATAGAAAACCATGAGAATTACTTGCAAATAATTCTAAAACTTCCACATATACTCTCTGAAAATCAACTATTCATGGAGCAGATTAGTCTGATAGTTGGAAAAAACTACGTCTTGTCATTTCAGGAAACATCTGACGATATTTTTGATCATGTTAGAGAAAGATTGAAAAATTCCGTCGGAAAAATAAGGGAAAAAAAGAGTGATTATTTGGCTTATGCACTAGTTGATGCAATAATTGATTATTATTATGTAGTAATGGAGAAAATAGGAATCCAATCAGAAATACTTGAGGAAGAATTAATGGACAATCCTACCCCTAAGACATTACAAACCATTCACACCTTAAAACGTGAAATGGTGATGTTAAGAAAATCCATCTGGCCTATGAGGGAAGTAATTGATAGATTTGACAGAATGGATTCTGAGATTATACAAGAATCTACCAGGGCATATCTTCACGACGTATACAACCATACCGTTCAAGTGATGGATAACATTGAGGGATTAAGAGAAATGATGGGAGGAATGCTTGACACATATCTTTCAAGTATTGGCAACAAAATGAATGAGGTTATGAAAACACTTACCATCATTGCCAGCATATTTATTCCCATTACATTCATTGCTGGAATTTACGGGACAAACTTTTCATATGTTCCAGAACTGGAATGGGAAGGTAGCTATTTTGTTATGCTTGGAGTTATGGGGATGATTGTATTTACCATGATGCTGTGGTTCAGAAACAAAAAGTGGTTATAGAGTGACCAATAGAGTTTTACAAAGAGCATACGAAATCCTTGAAGGTACCACTGATGACAAATTTACAAAAAGCTTTCAGATTTTCATCATTTCTTTAATTTCAGTGAATGTTCTTGTTGTGATAATTGAAACAGAAGAATCTGTTCTAGACGAATATGGTTATTTGTTTACACCGTTTGAAGTGTTTTCAATTATTGTTTTTACTGCAGAGTATGCAGGAAGAATCATAGTCTGTAAACTAAATCCAAAATTCCAGAATTCAAAATACGCCAGAATCAGGATCCTGTTTACACCAATGATGTTAGTTGATTTGGCTGCAATATTGCCATTCTTCTTGCCATTTGTGGTGACAGATGTCAGATTCATCAGAATAATCCGACTCTTGAGGTTGTTTAGATTATTCAAACTTGCAAGATACTCTGATCCTATGCAGACACTAGGTGATGTATTCAAATCAAAAGCAGGAGATTTAGCAGTTGCATTTTTTATTCTCTTTATAGTGTTAATTTTTGCATCTAGTCTAATGTATTACGCAGAACATGAAGCACAACCTGATGTGTTCTCTAGTATTCCTGCATCAATGTGGTGGGGCGTAATTACGCTTACTACTATAGGGTATGGGGACACTTATCCTATAACAACAGCTGGCAAAATAATCGGATCAGGGGTAGCCATTTTAGGTATAGCCGTATATGCAATTCCGACTGGTATTATGGCATCTGCTTTTACAGAGGAATTGCATAAAAAAAGACAAAAAGATAAACATTGTCCACACTGCGGAGAGGAGCTTTAGAGATGAAAATTGTTGAATATTGAAAAAATAGAGAATTTGTTTAGGCCAACTTCAGGTAAGGAGTCCCATTTACGCTGGTCTCCTTTGTATTACAAAATCATCAAAAAACATGGTTTCAGGAATCGGGCTTTATCTGAATAAAAGAATCGACATAAGGGGATATAATAGCAATAGATGGTAAAAAGGGAACCATAATTGAATTTCATCTGATGAAGACGGTTGCTCTTACTGATGATGAAGAATTTATGAATATTCCCAATCTAAAATTTACTGAGACTATAATTTTGATTTCACATAAAGACAAGCCATCAGAGAAATAAACCATCAAGATGTCTTTACGATTTTAGTTTTGATAAATGAGTGAATTTTTCTAGAATAAGTTTAATAAAAAAGGAATTCATTACCAAAAAATCTAAATTTCTATTTGTAGATACTGCAAAAAATGTTGTCTAGAGACTAATTTTGATTAAATGACTTTTCGTATCTTGATATATGCCAATATTCCAGCACCTGTAATACTTCCTATGACTACCGCTAATCCAATCAGCCATTCCTGTGAAAACCATTCATAATTAGTGAGAAACATAGCTCCAATTAAAATTGCAATTACAATTACCAATACAACGATTATCAGATTTTTTGACATTTTGAAATTAGATCCTGTCTAGTATCTTTTTCTTTTTCTTGGCAAACTCCTCATCAGTCAATATTCCAAGTTCCTTGAGTCTGGCTAGTTTTTCCAACAGTTCCAGACTAGAGTTTCCATATTGTGTGCCAAGCTTGATTCTTCCAACAATTATTTCAAAAAAGTAAAAGAAGCCATTAATGATTTTTCTATATAATTTTGGGCTTTGTTTTTTCAGTTTCTTTTCTTGTTCAATGCCTTTTTCTTTGATCTTCAGAGAACTCTTTTTCAGTGATTCCCAATAGTGCTGTGATTTTATGAATTCAGTACCTGTTTTTGCAGTTTCCTCAATTTTTTCCATGGTATCTTGACCAATCTTTTTTCCACGAGTTATTGTTTGATCGTATTTTTTTATTGTATCTTCTAAAATTCTATTCTTACTTTCTGCTATGGTCTTTTTAAGAGACTCTTCGGCGTTCTTTGTTTCTTTGGACATAGATTAATCTTCTACAACATAATGGATGTTTGACTATTTTAACATCTGTTTTCTCGATACATTTGTTTAGGCATAGACATTGTTTTAATTTCTGCACTTGCCACATGCAATCTCAAAGGTTTCTTTGTGCAATACAAGCCATACGCTTGATGTATAACATTTTGAGTGCAAGTCTGTTCTGGAATTTTACATTCTTTGAAATTAGATTAGGATCATTTGATTGAAGTTTTGTTCAATCTGAGTCAATGATTGTTTAGATTTGAGATTAACTATTTTTTTGAAAAATAATACATGGTAAGATTACTTGTATCAAGTAAACTGTTTTACAGATTATAAAATATCAAAAAATGCTATGCAAAGTTATCATCAAGCAAGATACGGTTTCTTGAATAATTTACGTCAACTGCAATGATTGTGACTTTCTCCTTTTCTAGCTTGGCCTCTTGTAATTTTTCCTCAAATTCCTTGACTGACTTTACATGGTGTCCCACGGCTCCAAAACTCTTTGCAAGATACACAAAATCAGGGTTGTCAAATTTTGTGTGACTTGTCTTGCCAAATTCGTCTAACTGCTTTAGTGATATCAGTCCTAAATCCCTGTCACACCATATGACAATAATTATCGGAATCTTTAACCTTGTTGCAGTTTCTAGTTCCTGTACGTTCATCAAGAATCCTGCATCACCGCACATTGCAACAACATTGCGATCTGGATAGACTATCTTGGCTGCAATTGCCCCAGGCACTGCAAATCCCATGGAGCAAAACCCATTTGGAATTATGCATGTGTTTGGCTCGTATGTCTTGTATATCTTTGATATCCATAACTTGTGTGCCCCTACATCAGAAAGTACGATATCTTTCTCATCTAGTGCATCTCTTACATCAGACACTAGCTTTTCAGGTTGTATTGGATATGAATTGTCATTCTTGAATGATTCTGTTCTGATGTCTACTTCTTGTCTTATTCTTTCAAACGTTTCAGGAATGTCCTTTCTAGGAAGATCAATTGATTCTGGATGTTGCTTTTGCTGTCTTTCTATTTCATCCAAGATGGCATTTATGGCATACTCTATGTCTGAGATAATCTCGACTTCTGGTCTATAAAACGTGTAAACCTCAGAAGGGGTAAAATCAATGTGTATTATTGTCTTATTCAATTCAGAGTTCCAGCTAATCGGACTATATTCTACAAGGTCTAGTCCCACTGCAATGACTACATCTGCTTCTTTCATGGCAAGCAATGCATGGTCTGCATCCTTGATTCCAATTGTTCTCAAGTGTCTTTCCTGATCATCTCTTATGACCCCTTTTGCCATGAACGTATTCATTGAACAGATTCCTGTTCTTTCAGCAAACCTGCGAATCGCCTCACTAGCATCCTCTCTGATGCATCCATTTCCAATGAAAAGCATCGGTCTTTTTGCCTGCAATATTATTTCTGCTGCTTCCTTGATTAGATCCTCGTTTGCCTTTGATCTGCGAATCTTTTGTGGAATTATCGGTGGAATGTTTGATTTTCTTTTTGCAATGTCTTGTGGAAGCTCTATGTGGGTTGCACCTGGTTTTTCGGACAATGCAATCTTGAATGCTCTCCTGACTATTTCAGGAATGTTTTTTGCATTTCTGATTGACCAGTTCCACTTTGTTATTGGTTTGAACATTGTTATTGCATCCATGTTCTGGTGAGATTCTTTGTGAAGCAGATGAGAATCCTTTTGACCGGTGATTGCAAGCAATCTTGATCTATCCATATTTGCATTTGCAACTCCTGTAACCAAATTTGTGGCACCAGGACCTAATGTAGCAAGACAGACCCCCACTTTTCCTGTCAGCCGGCCATAAACATCTGCCATAAATGCGGCACCTTGCTCATGACGGGTTAGAATGAATTTGATTTTAGAATCTAAAAGAGAAATCATAAGATCTGCATTTTCCTCACCAGGAATACCAAAGATATATTCTACCTCTTCGGTTTCCAAACACTTTACAAGCAGATCTGAGGCCTTAATTTTTTGGTTTATTCGTTTTGAAGACAATGTTGATTGTTTCAATGATTTATCGGCATCCATTAACAAGTTACTCTCACTTATAATATGCAAGAATAGATAAGATTATCGCAAAGGCTGTAACTCCAAATCCGATTGGGCTTAACATGATTGCAATTTGGATAATTTCTATTTCTAATACTAAGGTGTGAAATATTTGATCTTACTATGTATTTTTCATCCATTTGTTTTTAAAGATATTTCTCATCTGTTCTACGTGGGTATGTTTTCTAACTTCCTGACTATATTCCCCGCACAACTTCCATGGCATAAAATTACGGTTTAATCGCATTTTGATAATATTATTAACAATGTTAATAATTAAAAATCAATATTTGCATAGTTGTGGTTTATTCCAGCTTATGCATTGCTGCAAAGTCTTTTGCAAACTTGGATAATCTTTCCGGTACAGACATTGCGATGGAATCCTTTAGTGACAGATCTTTGCTCTTCTTTTCATTCCAAACATTGGAGTTGAACTCTGTAATCTCCTTTGTAAGATGTGTGAAGTCTTCAGGGGATTCTGACAAAACTTGTCTTTCTTTGTGAATACTTTTCTCTGAATACAAAACCTTCCAAAGATGTTCAGTGATAAATGGCGTTATAGGTGCAAGCAGTTTTAGAATAGTTGAGAGTGTCTTGTGTAGTGTAAATATTGCACCATCTCTTTCCTCATCAGAGAAACCAATCCCATATGCTCTTGCTTTTACCATTTCAATATAGTGAGCTGCAAACAAATTCCACGTAAACTCTCTGATTGCAATTGCTGGAACAAAAAAGTTGTATTCGTCATATCCACGTTTGCATTCCTTTACCAGGTT
>Ga0224497_10000482_pt1 | contig 27368 bp, 23 predicted proteins | sample SF_Jul11_sed_USG_4_FD_167970 | JGI IMG/M metagenome (GOLD analysis project Ga0224497, IMG submission 167970) | Sediment microbial communities from San Francisco Bay, California, United States - SF_Jul11_sed_USGS_13 | ecosystem: Environmental > Aquatic > Marine > Sediment | place: USA...
GGCGGGCGGTCTCAGCGGGTCACGACACCCTCGAGCACCCGGTAGCGATCCCGGTGGTCGCCTTCGAAGTTGTCCATGCCTTTCTTGGTGATCACCCGGTCATCGCCCTTGTTGGGGCCTGGATCCTGGTAGATGGCCTGGTCGGACGCCCCCTCGTACCAGCGGATGTTGAAGACGCACTGCCAGGGATAAAAGGTGATTTCGGCATAATCGGGCAGGCGGTCGCGTATCCACCAGGCCAATGGATCGCAGTCGCCGGTCTTTTCGTAGTAGTCGAGATAGGCCGGCACCAGCACCGAGGCGGTGGCGCCCATGAAACCCTTGTCGTCGCGCTGGTCCCAGATGTGGCGCCCCGCCGAGTAGACGTTGTCGGAGCAATAGCAGGCGGTCTCCCCTTGCAGGTACTTGCGGTGGCAGAAGTCGTTCAGCGTCGGAGAGCGGTAGGCGCTTCGCACCACGATGCCGCCGAAGGCCTCATACAACGGTTCCAGCAGCTCCTCGCACAATTGTCTTCCGGCATTGACCGCGAGCCCCGGGTCCTCGGGCACGTTGGGCACGCCGTAGTGATTGCTTACCTCGCTGTAGAGCATCTCGCGCATGAAAAAGTGCTTCGACAGGCGCACCCGACCGAGCTCGGTCAGCGCAGCAACGGAGGTGGGGCTTTTCATTTGGGGGCTTCGATCTGAACAGCAGCAAATTTAAAAGCTTGCGGCCAGGGGAAAACGCACGATTAGTGACAAGTAACATGTAACACGTGACATGTGACATGCAAAAAGTGATTAGTGATTAGCGGGGGACACGTCGCATTTGGCGATTCAATGACTCTCACGACACGAATCACCAATCACCAATCACCAATCACTAATCACTTTCTCGTTACGTGTTACGTGTTACATGTCACTTGTTACTTGTCACATGTCACTAGAGATACCACTCGTACTCGCGAAGCGAAATGTAGTCGTAGTACTTCATCAGCTCTTTCAGCTTGGAATCGCAGTAGAGCTGCACGTAAGGCGTGCCGAGGTACTCATTAATGATGCCCGAGGCGTTGAGCCTGGCGATGGCGTCGCGCCAGGTGAGCGGCATGTCCGGATCGGAGTGCTCGCCGGCGTTGCCTTGCGCCGGCGGACCCGGATCGATCTTGTTCACCAGGCCATGGTGCATGCCAGCAACGATGGCGGCCAGCACCAGGTAAGGATTCGCGTCGGCGCCGGCCACCCGGTTCTCGAAGCGCCTGTTTTTGGCCTCGCCGGCGGGGATGCGAAACGCCACCGAGCGGTTGTTCGGTCCCCAGCTCGGCGTCACCGGGACGAAGCGATTGGGCAAATAGCGCCGGAAGGCGTTGACGTTGGGGGCATAGATGGCCATGGCGTCGTTCATCGTGGCCTTAAGGCCTCCGATAGCGTGGCGTAGGGTTTCCGATCCCAGCTCGCTTTTGTCCTCGAAGACGTTGTTGCCCTGCCAGTCCAGCAGGCTCGCGTGCACGTGCATGCCGGATCCGGTGCGATCGATGTAGGGCTTGGACATGAAGGTCGCTTCGACTTCGTAGTCCTGGGCCACGTTCTTGACGATATAGCGCAACAGCGCGCAGTGGTCCGCGGCCGCCAGGGGATCGGGCACGTGACGCAGGTTGATCTCGAACTGACCCGGAGCGTATTCCTTGGTCGCAACGGAAGCCGGCACGTTTTGGCTGCGGCATTCCTCTTCCACCGCGTGCAGAAACGGGGCGAACGCGTCCAGCTCGGTCATGCCGTACACCTGAGTGGACAGATCCCGCCGACCGGTGGCCGGAGAGATGGGCGGCTGCGGGCGGTCCTTGGGATCCCGCGCCTTGTCGATGAGATAGAACTCGAGCTCGAAGGAAACCACCGGCGAAACCTCGAGCTCGGCGAGCCGGGCCAGCACTCTGGCGGCAACGTTGCGGGGATCCGTCCATGCGCTGGCACCAGATTGATCCAGCATGGTCATCAGCGCTTGTCCACCGCGGCCCTGAGACCAGCCCACCGGCACCAGGGTGCCCTCGATGGGGAGCGCAGTGCCGTCGGGATCGCCGTCGGTAAAGCCCATGCCGCAGGGGTTGAGGCTGGCCCCGGTGACGTCCAGATAGTGCACCGAGAGCGGAATTTGCAGCCCGCCCCTGAAAAGCTTGTCGATATCGTCTCGCAGGTACCGCTTGCCGCGGATGACGCCGGACATGTCGACGAACAGGGCGTCGATGTATTCCGTTTGCGGATTTTGCTCGAGGTAGGTCTTGAGTTCTCGGAGACGGGTTTTCTGGCTGGTGGATTTCTTTTTGTGCATGGAAGTGTCGCGGGTGGGATGGTGCGCGCAGCGCACCGTACTTGTTACCTGTTACCTGTTACGTGTCACTTATTACTTTTAAAGTGTAGAAGCCGCGACGAGGTCGCGGTGACCTAGAGAGCGTCCTTGATCCGATAATAGGTATACGCCGCGCGCAGCATCCACAGGCGAAGCCCGGGAAACACGAAGCTGGGCGAGAGCCCGCGCATGACTTTGGGGATGCCCGCCAGATCCCGGTTGGCGCCGGCCATATTCCTGGCGATCATCATACCAGCCCAGGGGGCGTTGCAGACGCCGTTGCCGTGGTAGCCGAAGCCGTACCAGACGCTTTGGTCGTCGTCCAAGCGCCCGATGCAGGGCGACAGCCTTCGGGTCACGCAGACCAAGCCCCGCCAAAAATGGGAAACGGACACCTCGCGCCAGTTGGGAAAAAGCTCATGAAAGCGGGCTTCCAGTTCCGCGCGCATTGCCTGCCCGCTTTGCGCGCTGCCGTGGTAGTCGCCCCGGCCGCCGATCAGAAAACGCCTGTCCGGCAGCAGACGAAAGTAGTTGTGCAGCTTCTTGGTGGTGACCGCGGGTGAGGTGTTTCGCCAGGCGTGGGCCTGGAGCTCGTCGTTGCTCAAAGGACGGGTGACGATTATGTTGGAAATGGCGGGAAGCGCCGAAGCGTCGAGGGCCGCGTTGAGCTCCTCGCGAATAAAACCGTTCACCGCGACGATGACCTGTCTGGCTGTGAGCGTGCCCCGCGGGGTACGCAGATGGTGAACGCCGTTTTCTTTTCGCCAGCCGGTGACCGGCGACTTGCCGTGAACTACGGCGCCCCGGCGCACGGCGGCCTTGCCCAGCCCGCCCACGAACTTCATCGGATTGAGGCCGAAGCCCGCGTGCACCAGCAGGCCACCTTCGAGCTCGGCGCAGTCGAAATAGTTTTGCTGGAACTTTTTCTTGTCGATGAGTTCGCTGTCGATGCCGAAAAGTTTCTTTAATGCATCGTGCTCTTGGCGAAGTCCCTGCATCCGCGACGGTTTGTCGGCAACGTCGAGAATGCCTTCGCCGGACTTGTCGTAGTCGATGCCCTCCTCTTCGCCGAGACTCCTGACGAGATCGATAGCTTCCATCTGGGCGCGGTAAAAGTGTTGAGTTTCTTCAAGACCGTAACGGCGGATGAGTTCCGGAATGCTCAGCTTGGTCGCCGGCATGCAGCAGAAACCGCCGTTTCGCCCCGACGCGCCCCAGCCGACATGTCCAGCTTCCAGCACCCGGGCCTGGATGCCGTAATCTCTTGCCAGGTGCAGTGCGGCGGAAAGCCCGGTATATCCGCCGCCGATAATGGCCACGTCGCAGCTTTCATCCGTGTCCAGCGGCTCGAAACCCTGCTGAGAAACCGGCGCGTTGTCCTCCCAGTAGCTGGGCACCGGGCGGGAAACGTCGTAAATGTCGGGGTGATAGAGCGGCGGCACTTGGAGTGGTGAACGGTATAAGTGGTGGAATCGAGTCAGATGGAAACGTTTCGTTGTTCGTATATCGTATTTCGTATATCGGGAAGATCGTTGGTCAGGGTTTACCGCTGAGCCCTGCTCGCCACCGCCTGTCCTAATCACCAATCACCAATCACCAATCACTTGTTACTTATCACATGTCACATGTCACTTATCCAGCGACTCTCCGTCTCAGCAGTGCGGTAATCAATACGAGACTGACAACGAAATGCACCACCGGCAGCACGACCTCATAGGACAGCACCAACGCTCCGTCCGACACAGCGCGGCTTTGCATCGCTTCTCGAATAACCGAGGTGTATGTCTCGACCGGCGAGCCGCCTGTATCGATGAATACGAAGGCCCGCGCCCAGTTGACGACGAACAACGCCGATGCGAGCGCCGCAACGGCGCGCCACCATCTCATACTGAAAAAAGTAAGCAGGGTGGCGGTCACGCCCAACGCCGAAGCCAGGATGCTGTAGATGTTCTGGTCCCAGATGAGGACCAGCCCGATGGTAAACGCCCAAAGCAGAGCAAACGCGGCGCCTCCGAGTTTTCCCATCGCGCTCATGAGGGTATCGAACGAGTGGAAATTGGATTTTCCCGGCAAAACAAAGGCGCCATCTTAATGCCGTCAATATTTATCTGCGAACTCCTTATATTAGAGTCAAGGAAACTCAATTGACGCGCACGGCGCACCCTGCTGAATCGATCATTCCCGCGAAGCCAGTCCCCGCGAAAGCGGGGGGCCGGAATCCAGCGGTTAATCGTAGGGTGCGTATAACGCCTCCTAGACATTGTGGACGGTGCGCACTCCGCACCCTAAAGCTAAAACAAAGGCACCTGTAGGAGCCCGCTTGCGGGCGAACTTACCCGAGCGCCGAACCGGGTGCGCGCCCAAAGCAGTCGAACCCACTGTCGCATGACACCTCAACCTGACTGATTTTCCAATCTCTCGCCAGATCCGACCGGCGCCCATGAGCTATATCTCATTAGTGATGTCGGACCCCAACTTCTCCCAGAACGAAATGACCGAGGACTCCGGGCGCGCCGGCAAGGCCGCCCGCTTCCTCGAATGGCTGGAAACCGCCAGCGCGACCCATGCTTCCGCTGACGGTCTCTCTCTCATCGAGCTGGCGGAGCTCGCCGCCGCCTACGCGGAGCAGGCATTCGAGCGGATCGACGGGCCGGAGCGGGCAAGATCTCTGGACTGCGGGCGCGGTTGCGATCGCTGTTGCCACCTGCCGGTGGAAACCTGCCGGGCGGAGGCTTCACGGGCGCTGGAGTTCGCCCGGAAAAACCTCAATGCGGCCGATTTCATCGACCTGAAGCATCGCATCCGCGAAGCGGCCGTCGCTTACCCGCTGCCTCCAGATCAGCCACCGGCCCGTAACCCGCGCTGCCCCTTCCTTAACGACTCGGCCTGCCTGGCGTACCCGGCGCGTCCACTCGCCTGTCGCGGCTGGAACTCCGGCGACGTGGCCGCCTGCCGCGAAGCTCACCAAAGAGGGGTCGCGGAAGTCACGGTGCCGGTGGACAGCCGAATCCGCGGCGTTTATGCCAACGCTTCCGAGGCGCTGCTACGGGGCCTGACCCGGTTGGATCGGGACCAACCCATGCACCTGGTGCCGGCGCTGGCCGCGCTTATCCTTCTCGAGCGCAGCTGACGCCCACTTATCCACAGCGCGTCCGCCCGGCGGAAAAACACTTCTTCCGATTTGATAATGCCGTGCGGCGGCGGCGGTGGCGAACGGTTGGGAACGAAGTTCATTTATGCAGAAGTTATCCACAGCTTTTGAGCCATTTACTCACCACTAAAACACAATATCTTGAGTTCTGCGGAGTACTTGACTACATTCCCTAGTGGTGTAGACTCATTTTCGGCGCTGCAAATGACGCCACGGAGGCATCTTAGCCTTCACATAATGACGAGGGGAGGATCTCAGGGGGATGCGGCCGTGATTCGGCAAGTCGGTGTCTTTTTCTCGGCGGAAAATGCTCCAGCCGCCCGACTCATCCAATCCACAAAAGGCAACACCCCCGAGGCCGGATTCGAGTTCCAGATTCGAGCCGCGGCATGGTGATCAGGCGCCTTGCCGGGTTTCCTGATCCGGCTGCCTTCGTTCGGTTCAACGACGGTAACGCGAGCTCGCCAGGAGAGGCGGGCCAGGCCGGGGGCTTGAGCACGGAGTCATAACAACAGCATGAAAGTCGCCCATCAGAAATTTACTAATGACCTCGCTCCGGCCGATCCGGGCGAAATTCCGCTTCAGGCTGCGTCCCAGGATATTTGGGACAAGAAGTATCGCCTGAAGCAAAAGGACGGCAGCGTCATCGACGAAACCATCGATGACACCTATAAACGCGTTGCGCGCGCGCTTGCCGACGTCGAAACCACCTGGGAGAAGCAAGACAGGTGGTACGAGAGCTTTCTCAGGGCGCTGCGCAAGGGCGCGGTTCCCGCGGGACGCGTGATCTCCAACGCCGGCGCGCTGGAGCACAAACCGGCGACGTCCACCATCAACTGCACGGTGTCCGGCACCGTGCGCGATTCCATGGACGACATTCTCAACAAGGTGCACGAGGCGGGGCTCACGCTCAAAGCCGGCTGCGGCATCGGTTACGAGTTTTCCACCTTGAGACCCAAAGGTGCGTATGTTTCCGGCGCCGGCGCCTACACCTCCGGCCCGCTGTCGTTCATGGATATCTACGACAAGATGTGTTTCACCGTGTCGTCCGCCGGCGGACGTCGCGGCGCACAGATGGCAACCTTCGACGTCGGCCATCCCGACGTCATGGATTTTATTCGTGCCAAGCGCGAGGACGGCCGCTTGCGCCAGTTCAACCTGTCCTTGCTCATCACCCGCGAGTTCATGGAAGCGGTGCGCGCCGACGACGAGTGGCAGCTCGCTTTTCCGGTGACCCAGCGCGAGGTGGACGACGAAGGTCTTTTGCTGGACGACCCCGACGCCATCGTATGGCGCCACTGGCCGGCTCCGGAAGCGTACGTCTCCCGCGATGACGGCAAGGTCGCGAGCAAGGTGTACAAGACCATTCGCGCGCGCCGCCTGTGGGACATGATCATGGCGTCCACCTACGACTACGCCGAACCCGGTTTCATCCTGATCGATGAGATCAACGAGATGAACAACAACTGGTTCTGCGAAAACATCCGCGCCACCAATCCCTGCGGCGAGCAGCCGCTGCCGCCCTACGGCTCGTGCCTGTTGGGTTCGGTAAACCTCACCAAGTTTGTGCTCGATCCCTTCACCGACCGGGCGCGCTTCGATTGGGAGGCATTCAACGAGACGGTGGCGGTGTTCACCCGCATGCTGGATAACGTGGTGGAAATCAACGGCCTGCCGCTCAGTCCGCAGCGCGACGAGATCTTCCAGAAGCGCCGTCACGGCATGGGTTACCTGGGATTGGGCTCAACGCTGACCATGCTGTGCATGAAATACGGCTCTGAGGAGTCGCTGGAGTTCACCGAGCGGGTCTCCCGGGAAATGGCGGTGACCGGCTGGCGCGCAGGTCTGGAGCTGAGTCTCGAGAAGGGCCCTGCGCCCATTATGGATGAAACATTCGAAGTGACCGAGGATATGCTTCGCTGTCGTCCCGAAATGAAGGCGGACGGTTTCAAGCTGGGAGACCATGTGCCCGGCAAGGTGCTGCACGCCAGGTACAGCCGCTACATGCAGCGGCTCGCCGAAGTGGAGCCGCAGCTGGTGGATGCGCTCGCCAACCAGGGCGCGCGCTTCACTCACCACACCTCCATCGCGCCGACGGGCACGATCTCTCTGTCGCTGGCCAACAATGCGAGCAACGGCATCGAGCCGAGCTTTGCGCACCACTACGCGCGCAACGTGATCCGTGAAGGCAAGAAGACCAAAGAGAAGGTGGACGTCTTTTCCTTCGAGCTGCTGGCTTACAAGCATCTCATTGACCCGGAGGCGCTGCCGGGCGCGCCGGATCCCGCGCAACAGCTGCCGGAATATTTCATCACCACCGACGACGTGACGCCCAAGGCTCACGTGGACGTGCAGGCGGCGGCGCAGAAATGGATCGATTCGTCCATCTCCAAGACGGCCAACGTGCCCCAGGACTATCTATACGGAGACTTCAAGGACATCTACATGTACGCCTACGAGAACGGCCTCAAGGGCTGCACCACCTTCCGCTTCAACCCGGAGGCATTCCAGGGCGTGCTGGTGAAAGAAAAGGATCTGGAGAACACGGTCTACTCCTTCGAGCTCGACGACGGCACCAAGGTGACCGCCAAGGGCAACGAGGACATCGAGTACGACGGCGAGGTACACACCGCGGCGAATCTGTTCGACGCGATTAAAGAGGGCTATTACGGAAAGTTCTGAAAAAACAGCCGGCCACCGCCTTCTCGGGCACAGGTGCGTGATGAGCGCGTTTGCTGAAACACCGAGAAATCAGGCGTCGGAGCGAGGTAGCGATTCACGTTAGCGACATCCTGTCGCGTGAGTTGCGTACCTGTGCCCGAGAGGGTGGATGGACCGGAATACGAGGCAAAGAGTCATGGCTATCAAAATCGACAAGAAGATCGTGGGCTACCAGGTGGTCCGCGGTCAGCCGGCCGAGACCGTAGCGCAAGCGGAAGCCGCGCCACGCCCGACGGCCGAAGTGATACAGATGCACGAGCGGCTCGAGCGGCCGGATATGCTGGTCGGGTCCACCTACAAGGTGAAGACGCCACTGTCGGAGCACGCGCTCTACGTCACCATCAACGACGTGATCCTGAATCCGGACACCGAGCACGAGCTGCGCCGGCCCTTCGAGATCTTCATCAACTCGAAGAACATGGAGCACTTTCAGTGGATCGTGGCGCTGACCCGGATCATTTCCGCGGTCTTCCGCAAGGGCGGCGACGTTACCTTCCTGGTGGAAGAGCTGCGCTCGGTGTTCGATCCGCGCGGCGGTTATTTCAAAAAGGGCGGTAAATACATGCCGTCTCTGGTGGCCGAGATTGGCGACGCCATCGAGTGCCACATGCGCATTATCGGCCTGTTGAAGGACGACCTGGAAGATCGCCAGAAGAGCTTCATTGCCGAAAAGCGCGCCGAATATGAGAGCGCCAACGGGCTTCCCCCGGCGGAAGAAGGTGAGTTTCCGGAAGGCGCGCAGATGTGCGACAAGTGCCACACCAAGGCGATAGTGCAGATGGACAACTGCATGACCTGCTTGAGCTGCGGAGAGTCGAAGTGCGGCTGAGTATCTGTGTGGGTAATTTCACTCGTCGCCAGACCGGCGGTGATTGTCGTATCGATTCGGAGAGTATGAATGGGGAATAAGGGAGCCTTCGGGCTCCCTTAGTTTTGACCGGGCCCTACCGCTTCATGTGGAGGCCGTGACGGGCGCCGAAAGGGAATTCGGCACTGGCCCGCCATATTCTGGTGCACCCTGTACCGGCGTATGGCGGGCTTTTTTTATTCAGTGATGCGTGACGCGGGGGAAAGGGGACCATAGGGTGCGCCCTGAGCGCCTTTTAAGTGACATGTAACATGTGACATGTGACATGAAAGAGAGGCGGGCGCACTGGAAAGTGATTCGTGATTAATGATTTATGATTAGCGGGGGATGCGATCCATCGTGCCAATCGATCACTCTCACGCCACGAATCACCAATCACAAATGACCAATCACTTCTTTTAGCACGAACCAGACCGACTCCCGGCGAACTATGCAACCCCACCTCATCCAGACCGAAGCCGATCTCCAAAACGCCTGCGACCGCTTTAAAAACGCGGACACCATCGGCATCGACACCGAGTTCGTGCGCGAGCGCACTTTCTTTCCCCTGCCGGCGCTGATTCAGGTGGCGGACGCCGAAGGCGTGGTCCTAATCGACGTCACCGCGCTCAAAGACTTGAGTCCGCTTGCCAAAGTCCTGGCGGTTAAATCGCCGCTCAAGGTGATGCACGCATTCAGCGAGGACCTGGAGGTGCTCGCCATTGCCGCGGGATGCGAACCGGATGCGGTCTTCGATACCCAGCTCGCCGGAGCATTCACCGGCTACGGATTCTCTCTCGGCTATCGCAGTTTGGTGGACGCGATGCTGGGAATTTTTCTGGATAAAGGCGAGACCCGCTCCGACTGGCTCAAGCGACCACTGTCTGCGGCGCAGCTGAGCTACGCCGCGCTGGACGCCGAGTATCTATTGCCCATGTATGAAAATCTCGACACGGAACTCGAGACCCTGGCGCGGCGCGCCTGGCTGGAAGAAGAAGAGAAACACGTGCGCCGCGCACGGGAGCGGGACAAGCGACCCGAGCTCGCCTATCTCAAGGTGAAAGATCGCCTGCGCCTCGACCCTGAGGACCACGTGCTGCTGCGGGCTCTAGCCGAGTGGCGTGAACGCGAAGCCATGGGCCGGGATCTGCCCCGGCGCCACGTGCTGGTGGACAGCGTGCTCGTGGACATCGCCCGATCACGCCCGCAGAGCGTTGATGCCGTGCGCTCGCTCGAAGGGATCTCGCATCGCGCTGCGTCGCGCTACGCCGACACAATTTTGAGCTGTCTTGCCGCGGCCGGCGAAAGCACCGTTACCGAGGCCGATACGCCCGTGGACCTGAGGCCATACGCCGGCACCATGAGGCGGCTCAAACGCATGGTTAATGAAGAAGCGAGCCGGCTTCAAATGCCGCCGGAGCTGATCGCCAACCGGCGTGCGTTGGAGTCGCTTTTAACTGCTACGCTAAAAAATAACGATAACAGCGTCCCGGCCGAGTTCCTCGGCTGGCGTTCAGAAATCATTACCGGGGCCCTGCTGAATTGCATTCATGAGTCCGTGCATTAAACCTCGGTTCGGCAGACGCGGGCGCGCGGCGGCGATGGCGAGCGTGCTTTGTTTTGCTGCCTTCGCCCAGGCCCAGGAAAAAGAACTGCCGACGGGCTTCGTCGGAATCGACATCGGCAATCGGTGGGAAGAGGTGTCGGAGAACTTGAGCTACGAGATCATCGACAGCCTGGCAACGCCCTGGGATGTTTATCTCAACGAATGCGGATACAGCACCTTGCGGGTGTCGGCGGGAAACGCCGATGTTCTGGTGACGGTCAACGACTTCGTCGTCACCGAGGTGAGCTACGCAACGCCCATTCGGCCCGGATCGGACCTGATGGAAGTGGCGCGCCTGGTGGAAAAAAACTACGGCCCGCCGGAGCGGCGCAAGTTGCGCACTTTGTTCGGCCAGCAAACCCAGGATGTGACCGAAGCGAACTTCATCACCCTCGCCTACGCCACCCCCCACCCGGTGACTATCAGCATCAGCGGACGCGTGCTGTGGAAATACCAGATCACGGCGCGCTCGCCCAAAGCGGACTGGTATGCCAACAAGTCGCTTCTGTGCGCCCGAGAAAAAGAAAAGGATGCGGATCTTGGGGCGCGGCAGCCGCCGCCCGCGCAGTAGCGTTCAAAAGAAAGCGGCCGCAACAAACTTTGATCATTCCCGCTTTCGCGGAAATAGCGGCAACTGGAAAGTCTGTCGCTCCCATCAATGTGGGAATCGCGCGGCGATGAGGGGATAGGGCGTTATTCAAATATTTGTTATGCAATCGCCAGGCGGTCGACCCGTTCGCCTATGAGGCCGTCTTCGCTGACGCCGGTGATTCGCACCGCTTCGACCCGGTTTGAAGCCTGCCCTTGCGCTTCTACCCGCAGATAGTTGCCGCTCAAACCCGAGACACGCCCATCGTTGCTCGCAGCCGCAGTTTCGAACAGTACCTGAAGCGTTTTTCCCACCTGCTGCTGCCGAAAGGCCCTGTTCTTGTCCCGGGTGAGGCGCTTCAGCGACTGGGTGCGGCGTTTTTTAGCCTCCGCAGGCACCTGGTCTTCGAAAGCTTGCGCCTCGGATCCGGGCCGCGCCGAGTAGGTGAAGGGATGCACGTAGGTGATGGGCAGTTCCACCAGGCGGTCGAAGGTGGCCTGAAAATCCGCTTCCGTTTCGCCGGGAAATCCGCAGATGACGTCGGTGCCTATGCCGCAGCCGGGAATACGCTGCGCGATCTTCAAAATGAGGTCGGCAAAATTTTCCACGCGGTAGCGGCGCTTCATCCGCGCCAGCACGGTGTTGCTGCCACTTTGAAACGGAATGTGGAAATGGCGGGCGAATTTGGGATGATCCGCCATGAGATCGATGATCTCGTCGCTTACCGACGCCGGTTCGATGGAACTCAGGCGAAAGCGCTCCAGTCCCGGCAGTTGGAGTATTTCAGCAATGAGATCGGCGAGCATGCGCCGGCCGTGGGCAAGATCCAGGCCGTAGTCGCCCACGTGAACACCGGTGAGCACGATTTCCACGTAGCCGCTTTGCACCAGCCCGCGCACCTGGTCGAGCACGCTTTCAGGCGCGCGGCTGCGGGAACGACCGCGAGTCTGGGGCACGATGCAGAAGCTGCACGATTCGTTGCAGCCTTCTTGCACTTTCACGTAGGCGCGGCTTCGCTCCATCATCTCGGTGATGGGCACGTCCAGGAACTTGACCGCTTCCGCCACCGGGGATACCGCGACCCGGGTTTCGCCCGCTTTTAGCGACGACACCAGCTGGACAATGTCGGCACGGTCCTTCGCGCCCACCACCGCCGATACACCGTCCAGCGCGGCGAGCTCATCAGCGGCGCGCTGGGCGTAGCAGCCGGTGACCACGATCTCGGCTTCGGGGTATTCCCGGTGAATACGTCGAATGGCTTTTCGCGCGGTGGCGTCGGCGCGGGCAGTGACGCTGCAGGTGTTGACCACGAATACGTCGGCACCGTCCCGGGCGGAAACCGTCTCGAATCCGCCGCAACGCTGCAGCAGGGTGCGCACGGTCTCGGTGTCGTACTGATTGAGACGGCAGCCGAAGGTGAGGTAAGCGACGCGTTTCAAAACCTGAGATCTCGAGTGAAAGCTTGCGGGAAAACCGAGGGATTTTAGGGAGGCCGTCAACTGAAGGTCAAATGCCGCTCTCAATTCTCGCCCGGCGCGACTAAACTGACGCCGCGCAGAACCTGCGGTATGCGCGCGGTGTACACCGCCGGCCCGCGGAACGTTCTTGTACTTGGCTTTCAGTTTTACCATGTCCACCTTGTCCACACATTTTCTCAGCACCGCGCCGGCTTTTCCGTGAACGCAACGACGAAGGATCGGGCGCCGCTGCTGCGCGTGGAGGGCTTGCGCCACGACGGCCTCCAGGCGGCGGCCTTCGAGCTCAAACCCGGCGACATCGCGCTCATCTCCGGGCCCTCGGGCTCGGGCAAGACGCGGCTGCTGCGCGCGGTGGCGGATCTGGACGCGCATACGGGCGACGTCTGGCTCGATGATCGCCATTACCTGAGCTTCGCGCCCAGCGAATGGCGCCGCAAGGTGGGATTCCTGCCCACCGAAAGCCACTGGTGGCGCAGGGACCCCAAGACCCACTTCAACACGCCGCCAGACGTCGAGATGCTCGCGCGCCTCAAACTCGAGCCGGCGGCATTGACCCGACCCATCGCCCAGCTTTCCACCGGAGAACGCCAGCGCCTGGCGCTCCTGCGGCTGCTGGAAAACGAGCCTGAGGTGCTGCTTCTGGACGAGCCCACGGGAAGCCTCGATGCGGACAGCGAGACCCGGGTGGAAGCCGAGGTGAAGCGCTATCTCAAAGCCCGCGGCGCCGCCGCCCTATGGGTGAGCCACGACAAGGCCCAGGGGCAGCGCCTGGCCACGAAGCGCTTCATCATGGCCGCCGGAAGGCTGGAAGCGCGATGATTATCCTGTCCTCGCTGGACCTGGTCATGGCCGCGGTGCTGGTGTGTCTTTCTGCGGCGCTGACCCATGTGCTGCGACTCGCGACCGCGGGCAGGCTGATGATTGCCGCCACCCGGGCGCTGGTGCAGCTGCTGGTGGTGGGCCTTTTGCTGAAGCTGCTGTTCGCCCAGGCCGATCTTCTCTGGGTGGCGGCATTCGCCGCGGTCATGCTCGCCATCGCCGGCTACGAAACCCTGGCACGCCAGCGCAGGCCGCTCACCGGGGTGTGGGGCTACGGCGTCGGTACCCTGGCCATGTTTCTGTCCTCCTTCACCGTGGCCGTCCTGGCGCTCACCATCATCGTCGGTCCGAGCCCGTGGTATACCCCCCGGTACGCCATTCCTCTGTTAGGCATGCTGCTTGGCAATACCATGACCGGGGTCGCCATCGCCCTGGACCGGATGACGCAAACGGCCTTCGACCAGCGCGGCGTCATCGAGGCCCGGCTGATTCTGGGCCAGCCCTGGCGCGAAGCCATTAGCGACATCCGCGGCGACAGCATGCGCGCGGGCATGATACCCACCATCAACGGCATGGCTGCGGCGGGGGTGGTCAGCCTCCCGGGGATGATGACCGGTCAGATTCTCGCCGGCAGCCCGCCGCTGGAGGCCGTGAAGTACCAAATCGTGATCCTCTTCCTCATTGCCGCGGGAACCACCTTCGGCACCGTAGGCGCCGTTTGGGCAGCATCCAGGCGCCTCTTCGACCCCCGCGAACGCCTGCGGCTGGATCGTCTGCGCAAATCGCCGGACGGCGACTGAGCCCCAGGTCAAGCGACCCGCCCACGGTCGAGAAATCGCTCAAGGCCCTGGACCCGGGCGCCGAAATCCCCGCTCACAAGCGCCGAATCTGGTGCCAATGTGAGTTTTATCGCAATGGTTGACGGAACAACGCCGTTAAACTCGATCGAGAGTGTATTTTCAAGCTAAGGATCGACGGCGTTTTTTTGGGGGGCAAAACTTGACCTGGACCTACCGCGGCACGGAACAGGCCTCGCGCTCGGACCGCGCTGACACCGGTTCCCGTCTCGGCCTCGCTCTGCTGCTCCTGGCGATTGCCACCCCCGGCGACGCCGACCCGTTTCAACACGCTCTGGGCAACGGCGTTCAGCTCGGCTGCCTCCAGCTGGGGGAAACCCGCCTGGAGTGCGACTACCGCCTGCTTCGTCCCGCCCCGGTGAAGCAGGTTTCCGCCCGCGTCGGCGGGGTAGCCCTGCCCAACCCGATGGCGACGCCCAGAGTCGAGCCCAGTGGTTCCAGTGCCCGATTCATCCTGGTGTACACCAGCGACCCGGCGCGCCGCCCGGCGGTTGAGAAAAGCATCGAGCACATCAATTCCTTGCTCGATGCTGGTGATGCGCACCACCAGTTCGGACTGGCCGCCTTCGACAGCGATCTCGTGCTGCTCGCCGCCATTGGCTCGAGCCGCCCAGACATCCGCGCCAAGGCATCCGAGCTGTCCGCGGGGGGCAGAACCACCGAACTGTACAGAATCGCTCTTGAAGCCATTTGCGTGCTCAAAGAGACGCAAGCGGAGCGCCGTGCCCTGGTAATCATGTCCGACGGGCTGGCCGAGGACCGGGCGTATTTTCACCACGAGGTGGTTGCTGCTGCGCAGGCGGCCGGCGTAGTTATTTACGGCATCGGTTATCCGCGCTCGGTGTCGCTGTCAGTGGGGCTGCAAAGCCTGAGGCGACTGGCGGAAGAGACCGGCGGACTGTATGCGGGAACCGGCCCCGGCTTCGAACTGCCGCAGGATTTCGTCCGGGATTTTTACTCCACCATCGACAACGGCGGCCGACTGACGGTGGACTTCGACGCCGCTGCCAACGGCGTTCTTTACGGTGAACAGGAGCTCGAGCTTTCGTTCAGCCTTGCCGACGGCCTGGCGATGGTTACGCTGCCCTTATCGCCGCCGGGCGGAAGTCCAGGCGAGACTATGCTCAAGGTAGTAGAGGTGCCGACGGTGATCGAGGTGCCGGTAGCGATCGCGACGGGGCCTGGGAGGAACGGCGCCGGGGCCAAAGCTGGCGCGGTACCGGCGGTAGACCAGCCGCGATCCCTCGATTCCCATACGGTCTGGCTTTGGTATGTGCTCCTGCCGGGCGCACTCCTCGTCGCCCTGGCGCTGATCCTGTTGCTCAGCCTAAAAACACGGCGTGCGAAAAAAAGCGACCTCGCCAGCACCGGCCCGAGCAAGGCCGCGCGCTCGCTGGCGTTCCTCGAGTCCCTGGACGGTGACGGCCAACGCCACGCGGTCACCAGGACAGCGTTTCGCATCGGGCGGCACTCCGACAACGACCTGAGCATCCGCGACGCCTCCGTTTCGCGCCAGCACGCCGAAATCCACCGCAAGCGTGACGGCAGCTTCACCATCAGCGATCTGGATTCAATGAACGGCGTGTTCGTCAATCACAAGAAGATAGATTCGGTTGCGCTATTCGACAATGACGTGGTCGAAATCGGCGATAAATCATTTCGTTTCCGAATGAAAGATCACTCAGAGCCCACCGGCGAAGAGACGCTGGCGCATGATTCCCTCGACCGCGTGACCCCGCTGCGGGGTGTTGGGGGGAGGCGGTGAGATCGTATTTCGTATGTCGGAACTCTGAATCGCGTCACGCATCACGCGTTACGCGTCACCAATTAATAATCAAAATTTTCGCAACGGCCTGATCTAAGGAATCTCGGCCAAGGCCGCTCCTACAGCCGGCTTCGTTCTTGCGTGTTACTTGTTACCTGTCACCTGTTACTAGTAACAAGGCGGAAACATACACTTCTCGCTCAAGCGCATGAACTGCGCAGCAAACTCAGCGAACACCACCAGTGCCAACATCACCAGACCTATGGTGACCGCGTAGCGCATACCCCGCGACACCATGTGACGACTTCGCGGCAAATATTTCACCCCAAGCTTGTTGGCGTCGAGCTCGCCGCGGAGATCGAGCCGCTCCACCAGGCGGGAAAAATGCCGCACCCATATGGGCACCACTTTGTCGAACATGTAGGCGACGAAGTGCGGCTCCATGAGATCGTCGTCAGCGCGCTCGCCGTGCCAGCGCCGATAGGCGAGGTGAAAAAGATCCCACTCGGTGATGTCGAGAAGCGCTGCCGCTTCCATCACGGTGCGGATGTCGGGGCGGATTTCCTTCTCGTCGAAATGCAGGTACATGGACGATGTGTTGCCGCCGGAAGGCAGATCCCCGAATTTGGAACCATCAAATTCGACTGCCCCTGTTGGGGAACGTTCAACCGCCGGCTGGCGCGGGTTTGCAAACCATCGGCTTCAGTATAACGCCCGATCAGGTTCCGGGCGCCGGAGCCCACTCGAGCAAGACACCCTTCTCGCCTGCCGCGCACTGGAATCCCTCGCACACCCAGCGGTCGGCAACGGCTGCGAGTTCGCCGTCGATAAAAATCAGCGGAATGCGGTCCCGCTCCCAGGGCGGCACGCCGCGACGCTGAAACCAAGCTTTGAGCGTAGACGACCGGTCCTGACCTTGCGGGCGGCAGCGCTCCCCTCCCCGGCGAAAACGCAGTTCCAGATGCCCCGGGCGGCAAAGCGACGCCGTGATACCCCGCCCTGTTGCCGGCAAGGCGCTCAAGCGCCCCTGAGGGAGTGCCACAGCGGCTCGGCCGTCCCACGCCATAACCCAGTCCGGCTCGGCACGAGGCACCCGCCCCATCACGTAAAGGGCTCCCTGATAGCGGCGCACTTCCACTCCGGACCAAGTCACCAGCGGCTCCGCGTCGGCGGCCGCGGCCACCACTTCTTGCAGAATTCGCTCCAGCATGACTTTCGACGGTGGTGAAAAACCCCGGCCCTCGAGCCAAGCGCGAAGCGCCAGTCGTGCGCTGTCGGGAGACATACGGCTAAGCGCTTTGCAGCTCAAGGTGACGCCGTCCTCCGCCGCATTGAGCGCCTCCGCCCCCAGTTCCCGGGCCATGCGGGCGAGCGCTGCCTGGTGCCCGGCGGCCCGGGCGATGGTGCGTGAAACCCCGGGCCAGCGCTTCGCCAGCCGCGGAATGATTTCATGCCGAAGATAGTTACGGTCGTAGCGCATCTCTGCGTTGCTGGGGTCGTCAATGAACTCGAGCGAAAAGCTTTTTGCGTAGGCGTGGACGTCTTCGCGGGAAACTTCCAGCAGCGGACGCAGCAACCGTCCCGAACCGAGCGTGGCCTGTACCGGCATGGCGCTCAGTCCCGCCGGGCCCGCCCCGCGCAGCAGCTGAAGCAGGAATGTTTCCGCCTGGTCGTCCAGGTGATGGGCCAATAAGAGCACGTCGCCGGCTTTGAGCCGTCGCTCGAATGCGGCATAACGCGCGTCCCTGGCGGCCGCTTCCGGTCCTTGCTTCGGTTTCTTCGACACCTGAACCGCGACAACTTCCAACGGCACACCAAGCGCCCGGCAAACCTGCTCGCAGTGTAAAGCCCATGCGCCCGCATCGGGATGCAGGCCGTGATTGACGTGGATGGCGAACAGCGCGCGCCCGCCGCGGGCCGCGTTCGCCTGCGCCAGCGCGTGAAGCAGAACATGAGAGTCCACCCCTCCGCTGAAGGCAACCATAAGCCGGGTGTCTTTAGGCAGAGTCTCCAGGCATCGGTCGACGGCATCGGTTACGGAGTCGGAACTCATGATCATGCGGTCGGACTGAGTGGATAGGCGACAAGTATGTAGTAGATGGTATGTAGTATGTGGGGAACAAGACCGGCGATTAGATTTGACCCCTACATACTACATACCACATACCACATACTGGCCACGATTCGATTTACTCGTCAACTTTCGTTCGTCAGTAGAGTCTCCGCTTCAATCCCGTCTCCTGCAGCAAACGCGTGGCGATTTCTTCTATCGAGGTGGAGCTCGTGTCCAGCAATTTAATTCCGTGGGAGCGGAATAGGGACTCCACCTCGCGCACCTCGGTGCGGCACTGGGCGACGGAGGCGTAACGGCTGTTGGGTCTGCGCTCGCTTCGAATCTGACGCAGCCGGTCAGCGTCGATGGTGAGGCCGAACAAACGTTCACGGTAGGGCAACAGCACCTCGGGGAGCTTGCGATCGTTCAGGCTCTCTTCGGTGATGGGATAATTCGCCGCGCGTATGCCGAACTGCATCGCCAGGTAAATGCAGGTGGGCGTTTTCCCCGATCGGGATACGCCAATGAGGATGATGTCAGCCTCACCGTAATGTCGAGTGCTGGCGCCGTCATCGTGACTCAGGGCGAAGTCCACGGCGTCAATGCGAATTTCGTAACTTGCACGATCCACGAGCTCGTGGGAGCGGCCGCGAACGTGCGTCGATCCGCGATTGAATTCCCGCTCCAGAGGACGAATGAAAACGCTGAACAGATCGAGCACCAGCGCGTTGCAGCGGGCGATGATCTCGTAGACTTCAGCGCTGGTGAGAGTGCTGAAGACAATGGGACGCTGCTGGTCACGCTCCGCGGCGCGGTTGATTTGCGTGACCGCATCATTGGCCTTGTTCACATCTGTAATGAAAGGCAGCGTAATCTGCGTGTACTCGACGCTGTCGAACTGCGTCAACAGCGTGCGCCCGAGGGTCTCGGCGGTGATGCCGGTGCTGTCGGACACATAGAAAACGGTGCGATGCATGATTTCAGTTGGACTCGCGGCGTGACCCGGTATTGTCTACCATTTAGATGAGAGGCGGAATCCGGGGCCTTTTGACCCACTTTGGGGTCCTAATTCGCCTCGACACGCTTAAGGCCGGCGCCGGGCAGCTGCAAAGCCGGCACTGCGACAAACTACGCGGCCCCCAGAACTGCGGCACCGGATCGGAAGACCGAGTCTCGGCGCGGCATAATTGATACCGGGAACAATACCAAAGACAACAGCATGCTGCGTATGCCGTCTGACGCCAACCCTGTTTACCTGAATCGTTCGGGCGTCATTCCGTTGCGAAGGAAGTCGGTGACGCGGCATGGCAAAGACTAAAAGACAGCAGGCGCTCAACGCGACGCGGGAAGTGCACGAAAAGCTCGATCGCCTGCGCAAGGAGAACGATGCGCTGGAAGAGGAAGCCGCCGCCCTGCACAGCTTCATCCGCGCCCTTACGGAGCTCGTCGATGCGCTTGGGTCTCCCAAAGGCGACTCGGAAATCCTCACGCTTTTCGAGACCGTGCTCGATAATGCCATGCGGGCCATCGGCGCGAGCGCCGGCTCGCTGTTGATACCGGACGACCGAACTGGCGAGTTGATTTTTGCCATAGTCCGCGGGACGACGCCTAGAGAGCACCTGGTCGGCAGGAGGATTCCAGCTGGAAAGGGAGTGGCAAATTGGGTTCTCACTCACCGTCAGTCGGCCATCGTCAATAACCCCGAGGCCGACGAGCGTTTTTACAGGGATCTGGACGACCAGCTACAGCATAAGACCCACTCCATTCTGGCAGCGCCGCTCATAGGCGGGGGCCGCGTCATCGGCGTGGTCGAGATCATTAACAAGAAAGACGGTAAGCTATTCAGTACCGGCAATCAGACTTTGCTTTCGGTCATGTGCCGATTCGCCGGCGAGCTCCTGATCAGCATTGTCAGGGGTGTCGACCTGACGCAATCGTTTAAGATCCCTTAACCCCAAAATCAGTGCAATTCGATGAGCGATAAACGGTTGGATACGCGGGAAGAAGTGTTGAAACTCGAGCAGGACAACGACCGCCTGCGCCATGAGATCTTGGCGCTGCGACAATTTATCGACTCGATGCAGAACCTCGTCGACGCGCTGGAGCATCCCAAGCAAGAGTTCGAGATTATGGAGCTGCTCTCCGAAGTGCTCAAGAACGCGCTCGAAACCATCAACGCCAAGGATGGATCCCTGCTGGTTCTGGACGAAGATACCCGCGAGCTCGTTTTCGTCGTGACCCACGGCGACCTGCCCATCGATAAGCTCGTCTGGCGGCGCCTGCCGCCGGGCGCGGGTATCGGGGGATGGGTGGCGAAAAACCAGAAATCGGTAGTCGTCAACGACGTGCAGTCGGACGAGCGTTTCTACCCGGCAATCGATGAGGAGTTCGGCTTCAAGACCAGGTCAATGCTCGCCGTCCCCGTCGTCGGTGGCGGTCAGGTGCTCGGTGTTATCGAGGTGCTGAACAAGCACGACGGCAAGCTGTTCAACCATGACGACCAGACGCTGCTGACGCTAATGTGCCGATTCTCGGGTGAGCTGCTCAGCTCGGTAATTCAGCAGAACGAGTCGAATCTGAAGCAGGCGACGGCGCCGAGGGAGTGATGAGAAGTATGTGGTATGTGGTATGTAGGGGATGGGATAGACCCCGGCGTTCTTCCCCTACATACTACATACTACATACCAACTACTACCTCCCACATACGTTAAAGCTCCGACACCGGCTGCCTACCGTCGAAACCGGATTCCAGCTCGTGCCAGAAATTCACCGACTTCTCTCCAAGCTTCCAACACAAGAAGACTTCGCGCCCATCTTTCTGTGCATACCAGTCCACCAGTCCGGAGCCGATGTCCTTGACGATGCAGCCCTCCCGGTGAAGGGCTTCTAGATCGGTTCTCAGCGCGTTCATCAGCGTGCGCAGTTCCGCCAGGTCCTGGGTCACTTCCGGATCGGCGTTTTCCGGGGCGATCTCGAAGTCTTCCTCCTCGGGCGCAAATCCCACGTTCTCCAGGCGATCGTAGGCGGCGCGGATCTGGGCGTGCAGCTGAAGCATGCGGCCAAATCGGGACTCGAGCTCCGGAATCATTTTGTTTGCTTCGGAAACGGTAAAGTAACGGTGGGTCATTCTTCGCCTTCACGGTACTTGCCGTACTCCATAAGGCGATCGTACCTGCGCGCCACCAGGGCTTCGGGATCCAAACGGTAGAGTCGTTTGAGCTCTGACAACAGCAGCCGCTTGATGCGCCGGGCCGTTTCGTCCACGTTCCGGTGAGCGCCTCCAAGGGGTTCCTCGATGACTTCGTCGATGAGCTCCAGCTGTTTCAGGCGCGAAGAGGTAATACCCATGGCCTCGGCGGCATCCGCGGCTTTTTCCGCACTTTTCCACAGGATGGACGCGCAACCTTCCGGCGAGATCACCGAATAGGTGCTGAACTCGAGCATCAGCAGGGTGTCTCCTACGCCGATAGCTAACGCACCGCCAGATCCGCCCTCGCCGATGACCGTGCAGACGATGGGGGTCTTAAAGCGCGCCATCTCGAACAGGTTACGGGCAATGGCCTCGCTCTGCCCGCGCTCCTCGGCGCCGATCCCCGGATAAGCGCCGGGCGTGTCGATAAAGGTCAATATCGGCAGGCGAAACTTTTCCGCCATGCGCATGATTCGAAGCGCCTTACGGTAACCTTCCGGTCGCGGCATGCCGAAGCTGCGGTCCAGTTTCTCTTTGGTGTTGCGACCCTTCTGGTGCCCGATCACCACCACCGGGCGGCCGTCGAGCCGCGCGACACCGGCGACGATTGCGGCGTCATCGGCAAACGTGCGGTCGCCGTGGAGCTCCTGGAAATCCGTAAACAGCCGATCGACGTAATCGAGGGTGTACGGGCGCTGCGGATGTCGCGCCAGCTGTGAAACCTGCCACGCATCCAGCTTGGAAAAGACGGAGCGCGTGAGCTCGTCGCTTTTCTCCTGCAGGTCTTCGATTTCGTCGCCGATGTTGAGTTCCGAATTGGAGCCGACGCGACGCAACTCCTCGATCTTGGCTTCGAGCTCCGCTATGGGTTGTTCGAATTCGAGAAAATTGAGATTCATCCGTAAACCCTTTTTTTGTTTGCCGCGAGGGCGAAGCACGCCGAAACCGGTGGGAATGCTACCACGGATGCCCGCAACAGGAACCCATTTCCACCCCGCCGATAAGTGTAGAACACTTACAAACTAACGGAGATTCAGAGGGTTATTAGCGGGTGTTTGTAGTTTTTGTAATTACGGTTAAAGGCGCCACAAAGGATGGGGGACGGGGGATCGTATGTCGTATTTCGTATTTCGTATTTCGTATTTCGTATTTCGGAATAGACGTAACTCATTTCTACCTCGTAGATGGTAGTTGGTAGATGGAATACGGGGAAGTCGGCGTGCTTTCTGCCCGCCCCGATCTACCATCTTCCCATATACGATATACGATATACGATATACGACATACGACATACGACATACGGATTAATACTCCAGCTCCACCTGATCCTTTCCCGCCAGCTGTTTGAGTCGGCTCAAGAGTTCCTCCGTGGGTGAAACGCGCCAGTCGTCTCCCAGCGGTACCCGCACCTTGGCGTCTCCGCGGCAGTACTCGACACACACCGGGGTCTTGCCTTCGCGAAACGGCGAAAGTATCTCCGCCAGCGCCTGTACCGTTCCGTTTTGCGATTGTTCCCGATCGAGATGCACCAGCACATGCCGGGCCCGCGACTCGCGTGCGCCATCCAGATCGAGGATGTCGCTGACTTTCAGTGACGACTCGCCGGTGTAGTCGTCACGATTGAGGGTGCCTTCCAGCACCAGCACCTTGTCGGTCACGAGGACGTCGCGGTGCTTTTGATAAAGATCCGCGTACACCACGGCTTCGATACGTCCGGTGTTGTCGTCCAGAGTAAGCACCGCCATGCGTCCGTTGCGGGTGTTGATGGTGCGCATGCGCATCAGCAGCCCGGCGACCAGACAGCTTTCCCCGCCCTCGGTCTTGAGCTCGGCGATGCGCCGGCCGGTAAGCCGGTTGAGCTCCGCCTCGAAACGGCGCACCGGGTGACCACTCAGGTAAAGGCCAAGCGTGTCCTTTTCTCCGGCGAGCCGCTCTTCTTCCGGCCATTCAGGCACGTCTGCAAAGCTGCGCTCGCCGTTGCTGGCGCTGACGGCGCCGCCAAACATGTCGTTTTGCCCGGCCGACACATCCCGGGCGTGCTGCTCGGCGAGCTTGAGCGCGCGGGTCAGCGTCGCCATCATCGCCGCGCGGGAAGGACCCTGCTGATCCAGCGCGCCGCATCGGATGAGCGCTTCGATGACGCGGCGGTTGACCTTTTTTCCGTCTACTCGGCGGCAGAAGTCGAACAGATCCTCGAAGCGGCCGTTCTTTTCCCGCTCGTTGACGATGGCGGCAATAGCGGACGCACCCACGCCCTTTATTGCACCCAGCCCGTAACGAATGGTGCGCTCGTCCGCGACGGTGAAAGAATGCTCGCAGGCATTGACGTTGGGCGACTCGATGGCCAGCCCCATGTCGCTGCAGTCGTCCATGAACACCACCACCTTGTCCGTGTTGTCCATGTCCGATGAAAGCACCGCCGCCATGAAGTTTGCGGGGTAATGAGTTTTGAGCCAGGCGGTCTGGTAAGCGATCAGCGCGTATGCGGCGGAGTGCGATTTGTTGAATCCGTAGCCGGCGAACTTTTCCATTAAATCGAAGATTTCGCTGGCCCTGCGCTCGTCGACGCCGCGCCGCTTTGCGCCCTTGAGGAAAAACTTGCGCTGCTTGGCCATTTCCTCGGGCTTCTTTTTGCCCATGGCGCGGCGGAGCAGATCTGCGTAGCCCAACGAATAGCCCGCGAGCACCTGGGCGATCTGCATCACCTGCTCCTGGTAGAGGATCACGCCATAGGTGGATTTCAGTACGTTCTTGAGCTCCGGGTGCAGGTATTCCACCACCTGACGGCCATGCTTTCTGGCGATGAAGTCTTCGGCGAGCTCCGACGGCCCAGGGCGAATCAATGCGTTCAGCGCGGTCAAATCCTCGAAGTTCTCCGGCTGCAGCCGCCGGATCAGATCCTTCATGGCGTGAGATTCGAGCTGAAACACCGCGGTGGTCCGGGCGTTGCGAATAAGCTCGTAGGTTGGCGGATCGTCGATGGGAATATTGACGATGTCCAAAGGACTCTCGCCTCCTTTCTCCCGCGCGGCGTTGATGCTGCGCACCGCGCGGTCGATGATGGTGAGTGTTCGAAGACCTAAGAAATCGAACTTCACCAGACCCACGGCTTCCACGTCGTCCTTGTCGAACTGGGTCACCACTCCGGTAGCGCCCTGTTCCCGGTAAAGCGGAGCAAAATCGGTCAGCGCCGTGGGTGCGATGACAACGCCGCCGGCGTGCTTGCCCGCGTTGCGGGCGAGGCCCTCGAGCTTGCGCCCCAGATCGATGAGCGCGCGCACTTCCTCTTCCTGCTGGTAGCGGTCGCGCAGCCGTTCTTCGCTTTCCAGCGCCTTTTCCAGGGTCATGCCGAGCTCGAAGGGAATCAGCTTGGCCAGCTGATCGACAAAGCCGTACGGATGTCCGAGCACCCGGCCCACGTCGCGCACCACCGCCTTCGCCGCCATGGTGCCGAAAGTGATGATCTGCGCTACCCGCGCCCCGCCCTTTTTGCCGGCGCCGTATTTTTGCGCCACGTAATCGATGACACGGTCTCGTCCTTCCATGCAAAAATCGATGTCGAAATCCGGCATGGAGACGCGTTCGGGATTCAAGAAACGCTCGAACAGCAGATCGTGCTCGATGGGGTCCAGATCGGTGATGCCCAGCGCGTAGGCCACCAGAGAACCAGCGCCGGAGCCGCGTCCCGGGCCGACTGGAACGCCGTTTTGACGCGCCCATTGAATGAAATCGGCGACGATGAGGAAGTAGCCGGCGAAACCCATGCCGTTGATCACCTCGAGCTCGGTTTTGAGCCGCTCGGCGTAAACTTCATCGGGCTCGCTGCGTTTCTCTGCCTGCTGCATCTCAAAGCGGCGCCTCAAGCCATTCTGCGACTCGGATTCGAGCCACGCTTCGAGTGACGTGCCCTTTGGCAACGGAAAGTCGGGCAGGAAACTCTGATCGAAAACCAGCTCCAGATTGCAGCGCCTCGCGATCTCGACGCTGTTTTCCAGCGCCTCCGGGACGTCAGCAAACAAAGCCGACATTTCCTCCGGACTGCGCAGGTACTGTTGCACCGAATGAAGCCGAGGGCGCCTGGGATCAGCTAGCGTGCGTCCATGGTGGATGCAGACCCTGGCCTCGTGGGCCTCGAAGTCTTCCTTGGTGAGGAAGCGCACGTCGTTGCTGGCCACCACCGGAACGCCGGCCCGTTCGGCGAGCGCTAAGGCTGCATTGAAGTGGGCCTCCTCGTTCTCGCGCCCGGTGCGGGTGAGCTCCAGATAAAAGCGCTCGCCGAAGCGGTCGAGCCAGACGTCGAGCCGCCGCCCAGCCTCTTCCGGGCGCGCCGAAAGCAGCGCCTGACCGATCTCGCCCGAACAACCGCCGGACAGCGCAATCAGGCCGTCGTTGTCGCTGTCCAGCCATTCGGGAAGCAGCATCGGCACACCGCGCACGCGCCCGTCGACGTAAGAGCGCGTAACCAGCCGGGAAAGGTTGCGGTAACCGTCCAGATTTTGGCAAAGGAGGACGACGCGCGCCGGCTGGTTGGGATCGACCGGGTTATGCAGCGCCATGTCGACGCCGATGATGGGTTTGACGCCTGCAGCGACGGCGGCGCGGTAAAACTTGATTGCGGAAAAAAGGTTTCCCTGCTCGGTCACCGCCACCGCCGGCATGCCGGCCGCGGACACCGCCTCCACCAGCGGTTTGATGCGCAAAATGCCGTCGACGAGAGAGTACTCGGTGTGCAGGTGAAGATGTACGAATCCGTCCGTCATGGCAGTCCGCTATGGTAACGAATGCCGCGCAGTTAAAGGACGTGTTCCGGAGACGCCCGTCCGGCGCGGGCTTCCAGGGCATCGCGCACCGGAGCGAAGGTGCGCCGATGCACCGGGCACGGACCATAGCTCTTAAGCGCCTCCCGGTGGGCCTTAGTGGGGTAGCCTTTGTGACGGGCAAAGCCGTATTCCGGATAGCGCCGATCCAGCTCCACCATCATCGCGTCTCGAGCCACCTTGGCGAGAATGGATGCGGCGCTCACCGCCGGCACCAGGCGATCTCCGCCGATGATCGCACGCGCCTCGCAGCTCACCTGTGGCAAGTGATTGCCATCCACCAGTACCCGATGGGGCGCCACCGCGAGCGACGCAACCGCCCGGGACATGGCCAGAAGACTTGCCTTAAGAATGTTCAGCGCGTCAATTTCGGCCACGTCCGCCTCGCCCAGCGCGTAGGCCAGCGACTGCTCGCGAATAAGCCGGGCCAGGCTTTCTCTGCGGGAAGGCGTCAGCTGTTTCGAGTCCCGAATGCCTTCGATCTCGACTTCGTCCCGGAGAATCACGGCGGCCGCCACCACCGGCCCCGCCAGGGGTCCGCGGCCGGCTTCGTCGACGCCCGCCACCAGCAGCCGTAGCCCGCTCATTTCGTACCGCCAGCGGCCACTTCGAGCACCGCTTTGGCGGCCTTTGCGCTGGCGTCATTCTTTAGGCTCGAATGAATCTCGTCAAAGCGCCGCTGGAGGGCCTTGACCTTCTCGGGAGACTGGAGAAATTGAAGCAGCGCCGGACCCAGCCGTTCCGCCACGGCCTCGCCCTGGAGCAGCTCCGGCACCAGCTCGGTCCCGGCCAGCAGATTGGGCAGGCCGACGTGGTCCACGTGCAGCATGCGCCGGCCGATGAACCAGGTGAGCGGAAGCGTACGGTAGGTAATCACCATGGGCCGCTTGAGCAACAAAGCCTCCAGCGTCGCCGTGCCCGAGGCCGCCAGCACCGCGTCCGCCGCAGCCATGGCGTCCCGCGCCCGCCCGTCAACCAGGTGCAGCTCGAGATGAGCTGCGTAACGGCTGATCGCCGCCTCGAACAGTGCACGGGTGGCGGCATCCGCCAGCGGCGTCACGAAACGAAGTCCCGGCCGGCGCTGCTCCAGCCAAACTGCCGTTTGCACCAGTGGTTCGGCGAGAAATCGCACCTCGCTCACCCGGCTGCCCGGAAG
>Ga0224497_10000483_pt1 | contig 27362 bp, 24 predicted proteins | sample SF_Jul11_sed_USG_4_FD_167970 | JGI IMG/M metagenome (GOLD analysis project Ga0224497, IMG submission 167970) | Sediment microbial communities from San Francisco Bay, California, United States - SF_Jul11_sed_USGS_13 | ecosystem: Environmental > Aquatic > Marine > Sediment | place: USA...
GTGCACCCGGACGGCGTCCTGCTGTGGGATGCCGGGGCCGTCTCAGAGGGTGAGCGCGTGGCCGCCGGCGCGGGGGCCGAGCAGCGTCTCGTGCGTCAAGACGGCAACGAGCGTTTCGTCACGCTCGGCCCGTCATTGATCGCGCAGCTCGCCGCAAGCGGGTATACGCCGCAGGACGTCACGCATCTTGCGTTGTCGCATTACCACTGGGACCACACGGCGGATGCGGGCTCGTTTGCGCAGGCGACCTGGCTCGTGGCCGAGCGTGAGCGCGACGTCATGTTCGCAGCGGAGCCTCCCGGCGGCACGCGGCCGTCGACGTTCGATGCGCTGCGCAGCAGTGAGGTCGTGCTTCTCGGGACGGACGAGCACGACGTTTTCGGTGACGGTAAGGTCATTATCAAGCAGGCGCCAGGACACACAGAAGGTCACCTCGTGCTCCTCGTCGATCTCGAGAACACGGGGGCCGTACTCCTGTCCGGCGATCTGTATCACTACCCCGCAGAACGCACGCTTAATCGTCTGCCGGATTTCGAGGCCAGCCCGGAGGATACTGTTGCTTCTCGCGAGTCCGTCGAGCGACTGCTCGAGCGAACTGACGCTGCGCTGTGGATCCAGCACGACCTCGCGCATCATCGGACGTTGAGGCTGGCGCCGGCGTACTACGACTAGCTGCGCGGATCGGTCTCAGTTCGCGAACATCTCGTTTGAGTGACTACGTTCAGCGGAGAACGGGCTTTTGTAAAGCCGATAGTGGCTTTGCAGCTAAGAGCGCGCTTCGTTTGCGTCGCTTTCCGTCAAGCCGGTTGTCGGTTAGGTTCTATCGCTAGATATCTCAGCAATTAGGTTGAGATTCAGATAAGCTGGTACTTCATTTCTTCGACCGTTCGTCGAGTCTCCGGACAAGCTGTCCTGACCCTTAATGCGCGGTAGCGTCATTGGCAGGACCATAGGTAGGCGTCCTCGCCGTCCTAGGCGTTCCCCGTTAACCTCCTGACAGGATGAGCTGACCCGTTTCGGGTTGGCACGATGCCTCGACCGCGAACAGTTCTCAGGAGGCCCGCCGTGACATCTACAGATCGGATTGCTGCACCGGATTCCAACAGTGAGTCTTGGTAGAGCAACATCGGAATCGAGAAAAGGGAATGACCCATGAATAGAATGCGACGACCCAGCAATTTCTTCGTTAGCGCTTTGACGCTGTTGATGGTTCTAGCAACCATCCCTGGCTTGACGTCGGCCCAAACCGACGACATCCCCAACAATGCGACTGCCAGGACCTTCGGCAAAGGTTGGGAGTGTAATGGTAGCTTTCGGGAGCTCGATGGCGCCTGCACGGCTGTCGTGGTGCCTGCAAATGCCTACGCGACAGATCGATCCTACGGGCGCGGTTGGACGTGTGGCCGTGGACATCGAGAGGTCGACGGGGCGTGCGCCGGTATCGAAGTGCCGCAGTACGCTTTTCTGAACTCCTCCGGTAGCCGTTGGGAGTGCGGTCGCGGGTATCGGAAAGTTAACGATTCATGCGTCGACGTCAATGTCCCTGCCAACGGCTATCTCAGTCCTTCCGGCGATAGGTGGGTATGTGAGCGCGGTTATCGAGCCGTCAATCAGACCTGTGCGGCCATCAACGTACCGCAGAACGCATACCTCACGGATACTTCTTACGGGTCAGGCTGGGCGTGCAGTCGTGGGTATCGGGAGGCCGGTCAGAGCTGCGTAGTCATCAACGTGCCTCCGAACGGATTCTTGTCGGACTCCGAATACGGATCGGGTTGGAAATGCGCTCGCGGTTATAGAGCGGTCGGCGAGTCCTGCGATGCCCTGGCTGTCGAGGAGAACGCTCATCTTAATTCCTCGGGAAATGAGTGGGAGTGTGACCGGCCGTATCGTAAGCGAATGGACGCTTGCGTTTTGCCTTGAAGCGAATCATCGGAGAAACCATGGGCACAAAGCTTCACGTGGGTAACCTTCCTTCCTCAGCAACGGAGGACGACCTTCTAGCCAAGTTTGGGCAATTCGGGACCGTTGAATCCGCCGAGATCATCAAAGGCAAGCGCACCAGGGACAGCCGAAGTTCTGGTCTCGTTAGAATGGCCAGTGACCTTGAAGCCAGGGCCGCTATCAACAGGCTCAACTTCTCGCAATACGGCGATCTCACGATAACTGTCAGCGTCATAAAGGAAGAAGACGCAGCTTAACCGCGCAGACGCCTCGAGTATGGGCTCTGCTGATTTGTTGGCCGAGAGACAGGGATTATTCGCCGCCGTCGACTATCTCAGGCGGATCACCCTCGAGGCTGCTCGCTTGGGTTGCGCCAAGCTCAGCGTTCTTTCGCGTGCGCCTGCGCGCCGCTCGAGTCGAACCGAAGGGTTTTCGGCAAAAACTATCTCATCCACGAGGCAAAAAAATAGGCACCCGCTGGGTGCCCATTTTTCTTGCCTGACCGCGCGGATCGTCATGGAAAAACCATACTCTCTCGACCGTCGCTTCCGTTTACCTGAAATGAGAGCGCCTTCTTCATGTTTGAATTGGCAAAGATTCCGTAGCATAAACAATAATAGCCAGAGGTATCTCTTTGCCGTCTTTTGTTTGGATCCCTGTTGGCGTTATTCTCTCTATCCACGATTTTTGCGAGCTCTCGGAGGATTTGTGATACGGACGACGCCGCTGGCCGCCACGGTTTTCGTGCTGACTTCTCCGGCCTTCGGCCATCATGCCGACACGGGTCTGGACATGGGATCTGTTCTGGCGATTAATGGCACTGTCACCGAGTTTAATTGGCGAAATCCGCACACCTATCTTTCGATCGAGAGCACCGACGCCGGCAGTGAGCCGGTTGAGTGGACAGTTCAGTTGGGTGCGGCCGCGGCTCTTAGTCGCAGCGGAGTAACGCGCGACGCTTTGCAGCAAGGCGACCAGATCATGGTTGAGCTACACCCTATGGGGAGTTATCTCTTCGATAGAGGCCCGTCAGAGGCAATCGGTTTTCTACGAGTAAGGTAATAGATGGATTCTATCGGTCTAATTGGCTTCGGAGGGATCGGAAGAGCCGTACTGAACACACTAACGGATGAGTTGACCGCCGAGCCCGTGCTCTCGGGGATATTGGTACGTGCGATCACACAGCCGTCAGCAAAGCTGCCGTTCGTCACGGATATTACTGATCTTTTGGGGCGCCACCCACGCGTGGTTGTCGAATGCGCGGGTCATGAAGCCGTTCACATGTATGGAGAGAAGGTCCTCTGTGGCGGAGCTGATCTGCTGATCATCTCGACGGGAGCTCTGGCGGACTCCGGGTTGCTCGCGAGTCTGCGTACGGCGGCTCGCAGAGCTGGCAGCAGGGTGATAATACCTGCGGGAGCCGTGGGCGGCATGGATGCGTTATGCGCTGCCCGTCTGGCCGGGCTCAACAGCGTAAAGTATCGGGCCAGAAAGCCCCCGAGAGCGTGGATGGGATCATCCGTCAGCGACAAGATGGATCTTAGCCAACTGAAAGAGCCGAGGGTCATCTATCGTGGTACGGCACGGGAAGCAGCTCTCGCTTACCCGAAGAACTCAAATGTAGCGGCTACCATTGCGCTTGCCGGTCTTGGCTTCGACGCAACAGAGGTTGAGCTCATTGCGGATCCGACAGTCAGCGGCAACATTCACGAGCTAGATGTTAAAGCCGAGTCGGGAGACTTCTCCGTGTCCTTGGCAGGGAAGCCATCTGCCAGCAATCCGCGTACGTCCATGTTGACTGCCTACAGCGTGGTAAGGACACTCCTCAATCTCGATGAAGCTGTCGTAGTTTGATCAGGCGATGATCGATTGATGGAACTTAGAAGCAAAGAAATCGATTACATCAACTACATGCTGTCAGCTTGGAGCAGAAGACGAACGAATCCACGCTGCAACAACGAGAGCTGAAACGGATGGATTACTCTGCCGATCTGCATACCACCCTGCGCCACGCGGTTGTTGTCGCGGCTGTTGCCGTGCTTTGCGCCTGCGGAGATGGAAACACTCCAGCAGCCGAGCCCTACGTAATCAAGTTTCCGCACGTGACAGCACCCGCCACGCCCAAGGGCCAAACCGCACAGCGCTTCAAAGAGCTAGCCGAACTGCGGTTCCCCGACCGAGTCATTGTCGAAATTTATCCCTCAGGCCAACTCATGAACGAAGACGACGCTCTGGAAGCGCTCGCCTTCGGCGAAGTGCAGATGACGGCGGTATCGCTCTCAAAGTTCGACCGCCTCACCGATGCGTTCCAGATCTTCGACTTGCCTTTCTTGTTCCCAGATCTGGAGACGGTCGAGGAGTTCCAGGCGAGCCCAGCAGGGCGGGAGCTTCTGAACGCTCTTATACACAGAGGATTCCACGGGCTCGCATTCTGGCACAACGGCATGAAACAGTTGACGGCGACGAAACCGTTGAACGTGCCCGAAGATGCTCGGGGGCTACAGTTTCGAATCATGGCGTCCGACGTACTCCAGGCTCAAGTAGAGGCCATCGGTGCCACTCCTCAAAAGATGGCTCTTGGGGAGGTTTATCAAGCGTTGCAGACGGGCACGATCGACGCCCAGGAAAATACCTGGTCCAACATCTACTCGTCGAAACTCTATGAGGTCCAGCCTTACATCATGGAAACGAACCACGGTTACGTCGGTTACTTTTTAGCTGTCAATGCCGAATTTTGGGACTCGTTGCCGGATGATGTACGCATCGGACTGGAGGACGTCATAGCAGAAACCACCGCCTGGGGTAATGCTCACGCAGAGGCAATTAACCAGACGGCCAGACGCATGGTTGTCGAGTCGGGTCGAAGCGAGATCGTCGAACTCACTGACGAGCAGATTGCTGTATGGCAGGCGACGATGGCGCCTGTATGGGAACAGTTTGAGCAGGCTATTGGTGTCGAGCGAATAGAAGCTGCTAGTTCGGTGCGGCGCGAGCGGTGATCTAGGTTTCTTTGACCACGACGAGGGCCGGGTCGAACCCGGTCCCAATCCCTTCGCCCCGGAAAATGTGTTAACGATGTCTCCGGAATAATCTGTAAACCATACTCCCGGAATGGACCCCCTCGAATTAATTGGCGGTGCGGGGAGTCATGGGCGAACCATGCTCTGGTTTGTCTTGGTTCGATTTCCCTGTTGCACGGGAAATTCGAGCAACCCCGGGAGCTGACGGGTCGGATTCAGACTCGTCCCGTCACTTCGCCAACGGATCCGGGCGAACCTGGAAGTGCACGACCTTGGGCAGCGTGCCCTGGCCCGTCTCCATGTGGAACGGTGCACGCGTCCCGATGGCGGTCCATACGCCCTTGCCCTTCCAGCCAAGGCTGGGATCGTCGATCCGACCATCCATCCCCTTGACGTAAAACCCCATCGGATACGGGACACGGAGCACGACCCACTCCCCGTCATCGAGGGCGAGCAGGCCTTCGGACAGATTTCCGGTGTTAATGGGCGTGTTCGGGCCCAGGCCGAGGGTATCGAACTGGTCTACCCACGTGTAGTAGCTGCCCTCGGCGCTACCGGAGTCGGTCACGTTCTTGAACTGGGGGAGCGGCTCAGGATAGAGCGTCCAACCCTCCGGACAGTGCCGCCCCAGCGCGTTGGGGCCGTTGAGCAGGCCGTTGCACTTGCTCCGATCGAAGCTGGCCATGTGCCCGCTCCCAAGACCCATCCAGGCCACGCCGTTCCGATCGATGTCCATGCCGCGCGGGCTGTATCCGTTGACGGGCGCGTTCGGCTCGTCCCACGGCAGCTCGTATCGCTCGGCCAGCGCGGTGGCCGGCGGATTCGACCCCGGATCGAGGCGGACCACCGCGCCCGGGAAGCCCAGGATCGATCCCCACACGGACCCGTCAACAGCCGGGGCGACGGCGTAGAAGGCGTCGGCGATCTGCTTGTCCTTCGTGGGATCGACCGGGTCATCGGGCCCGACGTGCTCGTCTCTCATACCGTTGCCGTTCGTATCGAGAATGAGCGCGGTCCATCCCTGTGAGGCCACCTCGTCGTGGGTCTCGTCGAACATCCTGGTGTCGATCCAGCCGACGACGGTGCTGCCGTAACCGTTGAGCCAGAGCGTATCGTTGGCATCCGCCGCAAAGTTCAGATGGTGCGTGTCGAAGCACGTGTCGACGTGCGTCAGCTCCCCGGTTGCCGGGTCATACATCGCGACCTGGCGACCTGACGTTTCAAGGGGGGTCGCCTGCGCCGACGGGTGGCTCGACCCGGCCTTGCAGAAGTCGGGGTTCGGAGGTGGACGCACCGTAGCCGTCATCCACACACGACCTTTGCCATCGAACATCGGGTTGTGGGCGTTGGTCTTGCTATCCCAGATGAGCTCCTCGCCCCAGTACGGTGAGGGCTGCAGCATGGCCTGCGTGGCTCCGGGCTGTGTTTCCGGATCCCGCGGTGTCAGCTGGACCTGGCTCACGGTGTGACGCACCGGATCGAGGACCGGCATGAGATCGGTGCTGAGCTCGGGGGAACCGTAGATCAGGCCGTTGGCGTTGACCTGGGGATTGCGTCGGTCGCTCGAGATCTGGTCGTGAAGGTAGGTCTGCTCATCAGCCCAGTCCCACAAGGTAACCACTACGTTGCGCTCCAGACCCTGCGGCCGGGGCGGCGCTGGCGGAAGCTCCCCGTCGGCGATGCGGTCAGTCCAGCTGGCGAACATCTCGAGCAGGGCCGACTGGCCAAACATCGCGCTCTCGCGCGCCATGTCGACGCTGGCTTGGCCGGACTGAATACGTCGGGCCCACGCCGCCACCGAGCCGGGGAACTCGCCTAGGGCCGCGGGTATCTCGCGTGTGGCCCTGTTGCCGATCTGGTGGCACGTGAAGCAGCTCCCCGTCTTCAGCCACTGCAGCCACTGCGCCTGGCTGTGCATGTTTGGAGAGATGCCGTTGCCCTGCGGCCCGCCGCCTGGAAATTCGGTCTTGGCGGGGACCTCGATCAAAGAGGCCCAGTAGCCTGCCGGATAGACCTGTGCGGCTGCCTGGGCATTGGGGGCCACCACGGCCGTCAGATTCAGGGCCTCGCCCGGTGCCGCTTGGACCATCGGGGAGTCGACGAGCCCGTAGCCGCGAACCCACACGTCGTAGTTCGCCGTGGGAAGATCGGGGACGAGGTAGCGTCCCAGGTCGTCGGTCACCACGCTCCTGATAAACCTGGTGCCGAGGTCGGTCGTTTCGACGATCACCCAGACGCCGGCTTCCGGCCCGTCCGCACTCGTGACCACCCCGGCGATGTCGTCGCCGTCAATCGGGACCGGATCTGGGGCAGGCTGCTGCTGCCCACAAGCTCCGACGAGCGCGATGGCGCACGCCAAGATCGCGCCGATGGCAACCTCCAGTGGTGTCGTCCTCATTCCTGCTCCCCTCTCAAAACCCCACGGTCCCAGCGCGGGTGGGTCCGCATCTCGTGATACCGTCGATGCTATAGGACAGCGCCGCAGACGGCCAGAGCGGCTCGCGGTCTTCCACCGGCGAGTCTGCAGACTTTATTGCCCGGCTGGCGGCGTTGGTGCCGAAACCCAGAGCTCACCTGACGCGGTACCACGGGGTGTTTGCTCCGAACATTGCGCTGCGAGAGCGAGTGATCGCAAAGGCAAAGGCCGGTGCTAGCCCTTCGATACCGCAAAGAACTGAGGCCCATCGCCACCGTGCGATGACCTGGGCCAAGCGGCTCGAGCGCGTGTTTGCGATTGACATCGAGACGTGCCGGCGGTGCAGCGGGAAGCTGAAGGTGATCGCGAGCATCGAGGGGCAACCTGTCATCGGGTACTGACAAATATTAGCGTACCGACTGGTGTCATGCGTTGCGTCAGGGGCGACGTCGCGATGAGCAACTGCGTAGCTGCGCAGCTTATCTGTGATGATCCTTCTGGGTTCGCTATCGCTTACCCGGAGTAATTGCTTGAAGAAGCGAATTGCTGCCTTTCCATCTCTGCGACGCTGACATCTCTGCGACGCTGAAGGTATACGTCAACAACTTCACCGTCCTGATTGACTGCACGCCAAAGAACGTGCTGTTTGCCCTGGATTTTTACGAAGACCTCATCGATAAAGAAGCTGTCCCCGTATCCCTGGTGCCGCCGTCAAAGTCGCCTGGCGTATTTGGGCCCAAACTTGATACACCACAGTCGGGTCGATTCGTAGCTGATCACGATTCCGCGTTGGGCCATGAGATCTTCGATGTCACGAACACTCAGATTGAAGCGGTGATAGAGCCAGACAGTGTGTTGAATGATCTCGGAAGGAAAAGGATGACGCTTATACGTCGATGCGGACTTATCCATTCCGCAATTGTCGTTCAGATACGCTTAACTTGTCAGTACCCTTTATTGTGCTGGGCTAACACGACTAGATGGCGGAGAGGGAGGGAGTATTCGCCACGTCGCGATGACGCGGCGCGGCTCACCAAACCGCCACTCTCCGGTCATTGAATAAGCCCCATAGAGGGACTTTTTCAATGACTGGCGGCGCGGGAAGTCTACTGCGAATGCGTCTGCGAAGTTACCGACCCCAGACGACCCGTCTGCGGCGCCCGTCGAAATTGAGAGCGCCTCCGTTTCCGTTTATTCTGCCCGCACAGCTACTTCGCATTAGAGCCGAGGCCCGCAAATGAGAAAAGTAATCGTCGTAATTGCCCTGAACCTGGTCGCCATCGCCGCCGGGCACGCGCAGTCGAATTTGCCGTTCAACGTCGAGCCCGTGACATCGTTCGACGAGCCCTGGGCCCTCACTTTCCTGCCGGACGGGCGCATGCTTGTGACCGAAAAGAAGGGCAATCTCTTCATCGTCACGCGCGACGGACAGAAGTCCGATTCGATCGATGGCGTGCCCGATGTCGACTACGGGGGCCAAGGTGGCCTCGGTGATGTGGCCCTGCATCCGAATTACCCGGCGAACAAAATCATCTACTTGAGTTACGCCGAGGGCGGTGTTGGTGATACGCGCGGCGCAGCCGTCGCGCGGGCTGTACTGACCGAGGACAGCGGTGGCGGATACCTGTCGGACCTCGAAGTCATATGGCGCCAATACCCCAAGGTCGTCGGTTTCGGCCACTACGGCCATCGACTGCAGTTCGACGACGAGGGCTATCTGTGGATCTCTTCGGGCGACCGGCAGAAGTTCACGCCGTCCCAGGACATGCAGTCGAACATGGGCAAAATTTTGCGCCTGCACGACGACGGATCGATTCCGGACGACAACCCCTTCGTCGACTACTTCACCAACCAGAATCCGTTAGCCGACGATATCGGCGTCTATGGTCAGATCTGGTCGCTGGGTCACCGAAATCCGCTGGGACTCGCCTTCGATCTCGACGGCGGTCTCTGGGACATGGAAATGGGGCCGAGCGGTGGTGATGAGTTAAACCGCATCCGGCGCGCCACCAACTACGGTTATCCGATCGTGTCGAACGGAGAGCACTATGACGGCCGTCCGATTCCCAACCACGACACGCATCCGGAATTCCAGGCGCCGGCAGTCTGGTGGACGCCGGTCGTCTCTCCGGGAAATCTCATCTTCTATGGCGGCACCATGTTCAGGGACTGGCGCGGCGATGCACTGATCGCCGGACTGTCATCCCAGGCGATCGTCCGTGTCGAGATCGACGGTGACACTGCACGCGAGGTCGAGCGCTATAACATGGGCGCTCGAATTCGCGGCGTCGTCGAAGGGCCGGACGGCGCGATCTGGGTGCTCGAAGACGAGGAAGAGGGCAGCATGGGACGTCTGCTGAAGCTAACGCCAAGACGCTGAGGGCGTTCCGGGGGCGGTTGAAGCCGAGTGGGTTCGTCCATACACGCCTCTGGACGCAATCCTGTTTGTCTGTAATCGATCGAGTCGCTTGCCAGGCATGGCTCAGTTCGCTCTGCAGTCGTGCGTCACCTCCAACGATGACGCGTTCGACAATACGATTTCGATTACCGGCAATGTCGCGCATTCGACCAGCACACCGCGAACCAGCGCCACGTCTGCGAAAACGATCATCAGCGCTGCAGCGTCATGACATAGCGGGCGAGATCCTGGCGTTCGTCCTCGGTATCGAAGCTCGTCGCCAGCGCTCGCATCTGCGCGCCGTAACTGTCAGACGGATGCGTTCCGCGCAGGCCGTCGGCATAGGCCTTCAGCTGCTCCGCGAAATACCATCCATCGAGTGATACGAGCCCAGGCGCGCCGAGGGACTCGTTGCCCTGGCGTTCAGAGCCGTGGCAGGCCGAGCACGGCGCATACAGCCTTTGACCGGACGAGACGTCGGCGCCGCTCTGCGCCGTGCCGGATGAGCTCCCCGGCTCAGGCAGCGAATCGATCCAGGCCAGAAGGTCACCGAGCTCGCGTTCGCTGTCAACCGCCTGCGCCATCAGCGCCATCCTGGCACCGTTGACATCGCCGTCCACGTGCCCCCTTCGCCCGTCCCGGAAGTTCGTAATCTGGCGCTCGAGATACCAGCCTTCGATTCCTGCGAGACGCGGTGCGCCTATCGTCTGATTGCCTTCGCCGAGAAAGCCATGGCAGCCGGCGCAAACCTCGTAGGCACGCTCCCCCGCGACCGGATCGTCCTGTGCGAATGCGGGCCTGACCGCAAGAGCGCACATCATGAGCGTCGAGCTGACTAAGCGCATGGAACCCTCCTGCTCCAGCATCCGAAGCAGAGATTGCAGTTTCCCGAACCAAATCGCATTAGAGTATTGGCATAAATACGTATGGCACGTTGGGCCGGGCTGCGGCAGTTTGTCTGCTCTCGGAGGAAAAGCAATGAACGCGGCAAGTATGCTCGTTGGCGTGTTCGCTGGAGCGATGGTCGTGATCAGCGGCGCGCTCTATGCGCTGTTTCTGGCGTTCGCGCGCCTGCGCGCATCCCGGATGCTCGCGCGGCTTTCGGTTGCGTCGTACTTGGTTCTCGTGGTCTGTGCCTTGCTACTCACGGGCGCTCTCGCGCTGTCGCCGATCTGGTATGTCGTCATCGCCGTCATGCTGGCGGGTTACTGGCTGGCGCCGAGGGCGATTTGGCATCTGACCGAAGCGACGCACGCGGCGGAGGACGGATAGTGGATTCGATTCCCTGGTGGGCAAGTGAAGGCGCTTGGAAGAAGATCGCGATCTGGGTGACAGGCGTGATGTTGGCGGTTCTGATCTTTCTGACTTTCGACACAGTCAATCAGATCACGGCAGGCAGCGAGCGCGTTCCGCACTATTCGGCAATCAATCACCGTGTGTATTATCGGCTCGATCGCGCGCGCGGTTATCAGGTTCCAGTGCTTGGCGATGAGGCTCCGCTGTTCGGCCGGATGCTGTCGGCGGACGAGGCAGAAGCCTTGGTCACTCTGGGCAAGCTGACGGTGCAGGCGAAGAATTGCATGAATTGCCACACGCTGCTCGGCAATGGCGCGTACTTCGCGCCGGACCTGACCAAGAGCTGGCTCGATCCGGCCTGGGTCAGCGAAGACGTCCGCGAGGAGCTCATGCTCGAGTTTCTTAAGGACCCTGCGACCAACGCGAGAACTTTCGGTAGCGGGCGGCGCATGCCTCATCTGGGGCTGAGCGACGAAGAGGCACGCGCCGTCGTGGCGTTTCTGAAGTGGATGGCGACGATCGACACCAATGGTTTCCCCGCTGATTTTCCGGCGATCCGCCAGGTGGGCGATCGGTGAGCGCCGTGGCTGAACGGCTGACAGGCGGGCAGCGAGTCGCGCTGCACTATTTCGCCGCGGCCGTGGTGCTGTTCGCGGCGCAGACGTTTTTCGGGATCATTGCCGGGCTGCAGTTCGTCACGCCGGAGCTCTTTTATGGCGTGCTCGACTTCAGTGTCAATCGTATGGTGCACATCAATGCGATGGTCGTCTGGCTGCTATACGGCTTCATCGGGTCGGTGTACTGGCTGATCGAGGACGAGGCGGGTACTGAGCTCGTAGGGCTGAAGCTGGCACGACTCAATTTCTGGGTTCTGACCGCGGCCGTTACAGTCGTCGTGCTCGTCTATTTATTGGTGCAGGTGGGTGCCGGCACCCGGCTCAGCATCTGGCTGATCAACGAGGGCCGCGAATACATCGAGGCGCCGCGCTGGGCCGATATCGGTATCGTCGTTTGCATGCTGGTTTTCTTCTACAACGTCGCGGCAACGTTCATGAAGGGGCGATGGAGCGGGATCTCGGGTGTTCTCGTGCTCGATCTCGTTGGTCTGGCCGGCATTTACCTCGCCGGCATGTTTTTCACGCCGAATGTCTCGCTCGACCAGCATTGGTGGTGGTGGGTCATTCACTTGTGGGTCGAGGCAACTTGGGAAGTACTCGTCGGCTGCATTATGGCCTGGGGTCTAATGAAGACGCTCGGCACGAGTCGGCGAATCGTGACGACATGGCTCTACATCGAAGTCGCGATGATGCTCGGCTCGGGAATTCTCGGGCTCGGGCACCATTATTTCTGGATCGGCACACCCGAATACTGGCTCGGTATCGGGGGTTTCTTCTCGGCGCTCGAGCCGATCCCTCTCGTCGCGATGGTCGTGCACGCCGTCTACGATTCCGGCCGGCATGGATTCAAGAGCACAAACCATCCCGCGCTCGCCTGGTTCATCGCACATGCCTTCGGCAACTTCTTTGGCGCGGGTGTCTGGGGTTTTATGCAGACGCTGCCGCAGATCAATCTGTATACCCACGGAACACAGTGGACATCATCGCACGGTCACTTGGCCTTCTTCGGAGCGTATGTCACGATCAACGTCGCGATGATCTATATGGCGCTGCAGAAGTGGCGCGGCGACGTTTGGATGTCCGGTGATCTGCCCGATCGCGGCTTTAAATGGAAGTGGTCGCTCGCGTTGACGAATCTAGGCATGCTGGGTATGACCGTGGCGCTGCTGATAGCGGGGTACCAGCAATCGTTCCTCGAGCGTGCGGTCGGCGGGTCGACTTGGGGCGCCTTTTTCGCCGCGCAGCTCGATCCGTGGTTTGTGCAGGCAATGGTCTGGCGCAACGTCTTCGGGATGGTCTTTACGCTCGGCGTAATGCTCCTCATCTGGGATTTCGTGACGATCGGTCGCGGCGAGCGGCGTCCGATGCGCGCCGCCGCGCAAAGTGCCTGATTACATAATTCTCCTCGAACTGGCCGGAATCCTGGTTGCGGCGCGGTTCGGCGCCGAGATCGCCGACCGGCTCGGTGCGCCACGTGTCATCGGCGAGCTTTGCGCAGGTGTGCTACTCGGTCCGTCGGTGCTCGGCCTGATCGAGCCGAATGAAGTCATTCGGCTGCTGGCCGAAATTGGCATTATCTTGCTGCTTTTCGAGGTCGGCTTCGAGACCGATCTCGGCCGGCTCGTGCGTGCCGGCGGGAAGTCCGCCGGGCTAGCGCTCGTTGGCTTTGCCGCTCCGTTTCTGCTCGGCTTTGCCTTGTGCCGTTACGTTTTCGATCTGTCGCTGCTGGTCTCCATGTTCGTCGGGGGGACACTGACCGCAACGAGCATCGGGGTGACGGTGCGTATCCTCGATGAGATCGGGCAGGGATCGAGCCAGGAGGGGCAGATCGTGCTCGGCGCGGCCGTCATCGATGATGTGCTTGGCGTCGTGCTGCTCGCTGTGCTCTATGAGTTCTCATTGACAGGCTCAGTCGGCCTCATCAATGCTGGTCAGGTGCTCGCGTTTGTCGGCGGTTTCTTTGTGCTTGCGCCGATGATCGCGAAACTGCTCTCGATTGGCATCTACCGTATGCATGCGGTGAGCAGCTCGTCCGGTGTGATTCCAACGGCACTCGTAGCCCTGGTACTGGCTTTCGCTGCGCTCGCACATGTTTTCGGCGCGCCGGAGCTGCTGGGCGGGTTCGCCGCCGGCATCGCGCTATCGCGGCGCTTCTTTCTGCCGCTAGGTATATCGCTGAAGGTAGGCGCTGAATTCGACCGCGACGTGCGCGACCAGATGCGGCCGATCATTCAGCTTTTCACGCCGGTTTTCTTTGTCATGGTCGGTCTGTCGCTCGATCTTTCGGCCGTCGATTGGGGTTCGGCTTTCATCTGGTTTTTCTCGCTGGCGCTAGCCGTGGTCGCGATCGGCGGCAAGCTCGTCGGCGGACTCATTGTCAACGAGAAGCTGCACTCTCGGATCGTAATCGGCATGGCAATGGTTCCGCGCGGCGAGGTGGGCCTGATCTTTGCCGAGCTCGGTCGAGTGTCCGGTGTCTTTGACGCCGAGGTCTATGCCGGCGTCGTGCTGGTAATCGCCTACACGACGTTGCTGTCGCCGTTTTGGATTCGGTTGTACTACAGGCGCTATGGGGCGCTGTTTGCTGTTCGGGAAAATTCTCCGTCGTTACACGAAGCCGGATAGATCGATAATTTTTCGCTTGCGCCGACACATGATGCCCGTCTCGTAAGTGCGTGCCCGAAGCAAAAAAAAACACAACGCCCTTACGGGGCTGCATCTTGCTGTTTGGCGGTGCGAGGAGTCGTGGTTGAACCAGTCCTCGAAGGTGGCGAATGCTCACTGTTGTCGTATGGCACAACGACTAGTTCAGGTTAGCAACCTTTCAAGTACTTGAGCCGGAATATCAGATGGCCGTCGCGATGGAGAAACTCCGCGCGTGTCAGTCCTATCGGTTCTTCAGCGACGAGCGGAGGAGGCTCGTAACACTTCGAGATTACCGCGTCGGAAAGCTTCGTGAATCGAAATCGAATAGTTCATTGAAAAATACGATATCTCCGTGCCCCGAGTCTGACGTAATCGGTCAATGCGTTCTGTGAGCCGTCTACCGTTGAGGCTGGCCGCTGCTGTCATGGGCACGCAAGGGCGCGGGGAGTCTACTGCGAACTCGTCTCCGAAGTCGTTGTTGGCAGGGAAAGACACCGAGGCCTTCTCGATAAATTCGGCTGATCCGACGACGGGGCGTCATCTTTTCTGACTCTGATCAAGTAGCGGCCCTAAGGAGTAACACTCCCGGCATGTCTGCTGTGCGCAGGACTTCGCCATGTGAACTCACACGCGCGGATGCGATCAGGCAAACGCCCCAGCTAGCGAGCATCATCGAGGATAAACTGCGCGCCCTTCTCCGCAATCATCACCGTCGGGGCGTTGGTGTTGCCGGACGTGATGGTGGGCATGATGGATGCATCCACGACGCGGAGCCCCCCGATACCGTGCACGCGCAAACGATCGTCCACCACGGCGTTTGCGTCGTGCCCCATCTTGCAGGTGCCCACTGGGTGGAAGATCGTGGTGCCGAGATCGCCAGCTGCCGCAAGCAGGTCCTCGTCGCTAACGATCTCGGGCCCCGGTTTCCACTCCACGGGATTGAAGCGCGCAATCGCCGGGGCCGCCATGATGCGTCGTGTCAGGCGCAGACCGGCAACGGTTACCCGACGGTCTTCCAGTGTGGACAAGTAGTTCAAGGCGATGGTGGGATGCTGGCCCGGGTCGGCGCTCGCGATTCGTACTTGACCGCGGCTGGTGGGGCGTAGGTTGCACACCGACGGCGTGATGGCGTTGAAGCGGTGCAGGGGTTCGCCGAATTTGTCCAGCGACAGCGGCTGCACGTGCCACTCGATATTGGCCGAGGCCTGCGACTCGTCGCTCTTCGCGAAAGCGCCCAGCTGCGAGGGAGGCATGGTCAGGGGGCCGGTGCGAAACAACAGATACTCGAGCCCCATCAGTGCTTTTCCCAATGCCGTTCGCGCTCGGCGGTTGAGAGTCACCGTGTTGCTGACCTTGTAGACGCTTCGCACTTGTAGGTGATCGTGAAGATTTTCACCCACGCCAGGCAGCGCGTGCTGCGGCTCGATACCATGCTCACGCAACAGCTCCCCGCCGCCAATACCCGACAACTGCAGAATCTGTGGTGAGCCGATGGCACCGGCACTCAGGATCACCTCACGGCGCGCGCGGAGCCGCTGCTCACCGTGATCTTCCAGGAATAGGTCCACGCCCTTCGCGCGCAGTCCAGCATCTGACGGCTCGAGTTGAATACGCTGCACGTGCGCTCCGGTGATCACCTGCAGATTGGGGCGTGATATGGCCGGCCGCAGGAACGCGGTGGCGGCGCTCCAGCGCCGACCGCGTCGCTGATTCATTTGAAAGTAGGCATTGCCGAAGTTGTCACCTCGATTGAACTCCGGGATTTTTGGAATACCGCACTCCGCCGCCGCCTCACGCCAGGCATCCAGGATCTCCCAGTCCACCCGTCGTTCTTCCACCCGCAGCTCCCCGCCTTCACCGTGAAAGTCGTCGGCTCCGTGCTGATAATCCTCTGAGCGCTTGAACACCGGCAACACGTCATCCCAACTCCAGCCGCGATTGCCGAGTTGCGCCCAGTGATCGTAGTCATGGCGCTGACCGCGCATGTAGATCATTGCGTTGATGGATGAGCAGCCGCCCAGCACCTTGCCTCGTGCGTAGCCGATGCTGCGTCCGTTGAGCCCCGGGTCCGGTTCGGTGCGGTAGCACCAATCAGTGCGCGGGTTGTCGATCGTAAATAGGTAGCCGGCCGGGATGTCGATCCAGAAATAGTCGTCCGTGCCGCCCGCTTCCAGCAGCACTACGTGGTTGGCAGGATTGTGCGATAACCGGTTGGCCAGAACGCAGCCCGCCGTGCCGGCGCCGACGATGATGAAATCGGTCTCGATCATGAGCTTGAGGCGCGAGTGACTCGTGATGAGCCGACTATATCGGACTGGCGGTGCGGGTAGTCATGGGCGAACCAGCCTCCGCTTCCACAGAGCCTAGTTTCCCTGTTTTAACGGTAATTTGCAGGTACTTTGCCGCTTCTGGCGCCGCGCTCCTGTTGCGAGCCCGATTGTTCGTAATAGATTCAGCAACTTGCTTAGCTTGCCCTGGTTTGCGCCCAATACATCGATGCCTTTCATTAATCCCGCAAATTGTTAGCATTCTTTTCATGTCCGACACCCAACGCCAGCAACTTGCCGCTCGCTTCCGAGAATTTCTCCCCGACGAAAATGTGATCGACCAGAAAACCTCGCTGGCCACCTACGAATGCGATGGGCTAAGCGCCTACCGCGAGCAGCCGCTGCTGGTGTTGCTTCCGGAAAATATTGCGCACGTACAGCAAATCATGCGCCTGTGCCATGAACAGCGCCTGCCGGTGGTCAGCCGCGGCGCCGGCACGAGCCTCTCGGGAGGCGCCCTGCCGCATGCCGAAGGCGTGGTACTGAGCCTGGCGAAAATGAAACGGATACTGCAGGTCGACGAGCTGGCGCGCACCGCGGTGGTGGAGCCGGGCGTGCGCAATCTGGCAATTTCCGAAGCGGTCAAGGAAAAGGGCTTATATTACGCGCCCGATCCGTCGTCGCAGATCGCCTGCTCGATTGGCGGCAACGTCGCCGAAAACGCCGGCGGGGTGCACTGCCTCAAGTATGGCTTGACGCTGCACAATATTCTCGCGCTGAAGGTGGTCGGCGCTGACGGCGAGATTTTCGAGATCGATCAGCGCTCGTTGCACACGGATGGTTACGACCTGATGCCGTTGCTGGTTGGCTCCGAGGGTATGCTAGGTATCGTGGTCGAGGTAACGGTGAAGCTGTTGCCAATTCCGCGTTGCGCGCGTGTCGTCATGGCTGTGTTCGACTCGGTGGAAAAAGCTGGTGACAGCGTCGCCGCGATAATCGCCGAGGGCATCATTCCTGCCGGTATCGAAATGATGGACAACCCGGCAATTCGCGCTGCAGAGGACTTCGTGCACGCCAATTACCCGGTCGAGGCCGAGGCGATTCTGATTTGCGAGCTCGACGGTACCGAAGAAGAGGTTTCGGCGCAGATCGAACTGGTCGAGCAGGTGCTCCGGGCTGGCGGCGCGGTTGAAACCCGGCTCGCGAAAGACGAGACCGAACGACTGCTGTTCTGGTCCGGGCGCAAGGCGGCCTTTCCCGCGGTCGGCCGGATCTCACCCGATTATTACTGCATCGACGGCACCATCCCGCGCAAATCGCTGGCGGCTGTGCTGGCCGAGGTGCGGCAACTCTCCGAGCAGTATGGCCTGCCGGTCGCCAACGTGTTTCACGCCGGTGACGGTAATCTGCATCCGCTGATTCTGTACGACGCCAACAAAGAGGGTGAGCTCGAAAAAACCGAACAGCTGGGCAGCAAGATCCTGCAGCTTTGCATCCATCACGGTGGCACGATTACCGGCGAACATGGGGTTGGCGTGGAGAAGCTCGGAGAAATGTGCATTCAGTTCAGCGATGCGGAACGTAACCAGTTCCACGCGCTGCGCGAGTGTTTCGATCCGCTGAAAATCTTGAATCCCGGCAAGGCGATACCGACACTGGCGCGTTGCGCCGAGCATAACGCGATGCACGTACACGGAGGCGAACTGCCGTTCCCGGAATTGGAACGTTTTTGATGCCCATAGAGCTCGCCGACGTCAGTATCGAGGACGAACTTCGGGCACAGATCGGCGCGGTCGCCGCCAGCGGCGGTGAAATCGAGATTATCGGCGGTGGCAGCAAGCGCTTCTACGGCGAATCCATCGAGGCTTTGCCGGTCGACGTTTCCGCGCATAGCGGGATCATCGATTACGATCCCGCGGAGCTCGTAATCACGTTGCGAGCGGGCTGCAAGCTGGCTCAGGTGGAGGCCTTGCTAGCGGAGCAGCGTCAGATGTTCGGCTTCGAGCCCCCCTGTTTCGGCGAGGACGCGACTATCGGGGGCACGGTGGCAACCGGCCTGGCGGGTCCGCGACGCGCTTACGCCGGCAGCATCCGGGATTTTGTGCTGGGCGTTAAGCTGCTCGATGGCCGCGGCCAGGTTCTGCAGTTCGGCGGACGCGTGATCAAGAACGTGGCGGGTTTCGACGTTTCGAGGTTGATGGTCGGGGCACTCGGTACCCTCGGGATTATTCTCGAAGTTTCGATCCGGGTCGTGCCGCAGTTGGAGACCGAAATTACGCTGGCCTACGAGCACGCGAGCGCGGACGAGCATATTCGCTGGGTTAACCGTCTTGGCTCGAAACCCTATCCGATTTCGGCGTCGCTATGGTACGACGGGCGCAGCCTGCTGCGGCTATCGGGCAGCGAGCAGGGTGTTCGTCAGGCGTCGGCTCAGCTGGGCGGGGAAGAAATTGAATCGGGCTGGTTGGACGTAAAAGAGCAGCGGCTCGATTTTTTCGATCGCGCCGAGCCACTAAGCCGCATATCACTGCCACCGACGACCCCTGACCTGTTGCCGGGTAGGTCGCAGTTGATCGAATGGGGCGGGGCGCGACGCTGGCTCTGTGGTGAAGCCGATGTTGACGCGGTGCGGGACCAGGTCGCGGGTGCGGGTGGCAGCCTGTGTGCGTTTCAACGCCACGCTCCCGACGTGCCGCGATTCCATCCGCTTGCGCCGACGATGCTGACACTACAGCGCAACCTCAAAGCCAGTTTCGATCCCGCCCGAATCTTCAACCCCGGTAAGCTTTACCCTGGGCTCTAGGCGAGTTATGCACACCAATCTCGCCGCAAAAATCCAGCAGGGCCGTCACGCAGAAACCGTCGAGTCGATTTTGCGCAAGTGCGTGCATTGCGGATTCTGTAACGCGACCTGCCCGACCTACCAGTTACTCGGCGATGAGCTCGATGGTCCGCGCGGGCGTATTTACCAGATGAAGCAGTACTTCGAGGGCGAGCCCGCCAATCCCGAAATACTCAAGCATCTCGATCGTTGCCTGACCTGCCGTGCCTGCGAGACCACCTGTCCCTCGGGGGTCAAGTATAGCCACCTGCTCGAAATCGGACGGGAAAGTATCGAGCAGGAGCTGCCGCGACCCTGGTGGGATCGTGCGCGGCGCTGGGTGATCGTGCGCTTTATCAATTCGGGGTGGTTATTCAAATTGGCGGTGCGGACCGCCCAGGCGTTTGCGCCGTTGCTGCCGGGCAAGCTACGGCAAGCCGTTCCGCTCAAACAGCAGCCTATAGCGCGTAGCGAGGCCAGTCATCAACGCAAGATGCTGATGCTCGCCGGTTGCGTGCAGCCTGCGCTGGCGCCCAACACCAACAATTGCGCGGTTAACCTGCTCGACAGGCTCGGGATCAAAGTGATCGAGCCTGGGGTAGGCATGTGCTGCGGCGCCGCCGCGATGCATACCTCGGACCCGGATTACGCGATGAAGCAGATAAGACGGTTAGTTGACTGTTGGTGGCCACATATCGAGGCGGGCGCCGAGGGCGTCGTGGTGACGGCAACCGGTTGCGGCACCAGCGTACAGGATTTCGGGCGCCTGCTGCGGCATGATCCCGACTACGCCGAAAAGGCCGCAACGGTAAGCTCGCTGTATCGTGATCTGGTCGAAGTCGTCGACGCGGAGGCCAGTGAAATTAAGCCTGTAGATTCGCGCTACCGGCGGATTGCTGTGCATACGCCCTGCAGCATGCAGCACGGTCTCGGGATTAATGGCCGTGTCGAACGATTACTAGAACGCGCCGGCTATGTCATCTGCCGGGTCGAGGAGGCGCATCTGTGCTGCGGCTCGGCCGGAACCTACTCGATGCTGCAACCGGCTCTAGCGACGCAATTGCGCGTTAACAAGATCATGGCATTGTCGGTCGATCGGCCGGAGATCATCGCGACGGCTAATATCGGCTGTCAGCTGCACCTCGCGCAGGGCAATGACGTCCCGGTAGTGCACTGGATCGAACTGCTATAAAAATTTCTTCGGCTTCGGCGGATTCGGGGAAAATACGGTTCGAGTCCGTGCGCTTCGAACTGTATCCACTTTGGAATATTTCTGAATCGCTAAGCTTTGTAAGGAGGGGGATCAAACCGCCTATGAGAAGCAGGAGCGGGGGCGAAAACTGGCGGAGGGAGTGGGATTACTCGCCGCCGGCGACTATCGCGGTCGGCTCGCCCTCGAGGGGCCGCTCGCCGACTGCGTCGGCTCCGCGTTCTCTCGCGTGCGCCTGCGCGCCGCTCGAGTCGAACCGAGGGGTTCTCATCAAACCGCCACTCTCCGGTCATTGAAAAAGCCCCGTAGAGGGAATTTTTCAATGACTGGCGGAGAGGGAGGGATTCGAACCCCCGGTCCGCGCAAACGGACAACGGTTTTCAAGACCGCCGCATTCGACCACTCTGCCACCTCTCCGGAGCTCGGATTTTCAGCCGCTGGGTAGGCGTTTGCAAGGAACCGCACTGTCTCGCGAGTTGTGCCGCCGCGTGGAAGGCTTGCGAATCCGCCTGATTGCCCCGACCATAGCCGCAGTTAGAAGACCGCCGAGCAGCAATGCGATTACTCAAACCTTCAACTGCCGTGCTGGTTGGGCTGGTGATGACGGCATCACCCGCCGCCGCGCAGGCGCCTGCGACCGTGAGCCCCGCCGATCTCGCGTTCGAGGCTGGCCAATGGGCGCTAGCGATCGACGAGTACCGTAAGCTCACGGCTGCCGATCCTGCCGATGCGATCAGTTGGCTCAGGATTGCTCAGGCACAGCGCGGTCTAAATCAGTTCGCATTGGCGCTAGAGACGCTGCAGACGGCACGCGAGGCGTTCGCGCCCGAAGCCATGGTCGAGCTCGAGCGAGCGCGCAATCTCATGGCACTGGATCAGACCGATGCGGCGTTGCGTGCGCTCGAGGCGTCCGAGCATCTGGGGCTCCGCGCCCTCGCTTCATTGGACGATGCGAGTGAGTTCGAAGCGTTGCGTTCGAACGCAACGTTTCAGCGTGTGTACCGTGCCGTACGCCGGCGCGTGTTCCCGTGCGAAGGCATCGCTGCTGCGCGAGATTTCGATTTCTGGGTCGGTACGTGGGAGGTCCGCCTCGAGGACGGAACGCTCGTCGGCCACAACACGGTATCCAGGCGCGACGGCGGCTGCGCGATTTTGGAAAGCTGGAGTGGGGCCGGCGGTTCCTCGGGTACGAGCATCAACTACTACCAACCTAGCCGCGATCAATGGCGCCAGATCTGGACTGGCTCGAACGGCACGCTCATCGATATCTCAGGTGGATTGAGCGATGGCGTCATGCAGCTCGAGGGCACAATCGAGTATGTCGCCCAGGATAGGATCGAAGCGTTTCGCGGCACGTGGACATTGCTCGAAGACGGCCGCGTCCGGCAGCATTTCGAGGAGTTCAGCCTCGTCGCGCAAGACTGGCAGACCTGGTTCGACGGCTACTATCGGCTGACATCGAGCCCCTAGGACGGCGTGGGCCAATCGAGACGCCCATGTTCGGGCGGGTGGCGAATGTCCGGGCAGGCCCAGTTTCCGGCGGGGCCCGGAGCCCGAGGTCTGGCTGGGTTACAATGGCACCATGCAGTACCGTCTCCATAGGGCGCGTATGCCTGAGAACCCCTTACTGCAGTTCGTCGCGCTCGTTGTCGCGGCGGTCGTGGTAGTCGGGGCGGTCTTTCTCGGCGCGATCCTTCTCTCGCTGTTTCTCGGTTTGGCACTCATTGCCGGCCTCATCTTGTATGTTCGTTTATGGTGGCTGCGGCGCAGCCTGAGCAAGCGGGCAGGGGGACAGCCCATGCGATCCGGCGAAATCGTCGAGGTCGAATACACGGTCGTGGGTGAACGCTCGCCACTTGATGAACCACCGAAGGGCACCAAGGACTGAGCGTACATGGCCACATCTAAGGAGCGCAGACGCGAAAAAGAACGGAGACGTACTCCGTCGGGAACGAAGCGTCGCAGATCCCGGCTCGTACCCATCGTTATCTATGTGCTCGTCTGTCTCGGCCTTGCCTGGTTTTTCGAGTCACAGGCGACGACGACGATCATTTTCGTTCGTAATGCTGACGTAGAGGCAGCGGCGGCTGCCAATGGCGATCCAGTATTGAGCGTCCTAGGTCGGCGACGTGCAGAGCTGCTTGCCGATGCGTTGCAGGACATCGACGTTGTCGCGGGTGTCGATGCGATTTATGCGAGCGAGTTTCGCCGTACACAGCAAACCGCAGCGCCGGTCGCACGCCGTCTCGAGCTAGACGTGCGCATAACGGATCCGTACCAGATTGAGACGTTCATGGGACAGCTGCTGCGCGAGCACAAGGGTGAGATCGTGCTTGTTGTGACGCATGGAGATATTCTGGCCCCGCTCGTCGAGGAGCTGCACGGCAGCAAGAACATCCCGGCGATGGACGACGTCAGTGACGACAACATCTATATCGTGACGATCCCATGGTTCGGCAAGGTCAAGACGCTGCGCTTGCATTACGGCCTATTGCTGCCACCGATGCCAGGGTCCGGCCCGTTTACCGACACGCTCTAGCTGCTGCTTCGCAGCGGGTTGCTCAGAAGTTCTCCCTCCTCGCTCAACGCCGGGTACGCTTGGCCGCGATGCTGCAAACGCTCCGCGATCTCGGGGTAGGCCCACTCGAACAGCGTCCGGTCGAATTCCTCAGCATCGAGTCGCGATGCTTTGTACATTCCGGCGTCGCTGCGCTGCCGCTGGGCTTCGTAGAGGATTAACGCGGCGGCAACGGACACGTTCAGAGACTCGACCATGCCTCCCATCGGGATCGTTATCGCCTCATCGGCGGCACCGATAGCGTATTGGTCGAGGCCTTCGAGCTCCGAGCCGAGGACGACGGCGGTCTTGCTAGTGTAGTCGACCTCGCGAAAATCTCGCGCCGACTCGTGCGGGTGCGCGGCAACGAGGCGCCATCCGGACCCGCGCAGTGTGTCGACGGCCGCATCAAGACTCGGGTGCAGCGTGAGCCCGACCCAATTACGGCTCCCGCCTGAAGCCATTCGATGATGGTGAAATCCGCCGCTAGGCGAGACCGCGTGCACGCGGTGGATGCCGACGGCGTCGCAGGTTCTGATGATCGCGGAGATGTTGTGGGGCTTGTGGACGTCGGCCGCGAGCACCGTGAGGTCGGGTTGGCGCCGCGCGAGCACTTCCTTGAGTTTCCGGAATCGTTCGGGTGTCATAGGCCCTCATCCTAAGGGAAATCGTCCGTGTTCCAAAAAGAGGTAGAGATCGCGACAAACGGTCGCGGCATCTATGAGATCTCCGGGCAGGTCGCGGCGATCGTGGCCGAAGCCGAGCTCGACGCCGGACTTTGTCACGTGTTCTGTAGACACACGAGCGCGAGTCTGATTATTTGCGAGAACGCCGATCCCAGCGTGCTGCGTGATGTCGAGACATTTTTCGCAGACCTCGTCCGCGATGGCGATCCTCGCTTCGAGCACGACGCTGAGGGACCGGACGATATGCCGGCGCACATCCGCTCGATACTGACAGCATCGGATCTGACGGTACCTTTGACTGCAGGGCGCCTTGCCCTCGGGACATGGCAGGGGATTTTTCTGTACGAGCACCGCACCGCACCTCATCGAAGACGCGTGCTCGTGACGATAACGAATTAGTCGAGCTCGATCTCCAGCACGTGATAACCGGTTGGGTGCATGCCGAGTGAGCGATACGTGTCGAGCGCGTTGGCGTTGTGCTCTTCGACGTAGAGCCGTAACCCGCAGACGGCCGGGTCCTGGCGCGCCAGTGCTTCGACATGCCGGTAGAGTGCGGAGAAAACGCCCTGGCGGCGATGGCTCGGCGCAACATAGACGCTCTGTATCCACCAGAAACGCCCGTTTCTCCAGTCGCTCCACTCGTAGGTGAGCAGGAGTTGACCGACGAGCACGTCGCCTGATTCGACGACATAGTAGCGGCCGTGCTCAGGCGCATCGAGCAGCGCCTGGACACCCGAGAGCACGGTCGGTGTGTCGAGATGCTTGCTCTCGGTCTCCTCCGCGAGACGCCGATTGAACTCGGCGATCCGCTGTGCATCGGCTGGCGTCGCTGGGCGAATAGCGAAGGACACTGGGCGCTTACCGATGATTAGGGGTCAGAGTCAGGCGGACGATAATACCGGCCTGAGTTCATTTCCGACAGATTGGGCCCCAGTAGTCAGGTAGTAGGCAAACTGACTTGGCAGCGCGGGCTCGAGTGCCCGATAATAGGCGCCTTCCAAAGCGTGGGGCCGTAGCTCAGTTGGGAGAGCGCTGCGTTCGCAATGCAGAGGTCGGGAGTTCGACTCTCCTCGGCTCCACCAATTTCTACTCAGCGCTTTGGCGGGCCGTAGTAGCCGTCCTTTTCGGCGGCGTCGTCGCGCAGCAGGCGTGCGCCTTCGACGACTAATTCGCTTAAGCCCTCGCCACCCGCATCGATGTGCGCGAGCAGCGCGCTGCGCATGCGCGGGTCCCAGTAGGTGCGCAGGTGATTGCGCAGCCCCTCGGTTGCGCGCTCCGGCGGATACGGCGAGAAGAAATCGCCAATCTGATTCGCCATCGCGATCAATAGCTCGAGCTTCATGACGGCACCGGACACGTTGGGCTGCTCGTCGGTGGGCTCCATGCTCAGGCGTCCTCGACTGCAACGAGCGCTTCTGCTTCGTGCTCACGGTGTGCAGGATGTGCCGTGTCCGTTCGCGCGCGCGATTTCTCGTCAGGCTTGACCTTTGCCACCTCGACTGCCGTTACCTTGTACTCCGGGCAGTTCGTGGCCCAGTCAGACAAGTCGCTCGTCACGGCATTCGCTTTGGATTCCGCGTGGTGGAACGTCGTATAGACGATGCCCGGGTTCACACGGTTTGACTCGACGACCTTGAGCTGGGTTGCGCCGAATCGGCTGGCAACGGTGACCCTGTCGCCCGTGTGCAGTCCGCGTACCTGCATGTCGCCGCGCGACATCTCGAGCACGTCTTCCGGATGCCACTGTGAGTTAGCTGTGCGGCGCGTCTGAGTGCCGACGTTGTACTGACTCAGTATCCGGCCCGTGGTCAGGAGTAGGGGATATTGCTCACTGATGCGCTCGCGCGTAGGTACGAAGCCCGTCAGCATGAAAGTGCCGAGGCCGTTGGCCCGCGGAAACTGTTCCATATGCAGCACTTCGGTACCCTCAGGTGCCTTCGTGTCGACCGGCCATTGCGCCGAGCCAACGCGGTCGAGCAACTCGAAGCTCGCGCCGCTATAGGCCGGCGACAGGCGCGCGAGCTCATCGAGCACCTCACCGGCATGTGCGTATTGGACGTCATAGCCCAGCGCGTTCATGAGCTTCACGGTGACTTCCCAGTCCTGATAGCCCGCCAACGGCTCGACGACTTTGCGAACACGGCTGATCCGTCGCTCGGCGTTCGTAAACGTGCCGTCTTTTTCGAGCGATGAGCTGCCCGGCAGGAGCACATGCGCGTATTTCGATGTCTCGTTCAGGAAAATATCGTGGACGATCACACATTCCATCTTTCGCAGTGCCGCGATGATATGGTTCTGGTTGGGATCGGACTGCACGGGGTCTTCGCCCATGATGTACATGCCCTTGAAATGCCCCGTCAGCGCCGCGTCGAACATATTCGGCAGCCGCAAGCCCGGCTCGGGGTCGAGCTCGACGCCCCATTCGGCCTCGAAGCTCGACCGGGTCGCATCGTCCGTGACGAAGCGGTAACCGGTGAGCACGTGTGGCCAGCTGCCCAGGCAGCTGCCGCCCTGCACGTTGCCTTGTCCCCGCAGCGGGTTCACGCCGACGCCTTCGCGTCCATACATACCGCAGCTGAGGGCGAGATTGCCGAGACACATAACACCGGTTGACCCCTGCGAGTGCTCGGTCACGCCGAGCCCGTAGTAGACCGTGCTGCGCGGGCCGGAGGCGTAGATCCGCGCGGCCCGTCGAATGTCCTCGGGATCGACGCCGGCGATCGCTCCTATGTTCTCGGGCGAGTACTCGTCGCTGCCGACGAGCTCAGCCCAGTGCTCGAACTCCTGCCATTCGCAGCGCGACTTGATGAACTCCGGAGCGTGTAGGTTCTCGCGCACGATGACGTGTGCAAGGCTGTTGAGAATTGCGACGTTGGTGCCAGGGCGTAGCGCGAGGTGCACATCGGCGCGGCAGTGCGGACTGTCGACGGTCTCGGTGCGGCGCGGATCGATGACGATGAGTTTCGCACCCTGACGGATGCGGCGCTTCATCATCGAGCCGAACACGGGATGGCCTTCGGTCGGGTTCGCGCCGACGACCATGATGACGTCAGCCTGCAGTATCGAGTCGAAATGTTGGCTCGCGGCGCCTGCGCCGACGGTGGCCGAGAGCCCGAACTGCGTCGGCGAGTGACAAATGCGCGCGCAATTGTCGATGTTGTTGTTGCCGAGCACGGCCCGCACGAACTTCATCGTCAGGAAGATCTCCTCATTCGTGCAGCGTGAGCTGGACACACCGCCAACGGAGGCGCGGCCGTACTTCGCCTGGATGCGTTTGATCTCACTCGCCGCATGCGCGAATGCTTCTTCCCAGCTCACCTCCTGCCACGGATCGTCGATGCTGGCACGGATCATAGGAGTCTTCACTCGATCCGGATGCCGGTAGTAGTCGTAGGAGAAGCGGCCCTTGATGCAACTGTGGCCGTGGTTGGATTTGCCATCCTTCCACGGCGTCATGCGAACGATCTCGTTGCCGATTGTCTCC
>Ga0224497_10000484_pt1 | contig 27357 bp, 23 predicted proteins | sample SF_Jul11_sed_USG_4_FD_167970 | JGI IMG/M metagenome (GOLD analysis project Ga0224497, IMG submission 167970) | Sediment microbial communities from San Francisco Bay, California, United States - SF_Jul11_sed_USGS_13 | ecosystem: Environmental > Aquatic > Marine > Sediment | place: USA...
TTCGGCGATACGTTAATCCTTGTTCAAGCAATTCAACGACTTGCCACCGATCAACCAGCGCCTGCAGTTCTGCAGGCGTACATAAATCGCGGCAAAAATCGCGGCATTCCGCAACCGATCTCAGGCTGATAATGGCGCGAAAAAGGGCGTTCTCGGCCTGTGTTTGCTGGCTATCGCTGTCCTGTCTGTTGGGCTTCATTTTTGTACTCGTGTATTAACGCATTAGTACGTTATTACAATATTACAGAGAGTGCAATAGCTAGCTGTCAATCATTTGCATTTCGGCTGCAAGCCGCGCGGCTATTGGTTTCTGTTGTTACTAAAAACTCTGGTCAACGCCTTGACGTGGTAGTTATCTGCCCCATACACTGCACCGAACTCATCGAGACCGGCTGAGGGATAGGCCCAGTGAAGCCGGGGCAACCATCAGGACTAACCATCCTGAAAAGGTGCCAACTCCTACGGTGGGTCGCCAGACAGGGCGACGCAACCGATAGATGAGAGTCGTAGCAACAGGCTGTTTCTTACGTTGAAGCAGCGGAAGGGCACGATTCCCTCCCTTACGGGCTCCGTAGGGTTCCGATGAGCAGTACGAACATTGGAACTGACTATGGAGACCCGAAATGACATCCAAAGCTAATACGGCAACACTGGCTGTGCGTGCGGCTATTGAGTCAGACACGCAGCATGGAGCCGTCGTACCGCCATTACACCTGTCCTCGAATTTTGCGTTTGCCGGCTTTAACGAGAAACGTCAATACGACTACACGCGCTCCGGCAATCCCACCCGGGATGCATTGGCCGACGCGCTTGCCGCACTCGAAGGTGGAGCGGGCGCTGTGGTGACGTCATCGGGAATGGCCGCCTTGACCTTGCTCTGCCAGCTTTTGAAGCCTGGCGATACGCTACTTGCACCGCATGACTGCTACGGTGGCACCTATCGTTTGTTCGAGAACCTGTCGGCAAAGGGACATTTCGACGTGTTGTTCGTTGATCAGACGAACGACGCGGCACTCGACAGCGCTTTTCAGAGCAACCCGACGCTGGTTCTCACGGAAACCCCGTCGAACCCGTTGCTCCGAATTGTCGATATTGCCGCGATTGCTGAGCGCACGCAGGCTTGTGGAGCAGTGTTTGCGGTGGATAACACATTCCTGTCACCGGCACTGCAACAGCCGATATCGCTTGGCGCGGACCTGGTCATTCACTCGACAACGAAGTACATCAACGGGCACAGCGATGTGGTTGGCGGCACGGTCGTAGCGGCGACCGACGAGCTCGCAGAAAAGCTCGGCTGGTGGGCAAATTGTCTCGGCATCACAGGAGCGCCTTTTGACAGCTTCCTGACCTTGCGGGGCATTCGTACTCTGCATCCGAGAATTCGCCAGCACGAGGAAAGTGCAACCGTATTGGCGAACTTGCTGGTCGAGCACGACGCTGTAGATCGCGTGTACTACCCAGGCCTCAAGTCACATCCTGGCCACGACATCGCCGCGCGGCAACAGAGTGGATTTGGTGGCATGGTCAGTTTCGAAATTGACGGCGGTGAAGCGGCAATCCGTGCTTTTATTAACAGCCTGAATTATTTCTCGCTTGCGGAGTCGCTTGGCGGAGTGGAAAGCCTGGTTTGTCACCCACCTTCGATGACCCACGCACCGGTCAGCGAGGAGGCGCTGGCCGCAGCCGGCATCGGTCAAAACCTGATTCGACTCTCTGTGGGGCTGGAAAGCACCGAAGATCTCGTCGCCGATCTGCTCGAAGCGCTCGACGCCGCAAGTCAGGCCGTGGTTCTGAAGCCGGTAGCGGTGGCATGAGGACGGACTGACATCATGAGTTTACCGGAGTACCTCAGTGCACAGATATCGGATGACACCGAAACCCTCTCAGTGAGTGGCATTGCGCTCGAGAGCGGGCAAGTTCTCCGCGATGTGCAGATTGCGTACCGCACGTGGGGTGACATAGTGAACGCGAAGGACCATGCGATCCTGATCTGCCACGCGCTGACCGGGTCGGCGGACGTCGATGCCTGGTGGCCCAATATTATCGGGGCGGGCAGGGCCTTTGACCCGGCGCACGACTTTATTGTCTGTGCCAATATTCTGGGCAGCTGCTACGGCACAACCGGACCGGCCACCCTGAAGCCCGGCGAGCAGCAACGATATCGGGCAGATTTTCCGGATATTTCGGTTCGGGACATGGTCAACCTGGAGCGCGTCTTGCTCGATGAACTGGGCGTAGACCGGCTGGAAGTTGTCACCGGACCCTCTCTGGGTGGAATGCAGGCCCTTGAATGGGCCGCGATGTATCCGGAGCGTGTTGGCAGCGTGGTTCCGATTGGGGTCGGTGGACAACATTCGGCCTGGTGCATTGGTGTCAGCGAGGCTCAACGCATGGCCATTCAGGCCGATCCAAACTGGAACGGTGGTTACTACAGTGAAGAATCACCGCCCGAAGCAGGCCTCACAGCAGCGCGAATGATGGCCGTTTGTACGTATCGCAGCTGGCAGAGTTTTGACGAACGTTTCGGCCGGCGCAGGCGCGCTGACGAGCTGTACGAGGTGCAGTCCTATCTTCGCCATCAGGGGCAAAAAATTAACGATCGCTTTGACGCCAACACCTACGTCACGTTAACCCACGCCATGCACACACATGATCTGGGCAGGGGGCGCGGCGAGTACCGGGACGTACTGGCAAATATCTGGCAACCGGCGTTGGTGGTGTCAGTGAGTACCGATACGTTGTATCCGCCTCACGAGCAAAGAGCGCTCGCGGATTTGCTGCCGAACGCGCGCTATGTGCTGCTTGAGTCAGCGCATGGACATGACGGCTTCCTGATAGAAACTGAAGAACTTGGTCAGATGATCGCGCATTTTCGCGCATCGGGTCACGCGGCAGCTACGCTACAGGCCGTCAACTAATCTCGCCGATGATCAGGTCGGTCATCGCGGTCGTAGTAATGCTCGACTCACTGCCGGCTGCGATGTCGGCAGTCCTGGCGCCGCTCGCGATAGCCCTGGTGATCGCTGCCTCGACAGCGCTGGCCTCATCGTTTAGCCCGAGACTGTGTCGCAGCAACATTGCGGCGCTGGCTATTGCGCCGCACGGATTGGCAATGTCCCGTCCGGCGATGTCGGGCGCAGACCCGTGTATCGGTTCATAGAGTCCTCGAGGGCCGTCACCGAAAGAGGCTGAAGGCAGCATGCCCAGAGAGCCGGCCAACATGGATGCCTCGTCGGTCAGTATGTCGCCGAACATGTTCTCCGTGACAATCACATCAAAGTCCCGAGGACGACTTAGCAAATGCATGGCCGCTGCATCGACGAGCAATGTCTCCAGTTCAAGTTCCGGGAATTCAGCTTGAATCAGACGGTCTGTTACGTCGCGCCACAACCTCGAAGTTTCAAGCACATTGGCTTTGTCGACCGAGCACAGTTTGCCGCGTCGGCCACTGGCCAGGCGGGCGGCGACCCGCACTATGCGTTCTACTTCGTGCGTGTGGTAGGTGCACAAATCGCTCGCCGATGTTTCGCTGCGAGTCTTCTCGCCAAAATAGATTCCGCCCGTCAGTTCACGCACCACGATCAGATCGACGCCCGTCAACAGCTCGGCTCTGAGCGGGGACGCCGGGATCAGATCGTCGATAACTTTTACGGGCCGCAGATTGGCGAACAGGCCAAGCAAGGACCGTATCCTGAGCAGGCCCTGTTCCGGTCGAATTGCCGCATTCGGGTCGGACCACTTCGGTCCACCGACGGCGCCAAGCAAAACGGCGTCGCTGTTTTCGCAGCTCGCGACGGTTTTTGCCGGAAGAGGATCGCCGCTTGCATCGATAGCCGCGCCGCCAATGAGTTCGACCTTGTACTCAAAGCTATGTCCGTGACGTTCGGCAACTTCTTCGAGCACGCGATGTGCAGCGGTGGTGACCTCAGGCCCGATGCCGTCGCCCGGCAGTAATGTGATCAGGGCTTCCATGGTCGTGACGCCTCGAATGCAGAGATGCGGGTCTCGTGTTGCAGCAGGTAGCCCAGCTGGTCTAGACCCTCGGTGAGGCAATGGCGCGCAAAACCGTCGATCGGAAATTCAATCGTCTTGCCGTCCGGCAGTGCCAGGGTTGCTTGCGCCACATCAATATCGAGACTGATGCCGGGGTTTTGCAATAGATACTGGAGTGTGTCGGCATCGACAACGATGGGGAGAAGGCCATTTTTCAGAGAGTTATTTCGAAAAATGTCGGCGATCTCGGTGCTGACTACGGCCTGAAAGCCATAATCGAGCAGCGCCCAAGGCGCGTGCTCGCGCGAAGAGCCGCAACCGAGGTTATTGCCGGCGACAAGGATGCCGCAACCATCCGCTTCGGGTTTATTCAGTGCGAAGTCCGGATCCGCATTGCCGCTGGCATCAAAGCGCAGGTCGTGAAAAAGATACTGTCCGAGACCTTCGCGTGACGTCGTTGTCAGGAATCGTGCTGGTATCAGCTGGTCGGTGTCGATGTCCGTCGTTGGCAAGACCACCGTGCGTGATTGAATGCGTGTTACGGGGTTCATCGCCTATTTACCCTTGGAAATAAATGGCCGGGGATCAGCAACCCGTCCGGCTATCGCCGAGGCCGCGGCGGTCATCGGGCTCGCAAGTATCGTTCGGGCGCCGATGCCTTGTCGCCCTTCGAAATTACGATTGCTGGTGCTGACACTCAGTTGGCCCGAGTTTACGGTATCGCCGTTCATGCCGAGGCACATCGAACAGCCTGATTCACGCCACTCAGCTCCGGCTGCCGTAAATACCCGATCAAGCCCGATCGCTTCTGCGTCTTTCTTTATCTGCTGGGAACCTGGCACAACAAGCATGCGGACTCCGTCCGCGACTTTGTGTCCTTCCACGACGTCTGCGGCCTGCTGCAAGTCTGAGAGGCGCGAATTCGTGCAGCTGCCGACAAAGACGACATCTACCCCGGTGTTGGTCAGTGGTTTACCGGCCGATATCTGCATGTAGTCAAGTGCTTTTCGAAAGCTCGGGTCGCCGTCGTCATCGGGGACCGGATCGTTAACGCCAATGACCATGCCAGGGTTCGTTCCAAACGTGACCATCGGTTGCATCTCGTCCGCGGAAATTGTCACAGATTTGTCGAAAACGGCGTCATCATCGCTTTTAAGTGTGCGCCAACGGGCGACGGCCCGATCCCAGTCTGCTCCCTGCGGTGCGCGGGGGCGGCCAGCGAGGTATTCGAAGGTATGGTCGTCGGGAGCAATCATGCCTGCTCGCGCACCGGCCTCAATCGACATGTTGCAAATGGTCATTCTCGAATCCATGTCCATCGCCGAAATGGTGCCGCCGCGGAACTCAATAACATGACCTGTGCCTCCATCTACGCCGATCTGGCCGATGATGGCGAGGATCAGGTCTTTGGAACTGACGCCATTCGGCAGGTCTCCGTCTATGCTCAGTACCAATGTTCGCGCTTTGCGCTGCAGTAAACACTGAGAGGCCAGCACATGGCCGACCTCGGTTGTGCCGATGCCAAAGGCCAGCGCGCCGAACGCGCCATGTGTACTCGTATGGCTGTCTCCACAAACAATAGTTTTGCCCGGTTGCGTGGCTCCTTGTTCCGGACCGATGACGTGAACGATTCCGCGCTGATCGCTGTCGAAGCCCAGCAGCTCCAGCCCGAACGCATCACAATTTTCCTGCATACGCCTGACCTGATTGGCAGCGTTCTCACCAACGACAACAGCCATATCTTTGAAGCTCGTAACCGGTGTAGTCGGTGTTGAGTGGTCCATGGTTGCGAGCGTCAGGTCCGGTCGCCGCACGCGCAGGCCTTTTTCATGCAGCACATTGAAGGCCTGCGGCGTAGTGACCTCATGGATCAGGTGCAGGTCGATGTAGAGGATGGCCGGCGTATCTGCTGTTTCTTCAACGACGACATGATCGCTCCACACTTTTTCAAACAGCGTCCGTGCAGATGCCACTAAATCGTCGCCCGTTCTGCATCTGCTGCCGAGTTCGTGTCGCCGCCACGGTTCTTACGCCGCAGAATGCGATTCATGACCTCGAGACAGGCACGACTTCCTGCTTCGACGATATCGACACTGGTACCGTTACCTCGATAGCTGCTGCCATCGTGCTCAACCGTTACTGTGACTTCGCCCAGCGCATCCTCGCCTCGGGATGCGCTGTGAAGTTCGAAATTCTTGAGTGTTAGAACAACGCCGGTCACTTGCTCAAGCGCCTGAAAAGCGGCAGCAATAGGGCCGTCGCCTCCAGCCGTCGCTGAGGCTACCTCGGCATTCTCATCAATGAGTGTGACGGTCGCCTTGGCAGGCTGGTCTGTGCTGGTCTGCACTTCGAGGGACTGCAGCGCCCATGGCCCGCTAGATGCGTTGTCGACGTTCATGATAATGGCTTCGATGTCGCCGTCATAGAGATCTTTTTTCTTGTCGGCCAGTTTCTTGAATTCCTGAAATGCCCGGTTGGTTTCAAATTCGTCAAGCTCAAAACCCAACTCTTGCACGCGATCGCGAAATGCATGCCGGCCGCTGTGCTTGCCGAGTACCAGGCTGGAACTGCTCAGGCCGACATCTTCCGGTCGCATGATCTCGTAGGTCGAGCTGTGCTGCAGCATGCCGTGCTGGTGAATCCCGGCCTCATGGGCGAAAGCGTTCTCGCCGACAATCGCTTTGTTGCGCGGTGGGTGCATACCGGTAATGCTGGAGACTAATCGTGATGTCGGGTATAGCCGGGTTGTATCAATACCCGTCTCAAGCGCGAAAAACTCGGCGCGTGTCTTTATAGCCATAACGACTTCTTCAAGGCTGCAATTACCAGCCCGTTCGCCAATACCGTTTATTGTGCATTCGATTTGACGTGCCCCCGCCTGCACGGCGGCAAGGCTGTTTGCCACGGCCATGCCCAGGTCATTGTGACAATGCACGCTCAACGTAATGTCTTTGATGCCCGGAACGTGAGACATCAGGTAGTGAAACAAATTGTCAAATTCGGCCGGTACCGTGTAGCCAACCGTGTCCGGAATATTGACTGTCGTCGCACCAGCCTCGATCGCAGCAGTAACGACCTCAGCAAGGTAGGAAAGCTCTGTTCGCGAAGCATCTTCGGGCGAAAACTCCACATCATCGCAAAGTTCGCGGGCCATCGTTATTGCACCTACGGCGCTCTTGATGATCTCCTCCTTGGCCATTTTTAATTTGTGGTCCCGATGGATCTTGCTGGTAGCCACAAAAACATGGATCCGGTGTCGATTGGCCCCTTTGACCGCTGCGTGCACTTTCTCTATATCGCTTGCGTTGCAGCGAGCCAAACCACAAATGATCGGGCCGAAATTCGCATCAGCAATTGCTTTGACAGACTCGAAGTCGCCTGGCGATGCGGCCGGAAAACCGGCCTCGATGACGTCGACATTAAGTTCCGATAGAGCCTTCGCGATCCTGAGCTTCTCTCTTAGCGTCATGCTGCAGCCGGGAGCCTGCTCGCCATCACGCAGTGTTGTGTCAAAAATTCGGATCTGTCTGTCTGAAGCGATATCGGTCATTTGTACTGCCTCCGGGGTCGGCTAACTCAGTTTATGCCGAGTGCTATTCTTGCAACCAGTCCATACGGCTGCGCAGGTCTGCACCTACTTTTTCTATGGGATGCTCAAGGTCGGCGTTCATCTTGCTCTTGAACTCTGGCATTCCGGCTTCGCTCTCGGCAATCCAGTTGCGTGCAAAGGTCCCATCCTGAATATCTGTAAGAACCGCTTTCATCGCGTCGCGTGAGGTTTGATTGACGACGCGTGGACCACTGATGAGATCGCCCCATGCGGCCGTGTCACTGATGAACTTGTGCATTTTCCGCAAGCCGCCTTCATGCAGCAGGTCGACAATAAGTTTGAGTTCATGCATGACTTCGTAATAAGCAACCTCCGGTTGGTAGCCCGCCTCAACAAGTGTCTCGAATCCTGCAACGATCAACTCGGTCGTGCCGCCGCATAACACGGCCTGCTCACCGAAGAGATCTGTTTCGGTTTCTTCTGCAAAGGTTGTCTCGATGACACCAGCACGCGCACCACCTATACCGGCCGAATAGGCGAGGGCAAGTTGCAGGGCATTGCCGCTCGAGTCCTGGTGAACGGCCACAAGGCAGGGTACCCCGTGGCCTTCCTCATATTGACGACGAACCAGCCCGCCCGGGCCTTTTGGTGCGATCAACACGGTATCAAGGTCTTCGCGAGGCTCGACCTGTTTGAAATGGACCGCAAAACCATGTGCAAACAACAGCGCCGCGCCGGCATCGATATCATCAATGACGCTGAGGTAGAGGTTCTTCTGAACCATATCTGGCGTCAGGAAGGCGACGATCGTTGCACCTTTTACAGCGTCGTTAGGCGTTTTCACGGTTAAACCGTCTGCCTCCGCCGCGGCCCAACTTGCGCCATCAGTCCGCAAACCGACAACGACATTGAATCCACTGTCCTTCAGATTGAGCGCATGGGCGCGGCCCTGGCTGCCATAACCCAATATAGTGACCTGCCGGTCACTAAGGCAGGACGTATCGACGTCTGCTTGCGAGTACATTTGCATGGTTCAGTTCCCTCGGCGTTTTGCCTGTTTCAATTATTGAAAGGAGTAGTTCTAAGCGAACAAATCAAAAAAAACCCCGCACTCCATATGGGATGCGGGGTTTGCGAATTCCTGTGCCTGGATACGCGCTACCCGCCCTGCCTCCCAAGAAGAAGCAGTGTCGATGCAGCCAGCAGGAGGCCTGTGACGGCGGCCTGATCCAATATTTTTTTGCACGTTGCAGTCATAGCGCCGAATCATGTTGCAAGCTGCCTGCTATGTCAACACGTGCAAAATCAGTTGCTTGTGTTACTAAAGTGATTCGCATCGACGTCGAAAACCTCCTTTTTTGGCGCCGGCATCTTATGTTGCTGTTGTGCTGGTGATCTGCAGGTCATATGTTATTCTTGGCGTCAGGTAGCAGGGGGCCTGAGTAAATTAATCAGATAACAGGCGGGGAAGCCGGGCGGGACAGTCCGGGCAGCCTAAGATAATTTAGTAGAGAGTTGACGGGTCCAAAAAAAAACAATTTCATCGCCGCGGCGAAGGTGGAGAGGGTCGTGTGCGCAAGCAGGGTCGCAATAGCGAATTCTGCGGGTCTTTCATGTGCATGTATTTTTCGGATGCATTGCAATCCTCTCCAACAAACTGAATTTTAACAAGTTGAAGTAACTCGACCTTTAAGGAGCGTTCATGAAACGGTGCATAAGCAGCAGTCGGCGCATTTCCGTTGCACTTTTTGCAACAACGGTTATAGCGGCATCCGGCAGCGTCTTCGCCCAGTCTGTGGATCAAATTTTGCAGGCTGAAGATCGTCGGTTGAATCTGGCTCAGCAATCGCAGGAGCGAATCAACAATATTGTTGAGGGCACGCGTTCGCTGGAAGATGATTACCGGTCTATCAATAAAGAGATTGATGGCCTGAAAGTCTATAACCGCCTTATGGTGGCGCAGACTAACGGTCAGTCAGCTGTCCTCGAGGACATTGCCTTATCAATGGATCAGGTTGACGTCATCAATCGGCAGATCTTCCCGATGATGGAACGAATGATCGATGGTCTGGAGCAATCGATCGCATTGGACGTTCCGTTCCTTATGGAAGAACGCACAAAGCGTGTCAATACGCTCAAGGACACCATGGAGCGCTCTGATGTGAGTGTTGCGGAGAAATTCCGTAAGGTTATGGAGGCGTATCAAATCGAAAATGAATACGGCACGTCCTCGGAAACCTACACACAGTCAATAACCAGGGAAGGCGTAACTCGCAGTTACAACATGCTTCGCGTAGGTCGCATTGGACTGTACTACCAGTCTGATGACGCAAAAATTACGGGGCGTTGGGACAACGAGATACGCGACTGGGTACCAGATGACTCTGCGCGAACCGAAATTCGTAAAGGCATTCGGATTGCCAAGCAGTTGATCGCACCTGAGCTTATTGTTATCCCGGTTGCAGCACCAACGGAGGCCGAATAAATGAAACGTCTATCACTCATTTTGGCCTTTGGGCTTCTTAGCGTTGGTTTCGGCGTCGCAAATGCACAAGAGCAAGATGCCGCCAGCATGTCCGAACTCCTCAATCTTATTGAAAGGGGCCAGGCACGTGATTCCCAGGAAGCACGTCAACGCGAAAGCACGTTTACTCAACAGCGTAACCAGCAACAGACGCTCTTAAACCGCGCACGTGCAGAACGCACGCGTCAGGAAAACGAGAGCGCCAGGCTTGAGCAGCTGTTTGAGAACAACAACACGAGAATCGTCGCAGCACGCGCAGCATTAGACGAGCGTCTCGGTGCATTGAAAGAGCTGTTCGGCGTACTGCAAACAGTATCGGGCGACACGCAAGGTCGATTCAACGCGTCGCTGACTAACCTGCAATATCCAGATCGGGAAGAGTTCCTGGTTGCACTTGGCAGCAAGATGGCCAGCGCTACTGAGCTTGCACAGATCGAAGATATTGAGCGCCTGTGGTTCGAACTGCAGCGCGAAATCTACGAGTCCGGCAAGGTCGTTCGATTCAATCACCAGGTAACGACGGCGGCGGGCGAGCAAATTGAGACAGAAATTGTCCGCGTTGGTGCATTCAACCTTATTTCTGATGCTGGCTACCTTGAGTACAAGGAAGACGGGGCAGTTGTTGAATTACCTCGCCAACCTGAATCGAGATTCGCAGGCTCAGCGTCAGATTTGTTTGACGCAGAATCCGGAGTGGTTGGCTTCGGTGTTGACGGAACGCGTGGCGGTATTCTTGCTCTGCTCGTTGAAACCCCTACGATCATGGAGAAAGTTGATCAGGGTGGCATCGTTGGTTACTGCATTATTTCTCTCGGTCTGTTCGGTCTGTTGATCGCTCTCTGGCGCTGGCTTGGTCTGTCTTCTGACAGTCGTAAAGTGTCGGCGCAGCTCAAGAGAGATACAGCAGGCACCGACAATCCGCTTGGACGTGTTTTGGCCGCCTACGAAAGCAACAAGGCCGCCGATACCGAGACGATCGAACTCAAGCTCAGCGAGGCTGCGCTCAAGGAGATGCCTGGCCTGACCAAAGGCCTGTTGTTCATCAAGGTGATATCGGTTGTTGCTCCGTTGATGGGGCTGCTGGGTACGGTTACCGGCATGATCAAGACTTTCCAGGTGATCACGCTTTATGGCGCTGGCGATCCGAAGATGATGGCCGGTGGTATTTCGCAGGCACTCGTAACGACTGTACTTGGTCTGGTAGTCGCGATTCCGATGGTTCTGCTGCACACCGTAGTAAGTGGTCAGAGTCGTAAGATCGTCAATATCATTCAATCGCAGAGTGCGGGGCTTATTGCTCAACACTCCGAACGCAACGGTTAGAGTCAAGAGGAGAAGCCATGCTTTGGCTGATTGATGCATTTGAATCCGTTCGGGATTTCATGAATCTCGGTGGCCCGGTATTGCGTCTGATTGCGATTACGATATTCCTCATGTGGGTTCTCATTGTGGAGCGGATAGTTTTCTTCCGCACCACGATGAAAACCCTGACTCGTGATATTCACGATTCATGGGAATCACGGCAAGAGAGGCGTTCCTGGAACGCTCAGCAAATCCGTGAGTTGATGATCTCGCGATTCAGCGAGTCGACCGGAAAGGGAATAGCGATGATCCAAACGCTTGTCGCTTTGTGCCCGTTGCTTGGCTTGCTTGGCACTGTCACCGGAATGATCAGCGTTTTCCAGGTAATGGCGGTGTCAGGGTCGGGCAATATTCGCGCAATGGCTGCAGGTGTTTCGCAGGCGACGGTGCCGACGATGGCAGGAATGGTTGGGGCACTATCAGGCGTGCTTCTTGTCACAATACTTAGCCGCCGAGCGGCCCACGAAGTGCAGTTCCTAGAGGACTCACTGACGATGGACCACTAAGGAGCAGATATGCGTGATCACCACCTACTCGAGACGCAGGAAGAGGAAGAGAACGAAATCAATCTCACGCCTATGCTCGATGTCGTTTTCATCATGCTCATCTTTTTCATCGTGACCGCCTCCTTTATTAAGGAAGCGGGTCTCGACGTGAATCGTCCTGATGCGCCGGTTACACAATCGGAACCAGAGGAATCGAATATTCTGGTTATGATAACGGCGAACGACGAAATCTGGATTGACCGGCGACTGATTGACCCGCGTGCTGTACGGGCGAATATTGAACGCCTGCATGCCGAAAACCCGGACGGCTCGGTCGTTATTCAGCCCAAACGCAAGTCGACCAACAAGGCGCTCGTGACCGTCATGGACGCGGCCCGGCAGGCCGGCGTGTATAGCATTTCCCTTGCGGATGATCGCAGTTGAGCGGGGTATGGACCTCAAGCCAAGCGCATGATAAACACAGGACGAATTAAATGAAAAAGAACAGAGGCGCACTACGCGCCGAAGAGGAAGACAATGAAATCAACCTCACGCCGATGTTGGACGTTGTTTTCATCATGCTCATCTTCTTCATCGTAACTGCGTCGTTTATCAAAGAGGCCGGCATCGATGTCACACGCCCGGACGCGACGACAGCAGATAAACAGGAAGACGCCGCTATTCTCATAGCCATTAGTGCGAATGATGAAATTTGGATCGATCGTCGCGAAACAGATCCTCGCGCGCTAAGAACCGCCATTGAGCGACTGCACTCGGAGAACCCAAAAGGATCAATCGTCATACAGGCTGATGAGGCATCGACCAACGAGATGCTGGTGATCGTTATGGAGGCGGCAAAACAGGTGGGTGTGGCAAATGTGGCGATTGCAACCGATGACATTTAAGAACGATTCAGGGCGACCTGCGTCGCCGAGGAGAACTAAACCATGATAGGCCGTTATGCGTTTTCTGTCGCAATTGGTGTAGTAGTCACACTGAGCCTGTTATTCGTCATGCAATTGCTTATCGCATCAGGCAAGACGGCACTGACAAAACCCAGAGACAGAACAAATCTGGAGTTCGTGCGGGTCAAGCGCAACGAGGCCCTCAACACCGCGGATTTCACGCCCGAAAAGCCGCCCAAACCACCCGAGACGCCTCCCGAGACACCACCTCAGGATATGGACAATATGGATCCGAATGCGCCGACAATAAATATTGCGCCGCCGGCCGTGACAACGGGAACCGAAATCGGTGGCCCAGGCGGCATGAATATTGCGGAAGGCGACTATCTTCCAATCGTGCGAGTAGCCCCTGTATATCCTGCGCGCGCGCTTTCTCGCGGTCTGGAAGGTTACGTTGACATGTCCTTCACCGTTACGACAGCGGGCACGGTAAGGGATCCAGTCGTTTTGTTCTCGACAAGCAGTCTGTTCGATCGGGCTGCATTACGAGCTGTGTTGAAATTTAAATATAAACCACGAGTCGTGGATGGCGTTCCGGTCGATGTGCCGGGTGTCAAGACACGTATTTCGTTCCAGATTGAGGATTAGTTGCCCTGGCGGGAACAGAACTGATCTAAGAGGATACTCTCAATATGTACAGTAAAACTCGACTCTCTCTCATGGCGTGCCTGGCTCTTGTTCTCAGCGCGCTGGCAATGACAAGTGCGGTTGCACAGAACTCTGGTGAAGAAGAGGCCGCTCAGCGAAAATCCGAGCAGCAAAAGACCAAGCAGGCACAGGCAGTCAGTAAAGACGTCTATGACAAGATCACCAAAGCCCAAGAGGCTGTGGATGCGAAGGACTACCAGGGTGCGCTGAAGATGCTTAACCAGCTATACAACCCTGACAAGCTCACGGAATACGAGCAAGCAAACGTTCTTAACTACATTGGCTTTGTCTACTACAACATGGATGACATTGCGAATGCGATCCGTACTTACGATCGCATGATTGCAATTCCGAGCCTCGAAGAAACAATGGCCAAGCAGGTCACCTATACGCTGGCCCAGCTCTATACGATGGAAGAGCAATACGCCAAGGCTTTGACGACGCTCGACAGGTGGTTTCTACTCGAAACGAATCCGGCTCCGGATCCTTTCATTTTGAAGGCGCAGAACCTCTACCAGGTTCAGCGTTACAAAGACATGATCGCGCCTATTGAAAACGCAATGCGAATTGCGAAGGAACGCAACAAGCCGGCCAAAGAAGACTGGTACGTACTGCTGAACTTTGCGTACTTTCAGCAAGAAGATTACGCCAAGGTTCGTGATATCCAGAAAATCCTGCTCGTAACCTGGCCAAAGAAACGCTACTGGTTTTCGCTTGCCGGTGCATTCACCGAGCTGGGCGAAGATGAGAATTTGATCAACGCTTACGCCGCGGCGCATGACCAGCGCATGCTTGAAAAGGAGAGTGAGCTCGTCACAATGGCGCAGCTATACTTACAACGTGAGGTTCCGTACAAGGCGGCAACTCTGCTGGAAGCCGAAATGGAGTCTGGCCGAGTTTCCAAGACTGCCAAAAACTACCGCTTGTTATCTCAAGCCTGGCAGCTCTCAATGGAAGACGAGAAAGCTATTCCCGCACTTCAGGAAGCGGCACGGTTGAGCGAAGATGGAGAACTCGATGTTCGTCTCGGTAATGCGTACCTGAATACTGCGAAATATGAGGACTGCGCAAAATCTGTGAGAACGGGCATTAGAAAAGGAGGGCTTAAGAGTCCTGACAATGCACAAATCTCGCTCGGTATGTGTCTCTACAACCTCCGTGAGTATCGCAACGCAATCACGGCATTTGAGCAAGCGGCTAAGACGCCGCGTTCGCGTCGCGTGTCTGGTCAGTGGATTAACGTCATTAATGCCGACATAAAACGCAATGAACAGATTCGACTGGCTGAGGAAGCAGCCCGTAAGACGCGTAGGCAGCTTGAGCAACGTAAAGTAAGCGCCGGCAGAGCCTAGACCGACAAAAACGAAAGAGCTACAAAGCAAGTCAGGGGCGTTGACGGAGTACCGTCAACGCCCCTAATATTACGTCCCGCCGAAACAATGAATCGAAATAAGATGCCGAAGATTGTCTATATCACCCCAGATGGGACGCACCATGAGCTTGAAGTTGAAAATGGCTATTCAGTTATGGAGGGCGCGATCAATGGCAATATTGATGGCATCGTTGCCGAGTGCGGTGGTGCTTGTGCGTGTGCGACCTGTCACAGCTATGTAGATGCTGCCTGGATGGACAAGATGCCACCTATGGACGATATGGAAGACAGCATGCTCGATGCAGCCTACGAGCGTAAGGAAAATAGTAGATTGACCTGCCAGATTGAAGTTAACGACCAGTTGGATGGCCTTATTATTCACGTGGCAGACAACGACCTTTAGCCCGAACACCCGAACCCATATTCTTGAAGGAGATACTGATGCCCATACAAGTTGGTGAGAAGATGCCTACTGGATCTTTCACAGTAATGACCGAGACGGGCCCGGGCCCAATGTCCACCGATGAGTTGTTCGCCGGCAAGAAAGTCGTCCTGTTTTCAGTGCCCGGTGCCTTTACGCCGACATGCTCAAGAGATCATTTGCCAGGCTTCGTCGACAAGGCCGATGAACTCGCAGGTAGGGGCGTCGACACCGTTGCATGCATGGCGGTCAATGATGTTTTTGTCATGCACGCATGGGGATTGGATCGCGGCGTTGGCGACAAGATTCTAATGCTGGCTGACGGTAATGGTGACTACGCTAAGGCGCTCGACCTCGAACTTGATGCGACGGGCGCCGGCTTGGGAATACGCGGGCAGCGTTTCGCCCTCGTTGTTGACGACGGCGTTGCCACCCATGTGGCTGTTGAAGACCCCGGGCAGTTCGACGTTAGCAAGGTCGAGTGCGTCCTAGACGCTATTTAGTTTAACCCAGCGCGTCAGTCAGCTCCGGAACGATTGAGAACAAGTCGCCGACGAGACCGATGTCAGCGACTTCAAATATCGGCGCTTCCTCGTCTTTGTTTATTGCAACGATGGTGCCTGCGTCCTTGATGCCGGTGAGATGCTGAATTGCACCCGAAATGCCGATTGCGATGTAGAGGTCGGGCGCAATAATTTTTCCCGTTTGACCGATCTGGAATTCATTCGCAATGTAGCCTGCATCCACGGCAGCGCGCGTTGCTCCAACTGCAGCGCCTAGTTTGTCGGCAAGCGCGTAAATCAAATCAAAGTTTTCAGTGCTTGCCAGGGCGCGACCGCCTGACACTACGTTTGAAGCCGACTGCAAATCGGGGCGATCGGACGATCCCGCCTGCAACTCCACAAATCTTGTATGCGACGGTAGATCAGCAGCAACATCGATAACCTCGATGGGGGCTGAGTTAGACGAGCCTACTGCACGATAGGATGCTGTTCGAACCGTCGCAATTACGGTCTGGTCCGTTGGAGCTTCGACTGTAAGCACTGCATTGCCCGCGTAAATAGGGCGCTTGAACACGTAGGGACTTTCCACGGTCATGACGTCGCTAATCTGGTTGACGCCCAATAAAGCAGCAACGCGCGGCATCAGGTCCTTGCCAAATGTCGATGAGAGCCCAAAAACATGACTATAACCGTCTGAAATGGCGACGACCTGCGGCGCCAACACTGCAGCAATCAGGTTCTTGTTAGCTACATTCTCGACCGAGATCACTCGAGTTACTGAGTCGAGTGCGGCAGCTTCAGCCGCAATTCCCGCAGCAGATTCAGCAAATACGGCAATGTCGATTTGTGCTCCGTCAATGCTGGCAGCGCATGCGACAGCCTTGGCCGTTGCGCCATTGAGCGCGACTCCATCGTGGTCTGCAATAATTAGTATTTTCGACATCAGAGTAGTCCTTTTTCATTCAGCGCGGTAACCAGTCCATGCACATCATCTACGATCACGCCTTTCTCACGCTCGGCAGGTGGCTCGAACAACACCGCCTTGATCTCTGGCGCCGCTGTGATGCCCAAATCGCCAAGTGCGATCTCGTCGAGTTGCTTCTTCTTTGCCTTCATGATGTCAGGCAATTTGACGTAGCGCGGCTCATTCAATCGCAGGTCTACGGTCAGGACGGCGGGCAAATCGACCTCAATCGTTTCCAAACCCACGTCCACCTCTCGTATGACGCGTGCAGTATCACCTGACAGCTCTATAGTCGAAGCAGACGTCGCCTGCGGCCTGTCCCACAGAGCAGCAAGCATCTGGCCCGTCTGGTTGTTGTCATCGTCAATGGCTTGCTTGCCAAGAATAACGAGGCCTGGTGACTCGTTGTTCACGATCTCGAGGAGGGCTCGAGCCCGTGTCAGGGAATCGGTATCTTCATCGGTTGTTACTAATATGGCACGGTCGGCGCCCATTGCGAGGCCTGTGCGTAGCTGTTGTTGGCAATCTGACGAACCAATGGAAATGACAATTACTTCGTTCGCATCGCCGCGTTCTTTGATGCGTAACGCTTCTTCTAACGCGATTTCATCGAAAGGATTGATGCTCATCTTTACACCGGCAGTTTCGACACCGCTGCCGTCGCTGTTAACGCGAACTCGAATGTTGTAATCGACGACCCGTTTCAGGCCAACCAGTATTTTTTCCACGAATGGACTCCCGCTTTACGTAATAACCAGGCCGTGAGAAGCACGGCGGCGCCTATTGTCTACGAGCAATTCACACTGTACAAGTCGATTTGCGGATTGGGTAATTCGCGCCAGCTAATGACGATGAAAGAGCCATGACGGCGGTGTAATATCGACCGAATGTTCGCGGAACAGACCTGAACTTAATGCGCTTATAACCTGTCGGAATATGCTGGGAGGACGATATTTAGTCGTCGCCGCGTGGCTGGTAAGAAGGACCTAAGAGATGAAAAAAATACTTTTAAAACAGATGATTATCATCGTTTTGTCATGTTGTTTATTATCATGTGCAGCGACAAATGAGGAGCCGAACGAGCCCGGAGATGCTTGGGAAACTCGTGGTGGCGATTGCATCTCGCAGATGAGTATCCGAGACTATCAGGTCTTGGACGAAAGCAACCTGATCGTCACAGGGACGGCCAGACGAAAATACCACATAGTTTTGAGCCGTCGGGCATTCGGGCTGCGGTCGACGTGGCGCCTTGCATTTCAGTCCTCGACTGGTCAGGTTTGCTCAGCATTCAGTGACTTGATTGTGGATGACGGCATGGGAGTGGATAGGATACGCATTCGTTCCGTCAGGCAATTGACGCCCGAGGAGTACGACGATTTATTGGTTCGGTTTGGTAAGAAAGAACCGGACGTCAAACAAACCCCGGAGCCAGTGCCCATCGAAGGCGCCGAGGTAGAAGAGCTGGACTGAATTGGAGACCGGTTCCCGGTAAACAGTTTGGTCACGCGATCCGCAATCTCCGTGCGGACCCACCCGGCTAACCGAAAGGTTGGCCGGGTTTTTATTGCTTGCGGTAAGTGTCCGCGCACTCGACAATTGAACGTCACTGGTTACGGTAGGACGACAAGCAATGGGTGGGCCGCTCGAAGGAATCAAGGTTCTGGATATGAGCCGGATATTGGCTGGCCCATGGGCGGGTCAGCTGCTCGGTGATTACGGTGCAGACGTCGTCAAGATCGAGCGGCCGCTGGTCGGGGATGATACGCGACACTGGGGTCCACCGTGGTTAGGAGAGGAAAGCGAAGCTGCGTATTTTCTGGCCGCAAACAGGAACAAACGATCCGTTACGGTGGACATTGCCACTGAAGATGGTGCCAGTGTCATCCGTGATTTCGCGCGAGATGTGGACGTGGTTCTCGAGAATTTTCGCGTTGGCACATTACAGCGCTACGGCCTCGATTCAGAGTCCCTGGCGGCCGTAAATCCAAAGCTCGTCTACTGCTCAATTACTGCTTACGGCCAGCACGGCTCACGGGCACATGAGCCCGGTTACGATGCAATGATCCAGGCCGCCGCAGGGCTAATGAGTATTACGGGTGCGCCCGATAACGAAGGCGGGAGCCCGCAGAAGGTGGGTGTGGCCATCAGCGACATTATGGCGGGAATGTACGCCGCAACTGCAATTCTGGCGGCGCTAAGAGAACGAGATCAGACTGGCAGGGGTCAAACGATCGACGTGCCACTGTACGATAGTCAGGTCGCCTGGCTCGCGAATCAAGCAATGAATTTCCTCGTTGGCGGAATACACCCGGAGCGCCGAGGCACCGCACACCCGAATCTTGTTCCCTACCAGACCTTTGCGTCGTCGGACGGGTATATCACGTTGGCAGTAGGTAACGACCGCCAGTTCGCGGCGTGTACGAGTTGTATCGGCAAACCAGGGCTCGCAAAAGACCCACGGTTTCGTCGTAATGCAGATCGGGTCGAAAACCGGAAACTGCTGGTGCAAATACTGCGCGACGTCTTTTCGACGCGGACGACCTCGTCATGGCTGAAGGAGCTATCCGCTGCCGGCGTTCCAGCGGGCCCGGTCAATTCCGTGGCAGAAGTATTGACCGATACGTACGCTGCCGAACGTGGGCTGGTTCGAACTATGCAACATGCCCTCGATGCGGAGTTGCCGACGGTCGCAAATCCGGTGGGATTCTCGCGAACGCCAGTCTGCTACGGTTCAGCGCCACCGGCCTTGGGTCAGCACACGAACGAGGTTCTTAAGGAGTGGCTGAGCTACTCGGACGAAAAAATAGAGTCATTACAGGCGGCCGCTGCCATTTAGGCGGATTGAGCTGGTAATTGAGAGAGCGAATGGAGAATCAGATTCAAACGAGCCGGTCACTGCTGGATGTTAAGTACGAAATTCGGGGGCAACTCGCAAACCATGCCTATGAGCTTGAAAAGCGTGGCTATGAAATTATATCGTTGAATATCGGCAATCCGGGCCTGTTCGGCTTTCGCGCGCCCGAGACGATGCGCCTCGCGATGATTGAGAATCTGGGCCAGGCAGAGCCTTACTGTCACCAGAAGGGCATATTTCCCGCCCGCGAAGCCGTGGTTATGCAGCAGCAGGATCGAGGTGTACTCGGCCTGAGCGTCGAAGAAGTTTTTATAGGCAATGGCGTCAGCGAGCTAATCGACCTGTCTCTGCGCGCGCTGCTCAATGTTGGCGATGAGGTCCTTATTCCGAGTCCCGACTACCCGCTGTGGTCGGCAGCTGTCTCATTGAACGGTGGTACGGCTCGCTACTACCAATGTGACCCGCAAAACGGGTTTGTACCAGATGCGGAGCAGATCAAATCGTTGATCAATGACAGAACCAAGGCAATTGTCGTCATCAATCCGAATAACCCAAGCGGTGCGGTCTACAGTCGAGAGGTATTGAAGCAGATCGTCACATTGGCAGAGACCCACGGTATCGTTGTTCTTGCCGATGAAATTTATGACCAGATGGTGTACGACGAAGCAGAATTCGTACCCATGGCGACACTTGTTGAGGAGACTGTTTGCCTCACCTACTCAGGTCTTTCGAAGGTCTACCGCGCCTGTGGATACCGTGTCGGCTGGTGCGTCTTTAGTGGCGATGTGGAGCATGCCGGCGACTATATCCACGGCATGGAACTGCTCGCAGCACTCCGGCTTTGCAGTAATGTCCCCGCTCAGTGGGCAGTGCAGACAGCGCTTGGCGGTTATCAGAGTATCAAGGAACTCGTTCGTCCTGGTGGACGCTTGCATCAGCAACGGCAGGTCGTTATCGAACGGGTCGAACATAGCCCGTATCTCAGTATGCAACGACCGATGGGTGCCATGTACGCATTCATCAAACTCGATGAACGCTTTGCCGGGAAACTGGACGATGCGGCATTTGCGCAACAGCTTCTTGAAGACAAGCATGTACTTGTTGCACCAGGCAGCAGCTTTAATACACCTTATGCCGACCATTTTCGGATCAACACCTTGCCGGATACGAATACACTCAACGACGTATTTGACCGCATGGACTCCTTTCTGGAACAACGTGCCTGAACGATGTATGCCTGGCTCGCCGAAGCACTAAGCGACTCATCGCAAATACTGACGGCCAACCGGCGGCTCGCTCGCGTTCTGGCAAACGAATTTGGCAAGCAAATGATCTTGTCGGGCAAGAAGGCCTGGCCCAGCCCACTAATTACCTCCTGGCAGGACTGGCTTGCGGAACTCCTTGCCACTGCAGAGCAACAGCAGTCCCTGCCGACGCGCATAAATGGGCACCAAAGCCGCGTGCTTTGGGAACGTTGCCTGAAGAGGGAAATCAATGACCCGCTCTTGAATATTGGGCTTCTCGTACGCCAGTCTCGCGAAACCTGGTCTCGAATGCATGAATTCTGCGTGTCGCTCGATGATTGCAGGTGTAACGCACAGGGCAATGATCAACGCCTGTTCGCCCGTGCGGCGGCGAGCTATCGATCAATCCTGGATCGTGAACACTGGGTAGACGACGCCGGCATGGCCGATTTGGTCGCAGAGCTTATTCGTGCGGGACGTGTAAAAGTGCCTGCGCGAGTATTTATCGCCGGTTTCGATAGCGTTGTTCCACAGGCGAAAAGCGTACTGGATGCTGCCTGCGAAAAGGGCTTGTCCGTCGAAGCTGTACGGACGGACGGGCCAAAGGCAAGCGGCGTTGTGCGTGCGTATGACAATAGCGAGGCAGAAATTCGTGCCGCCGGTGCGTGGGCGCGACGCGAACTCGAGGAAGACCCTGCGCGGCGCATCGCTATTGTTGCGACGAACCTGGAACAAAACGCTGCGCATTATGGGCGCCTTGTGCGAGAGGGGTTTGTGCCGGGATGGCAATACGCTGGCGCCTCACATCGGTCTTCAGTAAACGTTTCTTATGGACGAAAACTTACAGACTATCCCGCGATCGCAATTGCCCTACTTGCACTGCGCTGGTTGTACGACGATTTAACGGGGCGTGAAGTTAGCCTTCTTCTTCGTTCGCCGATTGTCGGTAGGGGTGATGCGGGCGGTAGAGGACGGCTGGAGTTACAGCTTCGTCAAGTCCCCGACAGAAGCTGGTCCCCTGAAATGCTCCTGGCCGAGCTTGGCGAGCGAGAATCGTCGGCAGATGCCAGAGACTGGATTGACCGAATTCGCTACCTCGGCAGCTTGCGGGCCGAATTACCACGCAGAGATGCGCCTCAATCCTGGGCGTTGGTCATCGATGACACACTGACGAAGCTCAACTGGCCCGGTGACGGCTCGCTCGATAGTGTCGAATTCCAACTGGTAAACCGTTGGCGGGAACTCCTGAACGATCTCGCTCGCCTGGCACTTGTCAGCCCGACGCTGACGATTGCGGATGTTCTCAGTCGAGTGACTGCGATGGCTGGTGAGACGGTGTTTCAACCTGAGGTTGACGGTGCACTCGTGCAGTTGCTTGGTCCGCTTGAAGCCGCTGGTATGGAATTCGACAAGCTATGGGTGAGCGGACTCACAGCATCCAATTGGCCACCCGCCGGTCGACCCTTGTCGTTGCTCTCGATGAATCTGCAGCGCAGCAGGAATATGCCGGATGCCGTTCCACAGGACACGCTGGACTATGCCCGGCGTGTTCTAGATCGCTTAACCAGTAGCACAATGGACGTTGTGTGCAGTTATCCGTTAACTGACGGAGATGCTGAGCAAAGCGAAACGGCATTGTTACAACAGTATGATTACAAACTGCTGGCCCGACATGACGATCCGGGCTGGCATGCAGCAGCACTGGTAGATTCTGTCTCCCTGACTGTGGTTCCCGCGGACCCAATCCCCACCGTCTCTGCAACCGAAGTTATTGCCGGCGGAGCGGCGACGATTCAACGCCAGATGACTGAACCCTTTGCAGCGTTCGTGTACGGCCGTCTCGGCGTGAATGATATCCAGCCGATTTCCTTCGGTCTTTCGGCCAGCTTGAGGGGAAACCTGATTCACGATGCACTTCGACAACTGTATTCGGAGCTGCCGTCACGCGATGACATAGTTTCCTGGGACGAAGACGAACTGGAAAGCCGTTTGGTTGCGGCACTGGATAAGTCATTTTGGCGTCCGATGCAGAATATTAGTCCGGTATTGAGGCAACTATTCAAGCTTGAGCAACAGCGAGTAACAAGACTGTTGCGGGACGTAGTCGCGCTGGACAGCACACGGGACGATTTCGAAATTGTCGATGTAGAAGGAACGTTACAAGCAACGATCACAGGCTTGCCACTACGGCTCAGGGTTGATCGTATCGATCGCCTCAGCAACGCAGAGCTCGTGATCCTCGACTACAAAACCGGCTCACGAAAATCCTTCCTGGGCGCGAACGGCCTGCCAAAAGACATGCAGTTGGTCGTATACGCCATTGCCATCGGCGCCGACGTATCGGACCTTGGCTTGGTCAATATCGATAGCCGCTCCACGGCTATCGACGGCGCCGGAAAACAACTGACGCCCGAGCTTGATTGGGACGATGCACTTGCCTCCTGGACAAAACTCGTTGAGGATGCCGCTGCACAGATTCAGCGCGGCGACATTCGTGTCAACGGCCGGCAAAACATGCAGTCAGCCAGGCCGCTAAGCCTGCTCAGCCGTATTCGTGAATTACAACATGACCACTGACGCGCAGTTGCTTGTCGACGACGACGCGGCTCGAGTTGCGGCGCTCGATGTCACGCGTTCTTTTATCGTCCAGGCTCCCGCCGGATCCGGCAAAACCGAGTTGCTGATTCAACGCTATTTGAAGCTCCTTGCAACCGTGGAAAATCCCGAAGAGGTCCTCGCAATCACCTTTACGCGCAAAGCCGCAGCGGAAATGCAGCTACGGGTATTGCAGGCATTGCAGAAAGTGAAATTCGGTGAACCGGCATTGGAACCACACGAACAAATTACTGCCAGTGCGGCGTCAGCGGTGCTGCAACGCGACGAGGACCTGGGGTGGTGCATTGTGTCCAACCCAAGGCGCATGCGAATCCAGACTCTCGACTCGCTCAATGCGACGATTACGCGAACGCAGCCTCTGACAGCGACGAGTGGCGCGTCAGGGAACTCCATCGTCGCGGATGGCGAAATGCGGCAGCTGTACCGTAGCGCCGCGGCATTAAGCCTTGATCAACTTGCAGAGTCAGGTGAGTTGCGTGCTGCAACGGAAGAGGTCCTATCCCACCTTGATAACAACACCTGGTTGTACATCGACTACCTCGCCCGAATGCTCGCGACACGGGATCAGTGGCTACCGTTTGTCGGAAGTGGGCTGGTCAATCAGGAAGACGCCAATTTGCTACGGCGACAATTTGAACAGAGCTTGCTGCAAATCATCGCGGACCACATCGGTAGATTGGCAAATGCACTCCCGCCGCAGCACGTGCCCACGCTTTTGCAGCTTGCCGACTATGCGACACACAACTTGCATGCAGACGGGCAATCTGACAACCCGATTTGTGCGATCGATCCGCTGGATGGGGTGCCACGGTCATCGCCAGCCGCATTGCCCAGATGGTTGGGCGTTGCGGAATTATTGCTGACGAAGCAAGGAGACTGGCGCAAACAGGTAAACAAGAACCAGGGATTTCCACCACAAGGGAAAGAACAGAAGCGAACGCTGAGCGATCTTCTGGAGTCACTGCATGACAACGATGAATTGCGTTCGCTGCTACAAGGTGCGCGCGCATTGCCCCGCGACAGTTATGGGGATGAGCAGTGGAGTGTCTTGCTCGCGCTTTTTCGACTGTTGCCCTTGGCAGTGACTGAGCTAAAACGGTTATTCAGCGAACGCGGTATCACGGATCACACCGAAGTAGCCATAAACGCAGCCGATGCCTTAGGTACTGCAGATAACCCTGGTGATGTCGCTTTGCTCCTCGACTACCAGTTGCGACATTTGCTCGTGGATGAAATGCAGGACACCTCGAGTGCGCAGTACCGCATGCTTGAAGCCTTGACAGGAGGTTGGGAGGAGGGCGATGGGCGCACGTTGTTCTGCGTAGGTGATCCAATGCAGTCGATTTATCGCTTTCGCAACGCGGAGGTCGGGCAATTCCTGTTGGCACAGGAATCGGGCATCGGAAATGTGCAGCTTTTTACGCTTGTGCTACGCAGAAATTTTCGTTCCGGCGAAGTTCTGGTGGATTGGTTTAACGAAGTGTTTCCGACGGTCTTGGCCAGAAGAAATAACGCGCAAAAAAGCGCCGTGTCATACGCCCCGGCTGTCGCTGTGCCAAAACTCGAAGGGCAGGGACGATGTGTCATTTATCCTGTTCCTGGTAGCGGCAAAGCCGTCGAGGCAAAATACGGGTGTGCGGTAATTCAGAAGGTCTTGCAGGATCATCCTGACGATAATGTCGCGGTGCTGGTTCGAAGCCGCACGCATTTGCCTGAGCTGCTCTCGAGATTCCGCAAGGCGGGCATCGCCTACCGCGCGGTGGAAATCGACCGCTTGACTGATCTACCCGAAGTAATCGATGTCCTGGCGCTGACTCGGGCTCTCGTGCACAGCGGCGATCGAATTGCGTGGCTTGCACTGTTGCGCTCGCCATGGCTTGGACTCGACTGGACAGACCTGCACGCTCTGGTGCGTAACGATTCCCGCCGGTCAGTCTGGGAGACGCTGCAAGACGACGTGGCAGTCGAGCGGCTTTCCGAATTCGGCCGCGTCGCAATCGCGAACTTCCGTAACAAGATGACCGCAATTATGTCAGGCAATCGAGCCGGGTCGTTGCGCGATCGAATTGAACAGGGTTGGTTGGCTCTGGGCGGTCCGGCGATTCTCGATGACGCGCAGGCCGTCCTAAATGTATACCGCTATCTTGACGTCATTGAGAAGCTCGAGGTCGCAGGTTCACTTCAAGATGTCGCTGAGTTGGAAGCTGCCCTGGATCTTGAGCACGTGTCGAGCGACGTGGAGGCCAGGTTGCAGGTGATGACGATGCATCGTGCGAAAGGACTGCAGTTCGACCACGTCTTGCTATTTGGGCTTGGCCGGATCCCGCGCGTTAGCGAGCCTTCAGTGTTGAGTTGGTTCGACATGCCAGATGAGCACGGCCGGACGCACAAGATTATCAGCCCGATCGGGCCACGTGCAGAGCTCGAACGAGACGCATTGCATCGCTACATCAGCTCAGTTGAAACCGACAAAGACAAGAACGAGCTTGCGAGGTTGCTCTATGTGGCTTGCACTCGAGCGCGACTATCCCTGCACTTAATGGGGCAGGCTCGCGTGCTCAAGAAAGGCTTGAGCCCGGCTTCGAGAAGTCTGCTGCACTTATTGTGGCCAACGGTTGCGTTGCAGTACGAAGCAGAATTCGACGCCGGCTCTCAGCAACCGGATGCCGATAGTGATTCGGGATGGCTAATGCCCGAGCTACGACGATTTGACGCGCCATGGGAGCCACCAGAAGTACGTCAGTTACCGGGCGTATCCCCTGACGGAGATGCCGCTGAAGAAGGGCAGGAAGTCGAGTTTTACTGGGTAGGAGCCGGTGCGCGAATTGCAGGAACGCTTGTGCATCGATGGATTCAATTGCTCACTGATGGACGAGTGTCATTCGACGCCGATCAACTGGACACAATTCGGCTGACAAGCGAACGCTGGCTACGTGAGATGGGCGTGGCTTCCGCGTCAATGGCAACGATCATCGAGCGGGTTGACGAAGCACTGCGCCGACTGCTTGAAGACGAAAGAGGACAGTGGCTGTTGCATGGCGAGGGGCATGCCGAATTCGCCCTTAGCGGCGTGGTGCAGGACCGTATCGAATCGGTCGTACTCGATCGGGTTCGAATTGACGACAATGGCACGCACTGGATCGTCGACTACAAAACGAGTACGCACGAGGGCGGCAGGCGCGAAGAATTCCTGCAAGCGGAGTCGGACCGCTATCGACCGCAGCTGAGTAAATACTCGGAGATGTACAGGAACTACTGCGGCGCTGATGTCCGCTGTGCGCTATATTTTCCGTTGCTTCAGGAGTTTGTCGAAATCGCGTTGTAGATATTGCTAGAGCTGACCTTCAAGCCGCAGTTCATATTGCCCGCGCTCATTTGCCGAACCCAGGAGCTGCAGTTGCTGCCGCACATTGGCGGGCGTGTTGTTTTTCGGCGCCAGTTGCGCCACAAACTTGTAGCTGCGATCCGCCGACACTTGCAGACTGCCAGCAACATCGATGAGGCCGTCTGTATCTTCGACGCTCGCAACAACACCGGTTTCCTGTGTGAAAAACTCGGCACGATACCCGCCGATCGATGTTCTGTGAATATTTGGCGCGATCAGGTTGAGTACTTCGAACTGACCATTGGCGGCGACCGGCAAGCCGTTTTCTATAACAAGGCGTACGAATTCACCATTGATCGTGCCGTTCAAGCCGCGAATTCCGACTAGCGCCCCGAAAGGCTGTAACGACATGGAGCCGCGCAAGTCGCTGGCGGTTACCGCGCCACTCAGACCCAGGCTGACCTGGCCATCGATGAAACCGGAAGCCGGGCTGCCCGCAATTTGATAGCGCAATTGGCCGACAAGAAGTGA
>Ga0224497_10000485_pt1 | contig 27339 bp, 30 predicted proteins | sample SF_Jul11_sed_USG_4_FD_167970 | JGI IMG/M metagenome (GOLD analysis project Ga0224497, IMG submission 167970) | Sediment microbial communities from San Francisco Bay, California, United States - SF_Jul11_sed_USGS_13 | ecosystem: Environmental > Aquatic > Marine > Sediment | place: USA...
TTGCTTGCGGCCCTTGGCTGACTGTCTAGCTCTACTAGATTCAGTGCTGCCGGAAGGGGCGTGCCAGACGAACTTGTTGTCCTCCAGGGTCATCCAGTGGCCGTTTTGGAGTCTGTTACTCGCCTCGGCAGCACGTGTGGCTCTCTTGCGCTGCTCGGAGATGTCATGCTTGAGCCTCTCTTGAGTCACCCTGTTGATGCCGTGGAAGTACTGCTTGTGTAAGAAGTCACGGACTGGAACTAGGTGCGAGAAATTCTCTTCGAATGTCCCTGCTGCGCTAGCCTCCCTCATTTTGTTGACTTGGTCAGCAAGGAGAGGGCGTTGGTCAGCACTTGCAAAAGCTATCTCCTGGCCTAGCATGTTGATATAAGCAGTGGTGACAAACTCTTTCTGTTTTTCCGGCAGCAAGTTTGCAGAATCCACACCAGGCAACAGTGTAGCTTTGATCTCTGCTCGCGCCGCTTCGATATCTTGCTGCACCCTTTGAGACATGCTGATAAGCCCGAGCTGGCTTGCGTCGTCAATCTCTATAGACTTAGAATAAGCATCGTTGACTTTGTCGACAAGTCCGACGGGGTCCATCCCTTGAGTCGACGCAATTACAGTGTTAAGAGCAGACCTTTCAAATGCGTCTATTTCTGCTGCGGCGGTAGTTTCTGACGCCGTGAGTTGCTGTTGGAAGTTGATATTCCGCATAGTATCAAGACCGTTCAAGACTTGCTTGATTGCTCGGTCAGCGCCATGGACACCAAAACTTGCGAGCTGATCTTTGTGGCGGCCCAAAACCATGCCAATGGTCGACGCTCTTAGCGTTGTCTTGTCTTTCAACAGGGGAGAGTTCTTCATCCTGTTGTACCAGTCGGTCACAGTTGTCTCTATCGCCTTCATGTCGGCCTCTCGGATCGTTGGGTCAACTGTACTTGTCGACACTTGGCCCAACTGGTCTTTGTAGTCGTCTCCGAAGAGTTCAGTCATGGCCCTGTTGTGGGCAGTTGAATTATCGCGCTGTACATTATTCACTCTTTCCTTGACACCAGACAGGCTCAGCACTCTGTCCTCGCGCTCCTTCTGGATGTACTCGCCGACGAAGTTTTGGAAGTCCTGATTCGCGCCGCGTCGATTCATTTCCTGAGTCCATCGCTGGACAGCTGCCCCAGCTTGTTTTTTGAGGTCTGCCGATGCCTTATTGGTGACTGGTTCTGTAGTCATGCGGACAATGTCTTGCAATGTAGGCACTCGACTCCCGCCTGGACCATTGGCGAACAGTATGTCTTTGACTTTCCCGCTAGAGTCTGAACGGGCAATAAAGCCGTGCGACGACCCATCTGCGTACAATGTTGTTGACTTCGGGCGCTCCGGCAGGTCGGGCGAAGTCCCTGACAACTGTTGAATCTGGAGGTCGATCATGCGCAAAGCATCCTTGCCTCCTCCCGTTTTCGAGCCAGTTTCCACCGACGCTCGGATCGCGGCGACCTGTCTGGCTTTTTTCAAGGCTTCTAGTTGTTGGTTTACCTTTGGATCTCTGGCGAGCGGTACCCCTCCCGCCTCTGAGACACCACCGGCGTCAGTGCGGACAACGGTGCCCTCTGGCCCAGGGATGTTCAGCTGAAGGTCATTTGCGACCTCGCTCATCTCCTCTTGCTGCGACCTTAACAGGTCTGATTGCTTCAGTGTGCTCATTAAGGTATCCTGTTGAAGTCGATCGTTTGGACCGGGTTGATGGTTGAATTGGTAAACCTGGTCGGCGCAGGAGGCCTCGAAAGAGACTCAGGGCTGGCTTGCGGCACCTGTATAGGATTTGGCGTCCGTAGGCTTTCTGCGGCCTTGGCTTGCTCTGCCTCGAAATCGAACGTCTGCTGCCTGAATGCGTCGTCCATGCTGGCGATGTCGAACTGGATGTCCTGTCCCCTTCTTGTGGTGTCGGCCTGAATGCTTGCAATGTCGCGAGAGGCGTCAATTTGGGCCATCTGAGCCCCGAAGTTCAGCTCTGCAGAATATATCGACGCTTGTTGACCTGTTAGCGATGCCACGAAGGACGCCGTAGATGACGCGAGGCTAGTAGCGGCCTGCGAGACTGTTGAAGAAATGTTGGCGAAGTTCGTACTGGCCAGCTGCGACGCTGCGAATATTCCCTGCGACAACTGGTTTTGAACGGCCGCCGCAGATTGCAATGTGGCATTGTAGATGTCGCCTTTAATCTGCCTGGCGACTGTAAGGTTTACCGCCCCACGGATGTCAGGACTGTTGTTGACGAATGCTGCCAAGTCGTCTTCTGCTTGCCGCGCTTCCTGCATAAAGACTTCTTCTGCAGTAGACGAGAACTTGTCGAACGCCTCAGTGAACGGCGCTGCCAGGGTTTCCACGTCTGTGAATTGCTGAGAGCTTTCCGCGAACTGGTTGACCGCGTCTGCAGCTTCTTTAATCGCCCCGAGGCCCAAGACCCCGCCAGCCGTTATTGCGCCCTGGATTCCGCTTGTGCCAGGGGCAGCTCCAGACCCGCCTACACTTAAACCTGGGGCAGACCCGCCACCAGAAGTTGATTGTCTAAATTGTGCATCTATTGTTGCCATTGTATTAGCCCCACATTACGTCAGATTGAGAGTAGTTGAGCCCAGTGAAGGACGCGAACGTGATGAATTTGTCTGTTACTGGCGTCATTGTGACGGCCGCATTGACCGCCCCGCCTGCAATCGACCCGCCAACAGGAGGGAAGACTTTAATGTTGACGCCTGTGTTATTAACGACACTGATCGTCTGCCCGTCACTTGCCGGCAAAGTGATTGCTGACCCAGCTCCGTCAGGGGCGGTCTCTACAACCACGACGTCCATGCCTGGATTGATTTGCACGACTCCCTGATTACCTCGAAGGGCTGTTACTGCGCAAGACTTGTTGCTCATTACGGTGTCTCCAATGTTGTTACGCGGGATTCCAAGCTGGCAACCCTGCTGATTAGTGATTTTATCTCTGCGTCGCTAATTTGAAAAGCTTCCGCAATGTTGGCTTCTATGGCACTGGCGAATTGAGTCATTTCTGGGTTGGTCGACTGTGCCTTAACTACAAGTTGTCGTTGGTCTGTCATTATGTGTGCGTTGTAAATGTTGTCGTTATGTTGTGTATTTTGATTCTGTTAGGGGAGTATACACGAATACGGTAACCAAACTGGTAGGTCTTGCCGATGCGGGCAGGTGAAACCAGTTTCGTGACTCCAGTGCCGATATAGTGAGCTGTAGTCTTCACCACAGTCAACTTGCCGTCCCTGTAGTAGTCAACAAATACCCAGCTTGGGCCATCTGGTTGCTCAAAATCAATGCTGACCTCTCGAACAGAATGCAAGAACCTCGGGCTGCCGAAGTCTGTAAACTTAGGCCCGAAGTGGACAGGTATTACGCCAAGGAAGAACGCAAGGCTATCCGCAGGCTTGAGCGAATCTAGGTCATAATCCTGACCCCAGTAAACGTCATGAGTGCCGTCGCCGTTGTCGTCCATTTTCTTGATAGTAAAGTGCGCTTCAGTTGAGGCCGTAGCGTCGACCACGACAGCTGGGACACCTTCGTACTGATATGGCTCCGTGAGCAGTGACGCCCCAGGTTCCAACGGGTTAGACGCGATCTCTTGAACGATTATGTGGTTATTCGCGGTGTCCACTGCAGTCACGTTGGCGATCCAGCCTTCTGACGACGTGGTTCCGTCTGACTCAAAATCATAGTCATGTTCCCAGATGTAGCTCTTTCCTGATGCTGTATTCCTGTTAGTGGTGCCATGAAACACATTCCATTGCCCATCTGCCGACCTCTCCCGCCATAACGCGTTCACGTCAAGCATGCGGAAAGGATAGAAGTCAGTCGACCCGGCGTTAATCGTCAGTCCAAAGTTGTTCAGCTGGTTATTCCCAAGAGGGAATGCGTAGATGAGTTGGTCCTTTTGCGGATCATACACGCCTCGGATGTTGTAGACGACTTCCTGGTTGACATTCCTCAGATAGTCGTCAGCCTTGAATCGACTAATACTTCCCGACGCGACACCGTCAGTCCTGCTTATACCCTCTCCGTCATAGAAGGCGTATCCTCGTGGCTCGCGAACAACAGAGTACGGCGCGGTGCAACCACGGTCATCCGAGATAGAGTAGAACCCTTGCGCAATGTTGTTCTCTGGTATCTTAAGGATCGAATTCTCTGTCCACACAATGACGTGCCTGTCTAAGTGCCCGACAACAAACGGCCGCCCTGGCACCTCTATTACATTAGCGACAGGAACCACACCAGCGTCACCAGTTACAGACCAGTACAATTCGACATTGGAGTCAACTGTAAACTCTTGGTCTGTCGACGTGGTGTCGAGATAGTTTGACCTCAACCCAACTTCCTGGGTATCCGGGTCGACTGAGTCGATGAGTGGAGGTGACGCCGTGGACGCGTTTATACTTATCTGGGCACCCTCCATAGCTTCCGTCAGATAGGTCTTGTTGACGCCCGAAGTGTACCCGACGATATAATTTGGCTTGACAGAGAAGTCGGCAGTCACCGAGGCTTCAGCTGTGCCGTCAGGAGCCACTACCTCGAACCAGGTCGGGGTCGCTGAGTCCTCAACACGGGTGATGTAAGCATTGGTAAGAACATTGTTGGAAGAGATGTCACCACCTCCTACTGTCACGGTTGCGATAGAGCCCCTCCTTATCGCGCTGGTCCAGCTGCCAGAGTCGAGGGTATACCTGACTACCTGTCCTGACACAGGGGCTGTTGTAGACCCCGTATCGGACGTCGTGATGGACAATGTGACCAACTGTGATGGCTTTACCTGTGGTGTTCCCTTGTACTGAACCTTCCCTCGCAGCTCCCGGATCGACCCGGTGTACCAAACTCTGTTAAAAGCCGCGTGGCAAAATCGTGCTGCTGGTGGGCGAAGGCCATCAAAATCCGCTGTAGTTGAGGTGACCGCATATGACGTTTGGACCCAAGTAGTTGTTGTATTGTCATCGATAGTAGCAGCCAAAGTAAACGGACCAGCCCATGCGTCAGCCGCAGTGTCACCTCTTGATACGTATATCCTGCGAGTAACCGCTTCGCTATCCAGTATTTGGTATTCATCGTCAGTGTCCCAATCGTTGTCGGTACCGCCGGTTAGTGTCGCTGTGGCAGTCGTTGCCGTGCTGGAAGATATTACCCCTTCTGATCCGTCTGTAAGGTTTTTGATTGTCTTGCCGACCAGCTCGTTCAGCTCCCACGCCTCCGTAGAGTCGGTCATAATTCCTACGTTGTCTGCACCGTCATGACTACCGACGTCGTACACCCCTTGCTGCGGGTGCACCGGAATGGTCCACGTGATTGTGCTATCGTCGCCAGGGTCGGTTATCTCTGCAGGGATTGATGGCGCAGTGGGCTGCCCCATGACAAACCCGACATTAGACGACCGCCTAGTGTTCATTGGGACTACAACTATAGAGAAGAACTTTCCAGTCTGTAAAGTCCCTGTGGCCGTGATTGAGTCTTCAGTCAGGTACGAGTCTCCACCTTCTTCTAGCCAGACCGTACCGTCCTCTTCTTCCCAGTCAGTTGCGCCACTGTTGACTACACCTGTAGCCTTTTGCCAATAATTTGACCAATCTTCGAAACCAAGGTCGCCAGCTCGTCCACCGATTATGTCCACGTATTTGACGCGGTCATGACCAGAGGTGACGACAAGCAGCTTACCTAGTTCTGCGAAGTGTTTGGGCTGGTCAGCTAGCCCGTTGAGTGAAAGTGCCATTAGACAATCCGTGTTATAGCAAGCGTTCCTGAGTGCATGTCAAAATCCTTGGCGGCACCGTCTGATTTTACTCTGAGGTCCACAACATCCCCGGCGCTCAAGGATAACACCCCGGCCCTCGCTGCGCTCCCTATGTCCGTCCCGGTCCCTACAGACCTTATACCTCTGAATGCGTCATTGCTTACTGCGTTCACATGGATAGCCACTGTGTAGATGGTGGTGTTTGACCCCTCGAAAGACACAGCAAATTCAAGGTTGTAAACGCCTGTACTTCCGACTGTGATTTGGTCGTTGGCGTGAGACGGCGTAGAGCCTAGATTTGGCCCGTCTGTGTCGAATTGGTCTATCTTGACGTATGACGTGCCAATGACGCCAGTTTGAGCGCCAGGGCTAGCTGAGTTTCTTGAGATTTGCGCATAGTCGGATATAGCGTCATGCACTCCTTGAATCGTGGTTGACCTCGTCAGCGGTGTACCGCCCGGATCTTTCGTGTACCCAACTAAGTCCGTTAATGCCGGACTGTTGTCTGCTGTGAATCCTGAAATCTTTGCCATTTCTCTAGTCTCCTGTTACATGGTTTCCCAGTTGGTGGCGTCATAGGCCACGTAGGTTATATTTGCACCCGAAGCCAAGCTGACTGCGGTGTTTACTCCTGCGCCCAAGTCGTCGCCTGTCGCCGGGAAGACGTCGCAAGCGTTTGCGCCATTATTGATGATCCTTATGACCAACCCGGCCTGAGCGGTCGGCAAGGTCGTGGAGTCGCCAATAGTGCCAACCGTGCTGATCTCGATGATGTCTGTAGTGATCGGCAGTCCACCCTGGGCAGATCCGACAGAAGCTGTTTGACCTGCGGCGACAGTTTTAATAACGTGGCTTTTTACCATCTTGAACCCGTTGGCGAAGTCGAGGGTGAACTGGCTGTCAACTGTTGTCGTGGTGCCTGCGCCATTGCCGTCATTGAAAACCGTAACACCGTCGTGAGCCAAGGTAATGTCTTCGCCGAACCCGTGATTATGCTGGGCACTGGTGTCTGTCACATCAACATTGTCGCCAAAGGCCAAGCAGTAAGTGATTGCCCCGATTGGGTCCATGTCACAACCATTACCACCAAGGATTGTGCAGTACTGAGCGTCATTGGGGTCGATGGAGTTGTTTACTCCGTTCAGGATTGAGTTGTACTGACTGCTGTTGTCGCCGATGAGAATACCGCTGCCTGTGCCGATAAAGCTGTACGGCCCTTGTGACTCATTATTGAGGCCTGTGCCTATAAAGCTCGACCCTCCTGTAACAGTGATGTCGTTCCCGCTCCCGGTGCCTATGAAACCATAAGACCCGGACGCTGAGTGCTCGTTGTTATTTCCACCGCCGATGACGCACCCAGTGCCTTTGCTGACCTCGCATGCAGTGCCGCCAAGGATCGCGTTGTAAGACCCAGCGGTGCCACCGATGACATTATTCGCTCCCCCACCAATCGTTGAGTACGTGCAGACTGACGCATTGATGGAGTTGCCTCCTCCTCCACCAATGACGCAATAATCAGCAGCCGTATCGATGCCGTTATTGTCTCCACCGCCGATGAATCCAAAGTTTCCTGATGCAACGCTAAACTCGTTGTTGCGCCCACCCGCTATAGTGCTATGGGTCACAGCCGCAATGATTCGGTTGTTCTCGCCGCCGAGTAAGGAGCAGTTGTCGCCTTGGTTCATTTGAGCCGTAGCAGCTGCGCCTCCCACAGCCCTTTCCGTTTGTAGGTCGACCGAGTTAAGGCCTTTCGCGGTCGTGTAAGCCACCGTGCCAGTGTCTGTCGCGACGATGGTCAGGTTTGCGTCCTGAATGGTACCGCCGCCTCCACCGCCGCCGCCTGACCCGATTTTAGTCTCGGTGCCGTCGTCGGCAACAAAGTAGACCTCGTTTGGAGTTGCATTGGACACCCAGAACTGGCCATATCCAGCCTTGTCAGCGGGGGCCGCTGCAGACTCTAACAGGTACCATGACGTCAGGACGTCCACATTGGTTACAATAGCGGCGTCAAAGGTGTTCGTGGTAGACGCATTCGCTGTATTGTTGGACGCTACGTGAAAGTAATTGTCAAGGCCGGACCAGGTCAGGTTAGTGATGGTAACCTGGTTGAGTGTTGTTGTCGAAGAGTAGACGTTATTACCGGTCCATGTCTGGTTGGACGACAACCCAATCTGGTTCGCACCAGTGACCCCGTCGATGGCATCGGCCAAGAGCCAGTCATTAGAGTTGATTATCGTTCGAGACAGGCCAAGGGTGTCCGTAGCCTGTATTGTGGCGTAGAGGTCTGAAGGCCCGAAAGCGAAGGAGGCCGTCGAGGTCAAAATAAATGATATTACTGCTAAAGTCTTCTTCAATCTTAATACTCCTGTACCCATGTTGTTGAGTCATACGTAATAAAGCGGGTGTGTGCCCCTGCCGCCAATGTCGTAGATGCATTCAACCCTGCGCCGAGGTCGTCACCTGAAGACGGAAAGATTTGCAGCGTGTTTGCGCCAGAGTTCTTTATGAAGCACGCCCGTCCTGGCAAGGCTCCGTAAAGGGTCACCACATCGTTTGGGTTGGCTACGGTGGCGACATTGTTAATCTCCAGCGAGAGAACCCCGTTGCCTTGAGATTGAGTCGTCGATGCGGTCACATTCCCCGCCGCAGAACGCTCAATTATGCCTGCTATATCTACGTGCTCGCTGACATCAAGGTCTCCGTTTATGTCTACCCAGTAGTCATTCCTGAGAGACAGTAAGGCCACATCGCTTTCTGGATTGCCATTAGTATCGTAGATGAATTGCAAGTCCCTGTCTGCCGTTTTCCTCATAATAACCCACTGGTTGACCATGTTGCTGTCAGTTGTTGAGGTCATTTCTACGAACCCAAGGCGCGACCCCCACGAACCCTCCGGTGTAGACACTATCTCGACCAATGAATCCTGGCCCTCTACTGTAACATTCGCTCCTAGGTTGCCTGTATACTGTGACGGCACCTGGTATTCCGTCCCAAGCGAGGTCGCCTTGATGCGAGCTGTGTCGGACTCCATTTCTCCGTGCACCAGCATCCCGAGTTTGTCTGTAAAGTTTTGACCGATAGTGACAAGGTTGTTTGTAGTGATAAAAAACGGTGCCTCCTGGTTGCCAGCCCATTCGTTGTCGTTGTATCTGCGAATGTAAAATTTGCCATCGTGCCCCCCGCTTGTGGCTGCTTTCGCCAATATCCAAACTCCAGACACTACGCCGTTGGTTGTTTCCCCGAGAACGAGGCTACTGCCATGTCCTCCTTCGTCCTTTGAATACAGTATGATGTGAGAGTCCTCTGCGTTCATCAATAATGTTGCGTATGCGTCGTAATCTGGTCCGTAGTTTGAAGGGATTAGATGCGCTCCCGCCTGCTGCGCAAAGCTTCGCCCTTGAATCTGTACGCTCATGTGATTGATGTTGGTTTGCGTGCCGCCGATTAAAAGGTTTGTCAAGATGGTGACATCGCTGGCGTCCGTTATGTCATAGCTGGACATATCCAGGTCAGAGTTGGCCACTCCAGACGTGATAGTCAGCTCAGAGAAGTTGGCGTTCAGCTTGGCCATAGTTGACCCCACTGTCTCTCCTGCTGAGAAGGTCTGTATCTGAGCTTGAGCCGATGCGCTAAAAAGTATTAGTAAGGTTAAAGTCTTCCCAAGTAAGTTCATCTACATCATTCCATGTTGTTGGATCGTATTCCAGACTCTCAAACTGTGACCAACGATACCTGTAGTCCCAGAGTTCATTAGGCGGTGCAGTGAACACCTTTGTCCCAATTGCTAAAGCTTTTGAATTTGGCAGCACTTCGACCTGGTGGATCACTCCGTCCACTTGGTTTCGGCGCATACTTCCTGTCCTCGTCAGCACGTTCAGCTTTTCTGAACCGATATTCATGCAATACCGAACGGTCTCTCCTCTATCCTCGTGAATGCTATATCCCTGGTGCATGCCGCGAAAGCGGTTGGATGACCGATTGAAGATGATTCCGAAGTATGATTTCCACTGCGTCTTTGGCATGATTAACTTCCAAACTTGATGGGGGGAGGTGGTGCCCCTCCGCAATCCCATATTGCCTCGCGTGTTTCGCATTCGAGATAAGCTGACAGTGGAGTATCCAGAGCACAAGGGCCTGGGTCTGGATAGTCAGTTCCAGTCTTGATATCGTCTATAGTCCCTATCTTCCACCCTGTGACCTTCAAGTCGTTACCGTCAAGCTCTGTCTTCAATTCGCTGCCAGCAAACGGAACAGTTTTTCTGTACCCGTTTTCCCACACCAGAGTGGCCTTTTTGATTCTGCACATATTCGTTGCTAGAGCTAAAGGTTTATACCCTTCGAGAACTACATTGATAAGAACGTCAACTGTTGTGACATAATCAGAGACTTTCCAGTTGTTCGGTGACTGGGGCGTGCCCAGTGGAAACTCGGGCACTTGGCATAGAGCTGGCGCGAGGGGGAACTCTTCAACCAGGTCTGTTACCGTTACTGACTCTCTGGTCCAATCAAGAGTCGAGCAATCCGCTGAAGACTCTGTAAGAGTATAAGCTCGTCCATCTCTCGCCTTTAGAAACTTCAATACAGCCCTTGCGTAATCCTTGGCCTTCTCGTGGGCCTCGGTAATATTTGCGCAATTAAGCGTTCCTGGTTCGCACCAGTTCTGCACGCACCCTGTAGCCGACTGCCATTTGTCACTCCCTGTCCAGTGTTGCCAAGCAGTCACTGAAAGGTCCAGCCTGAACGTCCTGGTTACTGTGCGCGTACTCCATCCGCAAGGGGTCGACGGTGGCGGCTGAAAACCAGGCGGCTCTCTAGGCCCGTCAGGTGCATCGGGTTGGTCTGGTTGGTCGTCAACGAGCGGATAGGGCGGCGGGTCTGGATACGGCCCTTGAGGGTTGAACGGGTCAAGTTGAGGCCACACGAAGGTCGGCAGGTCTGGCACGGTAATCGTTGGCAAATCGTAATTCGGTCCATCCGGGAAGTCGGGAGGGAGGAATGTCGGAAACTCTGCATTGAAGCTGAAGTCACCAGCAGACATCGACGGGTAAGGGTACAGCAAACCGGCATGCACTCTGGTGCCTTCGGCGAGCCCCTCGACCTCATAGCCAAAATAGCGGTCATAAACGGTTCCATTGTACGACTCTGCTGTTACAAGGGTGACGTAGTCGGCCGGGACTGGCTGGATAGGGTCTGACTTGATGAGCCTTATTCCTGGCCTTGTCGACAGTTGCCTGATCTCGCGAGACTCCAGGTTGTGCTGCGTGGTCGTCAGGTTGTCAGGCACAGCAGACTGCGTAAGGGCCGAGGTGACACCCCGGAACCTGTTCACGTTCTGTGGTCTGATCTTTTTTGGGTTTGGCGTACGGGCCATTACTGACTACTTCCCTTTAAACCTGCGCGCACTCGATCGACGGAAGAGTCCTGGGCCGTTACCTAGTGGCTGTGGGAGGTGCTTGCGCTTCTCTGACCCTTCCGGGCTAAGCTCTGCGTGTTTGGCAAGCTGTAGCTCTATGTCGAGATTCCGAGCGTCTGTGTCGTACTTCTGGTTCCGCAGCAGTTCTTTCTCGACAAGCAACCGCAATACTTTCTCGCAAGGCAAAAGAAACCGCTCGTCATCATGATAGAGCTTAGGATGGTACTTTTGGTACTCCAGCAGGATGTCTTTACTGGTATAGGCAGTATCGTCATTGTTGTAAAACCGAAAGACCTTCTCGCCCTCAATAGGCGTGGTGGCTGTGATCCCAGTAGTGATCTCGGTAGGGCCCCTGTACGTCGGGTACATGGTCATGGCTTCGGTTCCGGAACCAGTCACCACTGTAAGGATCTCATAAATGTATGGGTCGCCTGCAAAGGAAACGGCCTTACCGACGTCTGTAGAAGAAAACCAAGTGCCGCCTGCGGACAAGATACCGACAGCTGCAGACCCTTGCGTGACTGTGCATGTCGGCTGCACCTGAGCAGCTGTTGAGATTCCCTTTTGGAGGTAGTACGGCTCCTTGATGCGCAGTTGGAAATCGTCTGGAATCGAGTCGTACAAGACAAACGCAGATTCATCGTTAGGATAAGATCCGTCGCCCTTGGTTATTTTCCGAATAGATCGGACGTATGCTGGCACCGTGACATCACCGCTGGCGTCAGTTGTCAGCGTAAGCTCGCCTTTCAGCACGCCGAAGGATTTGTATTTCTCGCACTCGCGTACAGCCGTGTTTATAAAGCGGTCGATCTCGTCATTCTGGGATTCATCTTCTATTAGCGCGATGATCCAGTCCCTAAACTCTTTAAGCGTCAGCATTGTAATATCTCCAACCGAAAACTCTAACAAATCTATAGTAAGTGGCAGCGGTCAAGCGACCGACTCCGTTATCTCTCATCGCATCTCGAAATATAAGGTCGGCCTTCTTGCGTGGCAGGTCGTTCAGCATATCCTTAGTTGAGTATAGCCAGTCGTGAACTATTGCAGCCGCTGCGACCGGGTTGCGATGCAATGCAAGCGGAAGCAATCTAGGAATGGAGGCCAGGTCCGTCTTGAATCCAGCAGGGACTTTGATTGTGTAGAGCCTGCTGCCGCCACCTATGCGTTTCGTGAGGTACGTGACGGGTTCAACAAGCGTGAACGAGTTGGCCTTCCTGTCTGCAGAAAACCTGACGACGGGAAGCGAACCTGTCAAGAAGCCTTGTTTTATGTTTAATTTTGTCATTAGTTGTTGTGAAATATTACAAGTTCGCTATCGCCTAGTGATGTAAACCCGAACATTACACCTCGCCCTTTCGCTCCTTGCGCGTTTTCGTACGTCACGTTAGCCATGCAAAAATCGTCTGCGAAGTTCAGTCCGTCGAATTCGAATTCAGCCTCTTCGACTTCGTATACTCCTTCTACCAACTCTTGACAGCACTCTTCATCGAAGAAGATATTTTTGAAAGTAAAGTGGGCCATCGTTTCGTCCTTAGTATGTTGTTCTCAAACGAGTAATTCATCGAGCCCCATCCGGCCTTGTTGTGCCTCTCGGTCATGCCGAGATAACGAGTCGCTCGTGACGCGGTCAACTCCCAGTAGCGCTTCACGGACACCCCGTGACCTACGCCGTTCGCTATAATGTCGCCAATTGCGCTAGGCGCAGCAGCGGACGTACCGGACCACTTAACCCACTTGCCAGAGTCGGCGTCCAATGAGTAGGTGTCCTCTCCTGGGTACATTACGTCAACCCCTTCGCCGTCGCCAGAGAACACACAGGGGACTCCGTTGAACCTGTCTGCGCCAACAATGTGCTGGTTAGTGTCGTACACCATGTATTTCTGAGGCGCATCAATGTCTGGGTCCGCGTCGTTGTTGTCGTCGTTCCCCGCAGCCCAGAAGACGTCAGCGTGTCCAATAGAGTCGCTCCAGAGGGCAATCCAGTTGTCGTCAAACATAAGCCTCTGGGTCAGTTCTTGCAACGCGTTATCTCCGTCAGCCATGCCCCAAGAGCAGCAAATGTAGTCAGGTTTGACACCTTTGACGTACTGCATTGCGCGAGCCATGCCCTCGTCGTCAAGGCCAAAGCCGCCTTTATCGTTGAAGATGCGGACGAAATAGACGCTGATGTTTTTGTCTTCAGGAACCTGCTGACAAATCAAAGACGCCACCCAGCCGCCGTGACCGTGGACCTTGACGCCGCGTAGTTCGTGCGGCTCGTAAGAGTAGAAGGTTACATTACTGAACGTGTCAAGGTACTTCTTACAGGGTTTCCCTGCGTAACTGTCAAGCACGACGACTTTGTAGTTTCTTCCGTTCATTCGCTAGCCTGCCTCTCAAAGATAGGTCGATCAGGAGTCCAGGTGTCAGTGTAGCCCTCGGGCGTCGTGGTGCACCCGAGGACTCCAAATAGACAAATAATTGCTACGATTGAAACGAGTCTCACTCGAATCCACCTTCCTCTGCTTCAGGTTGGTGCGCGAATGCCGCTTCAAGTTCCATCTGTTTGATGGCCACACGCTCGGCTGCTCCCACTTCGACCTCTTCCAGCTCAGTGTTGCGACTAAAGTTGATCTCGTTACCTTCGCCGTTCTGCACGAGGTCACTGGGTAGGCCCTCTTTGCCGTCGATAGTGATTTTGTTGTTCTTGCCGTTCTGGGTGTACCCTTCTTTGGCTACATACTTTGTCTTACTCTTCCCTGAGTCCGCAATCCACTCTTCGTATGCATAGTAAGTGGCGACCCCTGCGAGCACGCCTAATACCGACTTGCCGGGATTCTCTTTGATCCACACAAATGGCTTCTTTACCGTGGATACCGTAGCTTGCCAAGCACCTTGATCTTGTCTCTTCTCGTTCTGATAGACCTCTCGCACCTCTAGCAGGTCGAACGATGCTGTCACCGTCTGAAAGTCTTCGTTACCGCGTACTTTGACTCCTGTGCCTGAGCTGGTGGCACAACCAGATGCCACTGCGATTATCGATGCCATACCAAGTGTCGCTGCAATTTGTTTCCACATGTTTTTTGTCTCCGGATTATTTATGAAGTGTTTGTTCGATTTGTTTTAGTCTTGTATTTATATCGTTAAGCGTTGACTGTATGTTCGGATTGATTGTCAATGAATTCTTGATCACATCGCCCTTTATGGTTGAGAACTGCTCCCATACGGCTTTCAACTCATTGACATCTACATACTTGTTCTCGATCGTTACCAGCCTCTCTCTGTTCTCTGACAAAAGCTCCGTGTGGGCTTGTATTGTGTCCATCATGCTGCTGAGTGTTTGCCTGTGAGACTCATACTCTTTATCCATGACGCATACGTTTTTATCAAGTTTGAGTACTGTTGATATAGTAGCCAGGACTAACGCTATCGTTAAAGCCTGAACGACTCCCCCTGCTACATCTAAACTCCTTTTGCTTCTGCCTGACTTGTCGTCGTTGTTATTAAGAGGCCCCTCTATCAGATCCTGGGGCTGCATCCTCATTTCTTAGTGCTGCCAGTCTATAGTCAAAACGCCGTCCTCGACGACAGTGTTCGCGTATGTGACGGAGTCGCCCTTTTGCACGTAGAACGTATCTGAGATAGAGCCTGTTTCAATGGCTCCTGTGGCGTTCGTCGTGCTAATGGTAGCGATCGTGTGTGTGTTGGTCCACGTAAGGACAACCGGCGCGCCGCCAGTGTCTCTATCGACAAGCGTTTTGATCCGCGTTGCCGTGACAGTCAAGGTGTTTGTAGCTGCTTCTGCGATGTTGTACGTATACCCCACAGCCTTGACAACGTAATTACCTTGCGTCTTCGTCACCGAATTGGTGTCGTTGAATATCGTGTCGTTATGGACGACAGTCGTTTGAACAGGTCCAGCGCCAAGACTACACAATGCAGAAACACCGAGCAGTAGAGCGCCAAGAAGAAACCCTTTGACTTTATGCATTTCGTTCTCCTATTGTAAGAGTTGCGCTGCTGCCCGACTACCGGAGGTGAAAGGAGACCCAAGAAACCAGCCGAGCAGCAGCACTAAAACAATTAGTTAAGGGGACGATACAACAGCTTGGCAGTTGCCGCTGTGCAAGGACCAGTCGTCACGATTAGCTCAACAGCCAAAGGACCGCTAACTACAGGAGGGTTCTCCATCGTGCTGTAGTCGAAGATTTCCTTCTCAACAGTGGTAGCCGCGCCTGCGACGTTGTACAGCTCTACTTCGTCAGCAGCGGCTGATCCGCGATCATTGGAGACCTTCCACGCAATCGATCCAGCGGCGTACGTACCAGTACCGACCAACTTAAGAATCTCAATCCGACTCTTGCCGGAGATGTTCGGAACGCCACAACGAGCACTCCAGCCAGCAGCTTGGTACCCAGCGTTACCTTCGTCCCGGAAGAGGAAGTTCGTCCACGAGTCGCTAAACTGCGTCGCCGCAATGTCTAAAAAGTCATCGCTGTTGGTCGTGAGGTCGCTCATGCCGTGATTCCGACGAACTTCAAAGCCGATGTCGTCGCCATTGATGGCATCGATAAGTGCTTGCAGGGTCGTGCAGACCGTAGTGTCAGTCCCACCAGCGGTGTACGCGGAAGCAGCGTAGTACTTCGTTTTTGCGGCGTCAGCGGAAGCGTCCCAGCCAACGGCCGTTATCAAAAGCTTGCTGCCGTCGTCGCCGTTATTGTCAATCGTCAGCGTGCCGCCAGAAGCGGTCGTCTCTCGCTTACCAATGTAGCGCGCCTGAAGGGTTGCGTTTTTGTTGTCAGAAAAGTCCAAATCTAGGACTTGCACTGGCTTCTTCAATCTACTCATTCTATTATCTCTCCTGTTGCCTTTGGTGGTTTGTCACACCCACGCCGCCCGAAGCAACTTGTCGGACGGCACGGAAATTAAAAGCTTTTGTTTAAATGTAAAAATGCAATAACGAGTTCTTCCTTTTTACTCGTATGGTCCAGTTGAAAATGCTCAAGCTCGTGCGGTTCGAATAGCGACCAAATGGCTCCTGCGTCCATTGATGACAACCGGTGTAGCGCGCTCGCTCCGTCTTGCAGAGTTTTCTCTGTTGAGCCCTCAACGAACTCTCTGTACTCGCTGCCGTACGATCGAAGACTCCGAATGCGTTCTAACAGGCATTTCTGATCGGGGTCTCTGGTGTCGAGTTCTAATATGTGGCCTTTAGACGAATAAGTGGTCGTCCTTCCGTCTATACCAGTGTAAGGGAATCGCTGCCGCGCCATCTGGGTTCGGATGCGCACGATGGGGTCACCACTCTCGGCTTTTGCTTGAGTCTTCTTTGTCGTCATTGGGTTCCTTCTTTAGTGTAAACCGGAGCGGATTTAAGGGCCGCCCCGGTTCCGGTTGATTCTTACTTTATATAGCCACCGCGCCTTTGATTTTGCCCATCGTGCTTTCGTGAGAAAGCTTCAGGGATGCGGTGCCCCACAACTCGTCCTGTCTAACGTGAGCATTGTTGTTCTCGACGTTTGCACGCCAAGTCAGGGGCTGGCCCTGCAGCTCTTTCAGCGTCACATGAGCCAGGTCGATCACGATCCCTTCGCCGCTGGTCGGTCCGGCCGGGAATCCGTACTTGTCAAGAACGATGTCAAGCTTTCCACCTTGGTCGGTCATGATGGTTTGCAGCGTCGCTCCGAGCGTAGGCTCGAACGTTGCAGGCTGGAACCGATCGAAGGCCAGCTTGGTGAATGCAGAGAAAAGAATTTCGCCGCAAAGAACCATTTTGCTAGGGCTGGAGCTGGTCGCCGTGAATAACGGATTAGCAAATGAGTTGATAGCTTCCCAGCTCAAGTTTCCGTTGTCGCTAGCGAGGTCCAACTCATTGGTCGTGATGTACCCTTCAAACCCTTGAGTCGTGTAAACAAACCCGTCGTCAGCAGATACAGGGCTGACAATGGCGTTTCGGCGACCACGGATTAAAGCGTTGTTAATTTGACGCTTCATCTTGATAGTCTGCCGAACTATTTCGCGAGGCATCTGACCTACACCGTCGAGCATTTCAATCGCGTTTTGGATGTCAGTTACCTGCACACCGCTAGACCAGCGCTGGATGTAGTTGTAGAACTGGGTCGGTGTTGAACCGTTGTTTACGTTCGCTACAGCACGCTCTGGGAGTTGGTCGCCGTGGAACAGCAGCGTGTCGTTATCGCTGATAGCAGCAGGGGTGGACCCTGAGAAACCGCGAACAACCGTGATGGTCGTCGATGTCGGGACTGCCGTCACGTACATGATTTCCTTGGTCTCAGCAACCTGGACGATGGAGTTTACGATCAACCCTAATGAGTCGTCTACGGTCAGTCCGGTGGCTACAGCAGAATACCCAGATGCGTTGTTGATCTTGGTGCTTACAGCAGGAACGTCATCTTCTGCCCACTCGTACTTCACCTGCGAGGCAGGGGTTTCGGAAGGAAGCATGTTCAGGACTTTGTAGAAAATCCCGCCGTCCATGTTTAATTCTTTGATCTGCTGGTCGATGTCGCGAATACGGAAAAACTGATCGTTGTCCCCTACTGCGATTCCAGAGGTTTGAGTTGTGTACGGCATAGTTACCGATGGCATTTTATCTTTCTCCTAGTATTTGTTTTCTCGTTTGTTTTATAGCCGCACACTCAGCTTCTATTAGTTGCCTTTTGCTTGCCTCAACGCCTGAAGACTGCCAGAAAGATCGCCACCGCGAATCACTGGATTCTTGACGCTTTCTTTCTGCGCGGCGATCTGCGCCGCTTTTAGTTCTTCTGTTGTTCTTGAGAGCCCTGGCACTCCAGTCGGAGCTGCTGTCGGCATTGCATTTGAGACCGTCTGCTTGTTGAACAGTTCCTGGATTTGGGTTTCGATGGACTTGCTCGTAACCGCTTTCGGCGCTTTCAGTCTGTCGAGAAAAGACACAGACGGTGTTTCTGCCTGAGTCTTGATTACATGACGGAGGAACGCAGCCTGAGCCTCTTGCGACCCTGTTATTACCGCCTGATTTTCTGGCTCTAACCCTTCCAACATTTCTGCGGCGCGCAAGCGCTGCTGTTCTGTCAGTTTGTTTTCCAGTTTTTCAAGAGGTAACGAGTCGATTTCGCTGCTCGCGTCTGGCTGTCCGGGTAGTCCGGGTTCGCTCGTGGTGTCGCCATCGTTCACGACGTTTACTTGTTTCTTCTTTAAAATGTCAAATTCTGCACGCAATGAACCTATTTCGCTTGCCTGCCTGTCAATCATAGCCTGGCGGTCCTGGAGTTGCTTCGCGATTTTCGACTCTCGTTCTGACTTATCTTTGTCGTAAGCCTCGAACGTGTCGAATCCAAGTGCCTGCCACGGCGTGGTTTGCTCCTTATTCACTTCCTGGTCTGGCATAGAGTTCTCCTTTGTTTTCCTATATCATTCACAATTTCTGCCGGGAGTCAAGAACTTTTTTCAACTTTTTCAACTCTTCGTTCACTGACAACATCTTTTCTTTCGGATCGGACCAGTCAGACAGAAGGGTGTCAATCAGTCTAACTTCGTAAAAATACTCTGTATTCTTCTTGATATCTTCAGGGTCTGTCTTGCTCCTGCGCTCTGTTATGGCGTTTCTCATGGTTCTGAGGTAGATCCTGAGCTGCATGCCTTCCTCTGTCAACCCGTAGCACGCCTTTTCCAGTTGGGCCTTTCTGGCCAAGAGGGCATCGTAATCCCTCTCAGCCTTTGCGATTCTGATTGATGAGTTCTGGTCCACCTTAGACTAGCCCCTCTGACTGCGACGCGCCGCCTGCAAGGGCCTGTTCTGCTCGGGTGGCACCTGGGGTCAGGCCTTGGCTTTGAGTGCCTCCTGCGGCCTTCTGGGCCTCTATTTGGGCTGCCTGGTTCTCGGCTAGGATTTGGGCCGCTCTTTCTTCTATGCGCTGCCTGGTTTCGTTGGCTTGCTCTCTGCTGCCTAGCCATCGACGCGCGCGGTCTGCGTTGTCCAGGAAGTCAGCACGGGCCTCGTACGGGTCAATGTATGGGTCGTCTTTCAACATTGAGAATTTCTGCATCTTCATTGACTCATCGGCAACTGCGTTACGCATTTTCTCGTCAAGGTCGATCCCTACGTCAAACGAGTTGCGGATCTCGTCTGGTGTGATTTTGTTCTCGAAGTACTCCGGGCGACCGTTGCGGTCTGTTCCCTCAGAAATGAAAGACCTGCCTTGCCCAGAAATTATTGCTTGACTCAGGGAGAGGGTCCGCACCACTACGCTTTCCAGCCAGCCGGTCTCGATGATCGCTGCGGTCATTTTGGCTCGCCCCATAGCGCCAGAAAGGAGCGATTCAAAAGCGCCAACGCCGCCACGGAGTAGTCCTGGGGTCGCCTGGCCTTGCATGGCCAAAGGTTGCCCAGTGGCGGCCGCTCCGAAATTCTGAAGGATGTCGCCAACGCCGAGCAAGCCACCAGGGAAAGGAGGGGGCTGTTCAAAACGAACGGCCTTGGCTGTGTCGCCGTACACCTCGATGTCTTGGTAGGGCTCGTGCGGCGGGAGGGTGCCGTCCGGGATGGCATTCTTGTCAATAACCCTTGTCGGATGGAGGTACCACGTCAACAGGTCGAGAATGGCGTTGTAGAACTGGTTGGTCATTTGGTTCGGGTCTTCCGCAGCCGCTACAATCCCAGGAGTGAACCAGCGTCCGGCGTCCGGCGATGACTGAGCCATGACTATCGGGTTCTTTCTTGTCTCTGGGGTGTCATCAAGGTTCATAATGACTTCGTTCCCGTTCGCGAGCCAAACGTGCTGACCTCTGAAGTAACACTTGAGAATAGGGACGCTAACTACAGACCGCGCCGTCCTTTGCGCTGCAGGGCTGCCATCACCAATGAGATTTGCTGCGTCCATTCCGTTCTTGAGCCTATCAGTCGCCTCTGTAAACGCAGACATGATTCTCATAGCTGACACAGCTGTTCCGTCGAGATTCCGATCTATTGTCCGCTTGATTATTTCTACTGGGTTCCCTTGCAGTACTCGCGCCGCTTTTGGCTGCGAACGGTCAAACTCGTACATGGCTTTGAGTTCGTCTTCATATACAAAGTCCAGGAGGAATACTCCGCTTACCGTGTCGGGGTCGTTGCCGTCGGGCATGGGCACCACATGCTTGAATTGAACATATCGGTATGATTCCATCAATTCCGGCGTGCCTAGTTCGACGACTGGTTCGCGAGCAATCACCCTGCCATCTAGTTCTGCAATTTTGAGAACTTGCTTCTCTGGGCGTATCAGTTTCGGTTCTACAATCCCGTACCCGATGCCGATTTTCGTCGCGTCCTTCAGTGTGAGGAATCCGTTCTTGCGTAACTGCATCTTTCGGCGAAGAACGTCATTCAGGTACCTTTGCACGTTGTCTACCACTTCGAACGGAACCGGCTTCTCCCTTGGTATCAGTGTCAACCATTTCGAATTCCTTGGAAACATATAGTCAACAAGGAACGACATCGCCTGGTCTACCGCAACAAGTGCTTGAGGTATTACCATAGACGAGATTGTCGCGTGCTCCTCCTCGTTGATTTTACTGTCGTACGCGTCCACGTACCTGTCTGCTTTTACCCAATGCTCTTGAGCCTCGTTGAACGCATAATTAAAGAGTTCTTGAAGTCGCTGCGACAAAGCCTCGTTCGCATCGCTTTGTATCTTTTCCTTTTTCGCCATTACCTATTACCTCTCTGTCCTAACATTTTCCTTCTTTTTGATTCAATATAGATCATCGGACGCTCGCCGGGACGTGGTTTGTGCCCAGCTTTTCGCTTCGGAGAGTACGAGGAATTATCCCGTATCTGAGTCCTTGCGTGGCGATCTACCCAAAGGCCGATACCCATAGCAATCGCGCAGTCAAGTGTTCCGTCGCTGACGTGGTCCGGTTTCCCATTCCTGCCAACGACGCAGCATGCTAGCTCGGAAAGCAACGGAAGGTGAGGCAAGTCCGACTTTGTGCCGACACGGTTATCAATCCAGTCGCCAATGTAGTCGAAAGCTTGCTGTCTGTGGTTCTTCGTTGTGTCGAACCCCAACTTCTCTATAGTTTTCCTGCTTATTTGGTTCACAACGGCCATCTTGAACCAGAAAGGGTATTCGAGCGACGATGCTAAAAAAGTCGATCCTGACTCGCCCCTGGTTTCTGCTGCAAGCAGCGCGTTGTTGTAGTACCTGCATGCCGTAAGCACTACTCGTGAAAATGGTATTGTCCTCATTATAGATCGTATTGCGGCGACCATTATCGGTTCCTCTTTGTCGCCACCGTCTAGTGCTGCGTCCGGTAGTCGCCACACGTAGGCCACGTTTCTGTCAAGAACATCTTCTGATTCCAGGCCATCCGTTTGCCCCTGAGAGGTGTCTGCCGATACCCAGTACGCAGTGCCTTCTTTGGCGTCTTCGTACATCTCCCAAGTATCCTGCTCTTGCGAGTGTTCATCCATTGCTACCTCCTGTCTGTCTACATAGCAAGTCAGCAACTCTCTCGGGTCACCCCACGTCTGCCTTGCCTGGAAACGAACAAGCTCACCTGTTGGCACCCACCTTTTAATCCATCGGTTCAATTTGTCCCTGTCAAAGTACGGCTTGCCTCTTTGCTCTGAATACTTCCCGAATGTCCTGGCGGCGACCTCGTAAGGCTTCATTAGTAAAAGCTTCTTCTTTATTTCCTCCTGGTCATTCCAAGGGCAATCGAACTGTGTAGCATGATGAATGACTATGTTCGGGTCTTTCCCTGTGATTGCTGGCAAGTAAATGTCCTTGTACGACCACGAAATCCCTCGGATAGGAGTGAACATCATAGACATGTTCTCAGCGTGCTGCAGAGCGCCCAGGTAGAATTTCCTGTCTGGAGGTTCTTCGTCAAGGTAGACTCGCCAGACCATTTTGGCTTCCGTGCGCTCATAGCCCTGCTCGTAAGTCAGGAATGATGTAAATCCACCAGAGTTGAAGTAAACACGACGAGGGGTTTGCGTGAACCCGTCTGTCCCTTTCGACTTGTCGAGCAAGTGGTCAGGAACGAGTGCTTTCATATCAGGCCACCACATTTCTTCCAAGGCCTGCTTGAAGGTGCATATCCACGTCCTTGAGCCACGCGGGGGAATCAGCTCTTTCGGGTAGAGCCCTTGACCGATTATGTTTCCGCAATCCCAGCTGCCGTCATTGAATGCCTTGTCATCGTAATCGATCACCTCGCCGGTCTTTTTGTCGCGACGGCCCCACCTGCGGACATTCTTGTCATAGATTGCTCTCTTGACTCCGGTGTCCACGTCTTTGGCGTAGCGGTAACATATAGGAAGTTCGCCGGTCATTTCGATCGTATTGCGCACGAGGCAGGGGTAGGACTTACCTATCTGGTTACCACCTTGTTGCAGAGTCAGATACTTTTTTGACAGCAAGCACCCAGACTGAAATAATCCGGGCGTCTTCTCCAGCTCCACGTCCCATTGCTTGGCGTATTCAATAAGCCAGTCTGGGCGCTCGCACGGATCCCATGGTTCGTACCCGTAAAATAGGTCTACCTCTTCGCCTTCTCTCAGGCCGTGGTTTTCGAAAATATCAGCAATGGCGCTTGAAATCACTGGACTTGTGCTCCTCCTTTATTCTCCATCCGTTTTGCCGCGCAAGGTAAAATAAGGTTGAAATGCTAACAGATCCTGCCCCCTTGCCGAATGACGACCATTTACTCTTGACCGCTTTCGGATCGTATCCTTTGCCGCCGGACGACCACGAATCAAAAAGGCTATATCCATTGCCGCCTGGGTCAAAGCTGTGCAAAGCCATACCCACGCGGACCCACGTATGGTAGTCAGACGCACCAATGAATTGAAGCGCATGTATGATTTTCTCAGTTTCAAGATTGGACTCAAGAGGCGTATACTCTTTGCGCGGTTGGGGGATGAAGGGTTTTTCTTTGAGAAGGTCCAAGAGCCATCCGGGCAATTCAACTGGACGCTTTCCCATCCCTTCAACTCCATAAGCATAGCTGCGTCCGTTAATTGTGCTTGGAGGCACGACGACGTAGCCACCGTTACCACGGACGTCGATCCCTTTGCCCGGATGATTTGTCCTTGATTTGATGCGTACACCAGGGTTTCTGAAGTAGATGTGTAGCCCGCCCCTCGGCGTTCGGCTGTAGACTGTTCTCGGGATGCGGCCATTTTCTTCTTGTAATCTTCGTAATTCAACTAATCCGTCCTTTTCTTCAGATTTGTCAACGTCTACCACTATGAGTCCTGAAAGATCCCCTGTTGGTATGCCAATGTTTGCGTCTGGCCATTTACTAATCCATCTGTTAATCTCTTCCAGGTTTTTCGATGCCCCTTTGAGCCCTTTCTTGATTAGCGGGCGTTTGTCGTTTGGGACCAAAGGAATCACTGGGATTCCTTTTCTTACGAACTTCCTGGCTGCGCTTGCGAAGGGCCCCATTACTTGCTCTCTATGTTATCGCTAAAGCACGTTGGGCAACGCATAGCGTAGCGATACGGTTCTCCTTTGTTCTGCTGAGGTGTCAACCCAAGGTTTTGAGCGGCGACGCTTTGCGGGGACCGAAAGCACAAGGCAATGTCTTTGCGGTTGCAGTTGGCGCAAGTGGCTATCTTGATCCCTCGGCCTCCGTGACCTATGCCGTGACTGTGCCTGGTGAGGTCGAGTGGGGCGAATTTGCTATCTATTTGATTGATCATGTTTCCTCCGTTATATGGTTTTGGTCTTTGGGTCTCCTATTTCCCTAAGATCGTTGATGAATTCTGCCCATTCCTTTGGGTCCTGTATGTATCTCCTTATGATTCCTATTTGCTTCCCGAAGTACACGTTCAGTTCTTCCAGGGTCACTACATTATGACGGTTCACTTGGAAATGGTCAACACCTAAACGCGACACTCCGTGTAAAAGTTTGCTTACCAGCTCGTAATATGATTTGTCGCTCATTGGAACGTGGCGACCTGCAGCGAGTTCTGTCATTGGGTTTTCCATGAGGGTGCGGATAGCGGCCAGTTCTTTTAGAAGCTCCCTGATCCCTTCCGGGTTGGATTCTTTGCAGGTTTCCACTACTTTATCGAGCAGGGGGAGGAGTTCAGCGCATGCCTTCTCGGTCTCCCTGGCGTTCATCTTTTCGATTACTTCTTTTACCATTTTGCGCGCCGTGTCGATCTCCTTTGTGAAATCGATCTGCAGCTCGGCTTTCTTGGCCTTCTCGGCTACATCAATCTCGTACGCCTCCGCTTCACGGTAAATGAATGGATTCCGCTGTTGTATTGCGGTCAAATGCTTCTCAGCTTCCTGCATTCTCTTCCCCGGTGGTATCTTCCTCTCGTGATGCTTGCACAGGCCCCAGCCGTAATGACCGGTCTGGTATCCCGCCGTCAGCTGGCACTGACATTTCGCGCAACAGTGCTTCGGCTTCGTGTGGTGTAATACTCCCGATGCTTCGTCCAGTTTCTTCGCACGCTCTTTCGATTTCCCTGTACACTTCAAGAGAGGCATTGATGGATGAAATCCAAGTTTTCGCTTCAGCTGCATCATTTCTGGCCTGCCCAGCCTTTTCCGCTTCGGCTTCTTTTCCGACATTGCTCTCCTTGATTCTTTTCGTTGCGGCCTCTACTAGCGAGTCCATAAATTCAGCCCTCTTGGCACACCCCGCGCAACCGCCGAGACGGGGTGACACCTTCTTGACTTTTGCGTGTAGTCGCTCGAACGGGCCTTTAGTATGACGCTTTATTCGTACGACAGGCTTATCGTGGAAACTGCTAGTCATTGCTGCCCGGAATCCCCGTTGAGTATTTTCAATAAATCTCTTGACATTAAAACTTCTCCGTCGTGCAGCCCTGCGTCGTATATATCGTCCGGGTCTTCGTATATGTCCAACAGTTTGCATTCTTTCAGCAGGTCGCACTCGGTAACAGTAGTGCGCTTTGCCATGTCTTCGAGGTAGGCCACGATCTCAGCGACCTGCGCTGCCTTCGAGAACACTTCCTCTTCTTCCTCGGTCCATGAATCTGTGATGTCGAACACCACGTTGCTGCTTCCTTCGAGTGTAGTCATTTTGCCTCTCCTTCAATTATCCGTGTGTGCGTGCGGTCTGCGTGGCACATTTTGCATACAATTTCGCACTTCTCGATCTCGTCCATGACAGTGTCTGTACAGTAGGACATCATCTGGCTAACTGTGTGCTTCTTGTCTCTTATGTGGTCGAAATCCATTTTGTAGTGCTCGAAAAACTCTCCACAATCAACGCACGGGCAGTTTGTTTTCAGAAACTTTATCAACCGCCTGTTCCTTGTCTTGGTCCTCTCTTGGTGTATTCCCATTGCCTATCCATTCATATTTTGTTGCCGATGTCAATCCTTTTCTTTGTTTTTTTTGCTTGCCCACACTTTCTCGTTTCCTAGAATTCCTTGCCGTGCTTGTACGGTCGGCCTGCGTTGTGTAGCATTTTTGCCACTATTGCCGGTCCGAGTCGCAATCTGTGTTCTCCGCAAAAGTCAGCGAGGCGAATGAACACGTCGGCGGCCTCTTCCTCCAAGTTGCTGTACCCGGTCAGCTTTTTTGATTCTGGATTGCCGTGACGGACCGCCCATGTCATTTCTGATACTTCTTCATGAATGAGGCCCAATTCGTGAATCTGGGATCGCGGCTCGTCGTAAAAGCCTCCGGCGTGCGCCATTCCGTTAGACATGAGTGATAAACGGGCCATAACCCTGCCAATCGCCCCTGCGTCATTCTGTACATTTGACGCGATCTGCTCTTTCTTGTTCTGGTCTTTCCCTTCGGTCATAGTGCGTCCTTTCTGTGTAGTTTGCTATTACTATACACAATATACCACAAAATGGCGAATTGTCAAACAGGGTTCGTCTTTTTCTCAACAAAAACTTTTTTCAACTTTTTGCATTTTGTTGTTGACCTCTGCAAGAAACTGTGATTTAGTACGGGCAATCGATCGAGCCAGGCGTGACTCGCACGTCAACAACGGCATCGTGAGAGCAGGAAGCTCTGGGACCAGCCAGACTACCCAGCAGCCGCGTTAAGTGGGCTGTGTAGGGGAACCCAAGCGGGATTGAGACCGCTGTTCAGAGGGGCTGGCCAGAGCGACTAGAGAATACGCTAATGTTCACATCCTTCTCAACGGGGGGATTATAGGGGGGTTCCTCTGTCCAGAGGTCGCCCCCCCTGGTGACCTCCAAGACCCTCTAGACCTCACAAGACACACGGTGCCCCCCAGACCTTTAGCGCAAATGGCCAATTCGGCTAATAAGTCCTCCTCGACCTACTGTGGTACAGGTGACTCAAGTGGGGTCACTGGGGAGGACAACTAGTGACCCTAAGGGACGAGGGTTACGGAGGGTTACCACATATCCACTCAAGAGGGCAGAGGGAAGGACACCCGTTGACTCGCCGGAGAACCCTTGGCGTCGCGAGGGGGCAGACCCTTCACTATACCTATACAGACACAGAGACAGACGGATACATGGGGAGTCCCCCCCCGGTCGCCCGTTAATGCCTGTCAGATGGAAGTCACCGTTCGGCCGCCTCGTCCTCCTGGCCCCGCTAGTCTCCGAGCGACCCCTTGAGACCTTGCGTTGACACTGGGTGACACACACGTGGACACACACAGACACCCACGAGGTCACCTGGTGGTCTGGTCTGGAGAGGACAAAGGGGGACTAACAGGGTCAAACAGGGTCAAAGGGGGTCAGAGGGGGTCTGAGAGGGAACACAGAGAGTAAAAAGATGGCGGGATGTTTTCAGCCCTCTTTCATCCCCCCGGAGACACCCAACATGCCCCCATTAGGGCTCACGGCGCACCTTGGCCCCACTAGGTCACCAGAGGTCGCCAGGGGTCACCGAGTGTAAACCCTTGACCTCCTTGCCCTTGCCGATAGCCCGCGTGCCTGATAAGCAAGTGGTAACCCCCTCTTCCGCGCTCCTGCCCTGAGTGGTGCCTCCACCAGCACCGCCCACCGCCCGCGTCTCGCCCCCGTCCCGGCCCCCGATCGCCCTTGTCCCCGGCGTCAATCACGGTGTCAACACTGGGTCAACTGAGGTACTGGGGGGGCACCGAGAGTCTTTGGAAAAAAAGAAGAAAACTTCGCTTAATGCTTTGACTTTTCCCCGAAATGGGGTATTGTATAGATGTAACCAATGACCCAGAAAGGACACATGATGCAAGCAATACA
>Ga0224497_10000486_pt1 | contig 27330 bp, 29 predicted proteins | sample SF_Jul11_sed_USG_4_FD_167970 | JGI IMG/M metagenome (GOLD analysis project Ga0224497, IMG submission 167970) | Sediment microbial communities from San Francisco Bay, California, United States - SF_Jul11_sed_USGS_13 | ecosystem: Environmental > Aquatic > Marine > Sediment | place: USA...
CAGGTCGACGACCTGTCCGGCAAACAGTTCGGCCTTCTCCTCGGTGCGCTGCCCGGTGGCGAAATAGAAAAACGACGCGCCCGCGCGTACTTCGCGCACCAGCGGATTGTAACCGGACATGTAGGCGTAGCCCCCGTATTCCCACAGCACCATGTAACCGTCGCAGGTCACCATGCAGGCGCGAAACGGATTGTGCGCGTTCCACAGCTGCATATGCGTGGTATCGGTGGCGTAACGAATCGACAGGGGATCGAACAGCAGCACCGCGTCGAGGTCGCGTTCGAGCAACCCGGCGACGATGCGCTCGAGTCGATACTGGCGCATCGCGGGGAGGTCGGGACATCGCAGCCCCGCCTCGGCCCATTCGGCGTAGGCCAGCGGCGTTGGTCCGATTTCGATGCGGTCATTGTCGTCCGGCGTGTTATCCGGACGCAGCGCCGGTTTGCGGGTCGGATCGACCTTGGGATGTGGAATCGAGTGAGGATTTGTGGCCATTTTTAAGCTCTCAAACGTGCGCCTGCGGCATCGAACGGCGGTTTCTCCAGAATCACGGCACGATGGGGAATACCCAGGATCGCGATATCGAGTTCGGTGTCGGCAACCGCGTGTTCGGTCTTGACGAAACATAGCGCAATAGAGGCGCCGACGCTATGGCCAAATGCGCCCGAGCTGACCCTCCCGATCGGGGTGCCATCGGTCAGGAACACCGGTTCGCCGCCGTTGGCATCGGCGTCGCTGGCGTCGATGCGTGCGATCACCAGCTTTTCGCGCGGCGCCATGTCCTTGATGGCGAGGTAAGCCTCGCGCCCGAGAAACTCCGGCTTGTCGAGCTTTATCAGGCGATCGAGCCCCACTTCCTGTGGCCAGTATTCCGGCGAGTATTCCCGGCTCCAGCTACCGTAGCCCTTTTCGACGCGCAGCGATAGCAGCGCACGGCTGCCAACGGGCTTCGCGTTGTAAGCCTTGCCGGCGTCGAGCAGCGCTTCGTACAGGGCCAGCTGGCGTTCCAGCGGCACGTAGATTTCCCAGCCGAGATCGCCGCTGAAGGATACGCGGATCGCGACCGCGTCGATGCCGGCAACCGTAATCCTGCGGTTGCGCATAAAGCCGAAGGCCTCGTTGGACAGATCGGCGTCGGTCAGTTCGGCGAGCAGCCGGCGCGCGCTGGGCCCGGCCAGGTTGAAACCGCCCCAGGCCTCGGTGTAGCTTTCGAAGCTGACGCTGTCGGCGCGTTCGACCATGTCGAAGTAGCGCTGGTGGTAACGCTCGGCGATCCCGGAACCGATCATCAAATAATCGTTCTCGTCGAGCCTGGTAATCGTGAAATCGCCGGCGATCCCGCCGCGCAACCCGATCATCGGTGTCAGGCAGGAGCGCCCGGCTTCGACCGGAACCTGGTTGGCGACCAGGCGCTGCAGGTAATCGTGGGACCCTTCGCCACGAATCCGGTACTTGGCAAAATTGGAAATGTCGATGACGCCGACCGACTCGCGCAACGCCCGGCATTCGGCGGCGACCGGCGCAAACCAGTTCTGGCGTTCGAAGCCGTAAGTTTCCACCGCGTCGACGCCTTCGGGCGCGTACCACAGGGGGTGCTCATAACCGTAGCTGAGCCCGAACACCGCGCCGAGCGACTTCTGGCGTTCGTAAACCGGGCGCGTTCTGACCGGCCGGCCGGCGGCGCGCTCCTCGTAGGGGAAATGAATCTTGAATCGATGCGAATACTGGTCCAGCGTGCGCGCGCGGGTAAACGCCCTGTCGGCCCAGCTGCCGAAACGCGCCAGGTCCCACGGAAACAGGTCCATCTTCGGTTCCCTCTCGACGATCCATTGCGCCATCGTGAGCCCAAGACCCCCGGATTGCGAAAAACCGGGGATGATGCCGCAGCAGCAGAAATAATTTCTCAGCTCCGGCACCGGTCCGAGCAGCGCCGAGCTGTCCGGCGACCAGATCATCGGGCCGTTGATGACGCGCTTGACGCCGGCCTCGGCCAGTACCGGGACGCGCTCGCAGGCGCGCATCACGTTGTCGCCGATGCGCTCGAGGTCCTCGTCCAGCAATTCGTGGCCGAAATCCATCGGCGTACCGTTTTCGGCCCAGTAGCGTCCGTCCTGCTCGTAGGCGCCGACCAGCAGGCCGAGCCCTTCCTGGCGCATGTAATACTCGCCGTCGCGGTCGGCGATCAACGGCAGTCGCCTGCCCAGTGCCTCGATTTCTGGAATGGTCTCGGTGACGAAATACTGGTGCTCGAGCGGCATCAGCGGCAACTCGATACCGGCCATCGCGGCAACCTCGCGCGCCCATAGCCCGGCCGCGTTGACCAGCACATCGGCGTGGATGCTGCCCTGCTCGGTGTCGACATCCCAGCCGCCATCGGCGCGTTGGCGGGTCGCCACCACCGGCGTGAAACGGTGCACCTCGGCGCCGCGGCTGCGCGCACCTTTGGCATAGGCGTTGGTTACCCCCGACGGGTCGACGTTGCCGGCGTCGGGTTCGAACATGAAACAGCGAATGCCGTCGAAGTCTGCCAGCGGGTGCAGGCGCTCGGCATCGTCACGGCTGATCTCGTGGAAGTCGACCTTGAAGTACCTGGCCTTGGCGGCCTGGATGCGCAGCTGGTGCTCGCGGTCGCGGGTCTGCGCCAGGTATAGCGAGCCTGGCTGGAAGATACCGCAGCCCTGCCCGGTTTCGCGTTCCAGTTCCCGGTAAAGCTGCATCGTGTAGTACTGCAGCCTGGAGATGTTGTTATGATCGTGCAGGCCATGAATCCCGGCCGCCGCGTGCCAGGTCGAGCCCGACGTCAGCTCGTCGCGCTCGAGCAGCACCACGTCGCTCCAGCCGAGCCTGGTCAGATGATAGAGAATCGAACAACCGATCAGTCCCCCGCCGATGACGACTACCTGCGCATGTGTTTTCATGGGTTACATCCGTCATGATTCTCGACTCGATCGTGAGATCCCGCATAATCGCTACGCGATTTACGGGCTGCTCCTCGAGGGGGCACCTGCGCATGCGTTTTCAATTGATTGCCTCCATTGTCCCCGATTTAACCAGCTGGTCGATAATCTGCGGCGCCACCGCCAGCGGACAGGATTGAAAGCCGCGGATCCCGCCATGAAAACTGGCTGCGCCACGATCGCGGCCGGCGGGCAGGTTATTCCAGCCCGGGCCCATGCCATAGAGCCCGTCGTTAATTTGTTTTCGTTCGAGATCGTGCAGATCCCCGTGCCGGGTCGGCTTGTCGACCTGGATGGCCTGCACCTCGTCCTGAAAACTGGTATCGGCGTCGACCCGGTAGCGCGCCATCTTGCCGGCCGGGCTGGGGCTGGCCTCGCAGATTCGCAGCTCATCGGGTATGCGCCGTTTGGGCAGCGCCGTGCCGCCGTAAGGAGACCCGCGCTTTCGCGGGGAAGACCTGCCGGGGCGCAGGGATGGCCTGGTGGGGTACCGGGAGGATTCTTGTCGAAGCAGGGCCATCAGGTTCAGGCGGCGCTGGCCTCGACGTGCGCGGCGACGATAGCCTCGAGCTCGCGCAGGAAGGTCAGCACTTCCTCGGGGGTGTTGTAGTGCGCCATCGACACGCGGATACAGGTGGGTCGGCCCAGCGGCTCGAGGATATTGCCGGAGAAATAGTCGGCCTTGCGCACATGGGTACGAATGCCCTTGGCGTTGAGATCGGCGACCACCTCGGCGCAGGGTTTGCCCTCGACAATGATCGATACCATGCCCTCGCGCGACGGGTTATCGGGTCCGCCGATGATATAAACCTCCGCCATGTCGCGCAGGCCGCGCTGCGCCTCGCTACCGTTTATCATCAGATCGACGAGGCCGTGTTCGTGCTCGCCGATAGCCTTGCCCGCGGCAAGGATGCGCGTGCGCCGCTCGACGGAATCGGTGAAATGCGAACCGAGCCAGTCCAGGTATTCGACCACGCGGGTGGTGCAGGCAAAGGCCGAGGTATCGCGCGTGCCCATTTCCCAGAAATCGTCCGGGGTGCCATCGAGGTGATCGTGCGGCAACGTTGCAAGCCGCCGCGACAACCACGCAAAACCGTAGTTATGGCGCGAAAACACCTTGTAGGCAGACACCGCGTAACCGTCGACATCGTAATCGTCGATGGCTAGAGAGCCGTGCGCGGCATGCTGGATGCCATCGAGAATAATGATGCATTCGGGCGCGGCCGCGCGAATGGTTTTGACCACCTCGGGGACATCGACGGTCATGCCGGTCACCGGGCTGGTATGGATAATGGTCGCGACGCGGGTCTCGGCATCGACTACCCTGGCGTAATCGCCCGCGGTGATGGTCGCGGTTTCGTTGCTGTGCACGGCGGCACGGTATTCCTTGCCGGCAATTTTCGACCAGCGCCTGCTGGCGCTCGCGGTGGCGGGATGCTCCAGCGTGCTGCCGATCATGTTACCCCCCGCGGGAGATCCGAGAGCGGCTGCACGCACCATGCGAAAAATCAGCTCGGTACCGCTCTCGCCGGTAAATACGGGACCCTGCTCGACGCCAAGGAAGCTACGCATGTTGGCGCGCGCCTCGTCGATGATGCGCACCAGTTCGTGTGACGCCGGGTTATCGCGTCCCTGGTTGTCCGGAATACCGGCCAGTTGCGTATTGACTTCGACTACCGATTTCAGCGTCAGCGATCCGCCGGCGTTCTCGAAAAAGATTCTTGGCCCCTGGTAAGGGCAGGTATCCACGTAACAGAAGCGATCACGAATCTGCTTCATCAAGGTTTTATCAAACATGCTTTCTCCCGGGTTTCCGCCACAGGCCGGCGGTGTTTTCGCAATGCAGGGATTGCCGCTGCATTTCACGCAGTTTTGTTGCGGCGGTTAGGGGCGCGATGCTAGCACCAGCGCAAAAAAAAAGTAACGTGATATTTTGCGGTCGCGAGGTGCGGGGATTGGAATAAATGAATTAATAATGCTTATCTATTTGGGCCAATTTTTATCGTTTTACGTGAATATGCATAAGTATTTATTATTTAGTCTAAATTACCTTCGGAGCCGACCATGTCGCAATCAAATCAACGGCGTTATCAACTGTGGGGCTGGATCCTGTTCATCCTTTCCGCCATTTTTTTCATAGCGTCGAGCATTCGCGCCGATGACCCGGTCAGCCTGGTCGGCGGCTTGCTGTTCCTGGTAGCCTGCTTCGTATTCCTGGCGCCGCTGGTCGCGGAGCTCGGTATTACCGCTAATAGCTTATCGCGGCTGCATAGATATTTTCGATGTCCGCCAGGTTGGTTTCGCGCGGCGAGTTCGCTATCGCGCGCGCCTGTCGCGCCGACGATGCCGCCAGCGCCGGAACATCATCGGGACCAAATCCTACGTCAGCAAGCCCGTTCGGCGCTCCGGTTTTACGCATCAACTCGATAATGCGCCGGGCCAGCGCCTCGCCCGCGTCGTCGACCCCGGCATCCCGCAGGTCCGACCGCAACAGGCCCGCCGCCTCGAAGTGCCGTTCGGGCGCGGCCGCCGCGGTGTAGCGAAATATCGACGGCGCCGATAGGATAACGCTGATGCCATGCGGTATGAACGGCGCCTTGACCTGGTATCCCTCCGTGGTGACATCGTGCATCAGGTGGGTGACACCGTAAGATAGCGCGTGCCCGAGGTGGGTGCCGGAATTGCCGAACGCCATGCCGGCCAGCGACGCGCCCCACATCAGCTGGTCGCGCGCCTCGTGATCACCGGCGCTGTTGACGCCCCGCTCCAGGTATTCACCCGCTATTTCGAGCGCCTTGCGCGCCGCCAGGTCGCTCCAAGGGTTGGCGCCCTGGATCAGCGGTCTTTTCAACGGGTCCTCCTGTTTATCCCAGCGCGTATACGCCTTCGCGGTATAGCATTCGAGCGCATGACACAACAGGTCGAATCCGGTAGACGCGACCACCATCGCCGGCAGCGTATCGCTGCAGGCCGGGTCGACCAGCGCTTCCTGCGGCATCAACACCGGGTTGGCCAGTACGAACTTGGTGGCGAGTTCGGTAATGCGCAACACCGAGATCGACGTACACTCCGACCCGGTGCCGGAAGTGGTGGCGCAGGCCAGGTGCGGCAACAGTTTGCGCGGCATCGGCCGGCCCGCGCCGAGCGGCGGCGCGAAGTAGTCGAGAAATTCGTCGGGGGGGTTCAACCCGTACAGCATCGAGGCCTTGGCGGTATCCATGACCGAGCCGCCACCCACCGAGACCACGCCGTCGAAATTACCCTCGGCGACGAATGCGGCACCGCGCTCGACGCTCGCGTCGTCGGCCTCGATCGTGATTTCGTCGAACACCGTGCTGTCGATGCCGGCCTGCTGCAGCGATTCAAGCACGGTAGCGACATAGGCGCCGTCGCGCAGGAACGGATCGGTAAACAGCGCCACCCGCGACATGCCGAGACCCGCGGCGCGCGCGCCGGCCTCGCGCAGGCATCCGCGACCGAAGGTGTATCTGGGGATCGCGATCGTGTAGGTATCGGCGCCATTTTCGCAGGGATCGAAGTATTGACAGCCCATCGCAACGACTCCTTAACAGTTCTGGAATCCTTATCTTACCGTCGAGTCATTCCCGCGCAAGCGGTAATGACGAGCCTGTGCATGGCAACGCCGGCGCTCGGCGCATCGCAGGATCCCCGCTGCGGCTTTCTGCCGCATCCATCCTGGTTTTCTCTCGCGCATGGATTACCGCACAGCTTTGCGCGGGGGGTGGCAGGGCCAGGGGCGGGCCCTGACGGCCTAGCGCGTGGCCTTTTCGCCCCAGATTTCGGCGAGGCGCGCGTCACGGCCGCAGCCCCAGCGGTAATACTTGTAACGTACTGGCGATTTCTTGTAGTAATCCTGATGGTAGGACTCGTCACCCTTGATCGGGAAAAACGTCGTCTGCTCCAGGATCGGGGTGACCACGGTCTTGCCGGGAAACATTTCGATGACCTTTTGCTTCGACTTTTCGGCGAGCGCGCGTTCCTGTTCGTTGGCGACGAAAATCGCGGCAAGATAGCTGGGACCCTTGTCGCAAAACTGGCCGCGGGCATCGAATGGATCGATGTTGACCCAGAAATGATCGAGGATTCCCTGGTAATCGATTACGGCCGGATCGTAGCTGATTCTGACCGCTTCGTAGTGCCCGGTATGCTCCCCGTTGTAGGTCGGATTCGGATGGCTGCCACCGGTGAAGCCCGAGACGACATCGCTGACGCCGTCGAGTTTCTCGAAATCGGATTCCATGCACCAGAAGCACCCGCCCGCGAGCACCGCGGTTGCCGCGAGTGAAGACTGGCCGGCGATCGTCGTGGCCGCGATCATCATAGCGAATAAAAAGCGTTTCATCGTCAGGTTCTCCAGGTTAGTGCGTCTGACCATTTGCCAGGCGATGAGTTCACCGAGTATATTCGCGCATCTGCACCGACAAACGGAGATTCCGATGAACCTGGCCGGATACGTCATCTTTGCGAACCTCGCCGACGCGCTCGAAGCCGACGCCTGGTCGTGGAATCCGTGCGACGAAATTCCCGGCGAGAATAGCCGTTAGTCGCGCGTTAACATCCAATTTACAACATGTCGGATAAGCTGCCGCGGTATGAAAATCCTCGTAATCGAAGACGACGCCGATATCGCATCGAACATAGGCCAGTATTTCGAGGACAAGGGACACCGGCTGGATTACGCCTACAGCGGCAACCACGGACTGAGGCTCGCGACCAGCGAGCGCTTCGACCTGATCATTCTGGACCTGATGCTGCCCGGTAAGGACGGCATCACGGTTTGCCGTGAAATCAGGGAACAGGCGCGGCAGGACACTCCGATCCTGATGCTGACCGCGCGCGATACCGTCGACGACAAGGTATCCGGGTTCGAGGCGGGTACCGATGACTACCTCGTGAAACCGTTCTCGCTGCGCGAGCTCGAGATGCGCGTGCTCGCCCTGACCCGGCGCGGCCGGGGCAAGCAACAAACCGCCGTTATCCGCATCGGCGGCCTCGAGTTGAACAGCGACACGATGCAGGTCAGCCGCGACAACCAGTCCATAAAGCTTAAGCCCAAGGCTTTCAAAATTCTCGAGTACCTGATGCGGCATGCCAACCGGGTGATATCGCGCGGCGAACTGATCGAGCACATCTGGCCCGACGACCCGCCAGAGGGTGACCCGTTGCGAGTCCACATTCACAGCCTGCGCGCTAAAATCGACAGGCCCTTCGGCAACGAGCTGATCCACACCGTGCATGGCGTCGGTTATCGCATCGGCAACGATACTTCGTGAAAGCACTGCTCGGAGGCTCTCCGCTGTTCAGAAAAATCCTGGCCAGCATACTGCTGGCCTCGGTGTTTTTCCTGTCGTTGCTGACCGTCGTCGTCTATTACTCCAACGAGATACTCGAAAACGCCCTGCTGACCAAGCAAACCGATTTCGAACTGGCGAATACCATCGAGTTGCTAGAGCGTGATCCGCAGGCCGCACTGCCGCACACCGCGAGCCTCAGGATCTACCTGGCCAGCCGGCAAAGCGCGGCACCGATCCCGGACTACCTGCTAGACCTGGATGCCGGCGTGCACCACGACCTGAAGATCGGCGACAAGGCTTACCACGTGATGGTCGCACCCTATGACGACGACCTGATCTACATCGAGTACGACGTCACCGAGATCGAGCGCTCGGAAGATTTGCTCGATCTCGTGCTGCTGGTGGCTTGGATAGTGTTACTTGTCGGCATGTTTTTCATCGCCAGGATTCTGAGCCGGAAATTATCCGGCCCGATAGCGCAGCTAAGCCAGGAGTTGTCGCGCATCAACCCGGACCAGCGCGGCATTCGGCTCGGCGACCGCTTCGAAGACGACGAGGTCGGCCGGATCGCACAGGCCTTCGATACCTATACGCAGAAAATGGACGACTACGTGCAAAAGCAGATCGCGTTCGCGGCGATGGCGAGCCACGAGCTGCGTTCGCCACTGACCATCGTGCAGACCTCGGCCGACCTGATCGCGAGCCGCCACGACGACCCGCACACCCGACCGCACCTCGAAAAGATACAGCGCGCGTCGGCCAACATGGCAAACATGATCCATGCCCTGCTGGCGGTAACCAGGGACCAGCCCACCGGCGGCAGCGAACAACGCGTTGCGCTGCGCCCGCTGGTCGACGAGATCATCGATGTCCTGCATCACGAGATCAGCGCCAAGCGGATTACGATCGACAATAACCTGGCGCCTGATATCGGCATCGAGGCGGACAGGACCCTGCTTGCCGTGGTGCTGACCAACCTGATTAAAAACGGTGTCAAGCACGGCGAACAGAGCTCGATCCGCATCGACATGAAGCCTCCCCTGCTGTCGATCACCGACAGCGGCATCGGAATCGACGAGGCATCGCTGCAGCATATCTTCGATTTCGGCTACCGCGGCGCCGACAGCCAGGGCTACGGCGTCGGTCTCTACATATCCAAGCTGGTCTGCGATTACCTGGGCTGGGGGCTCGAGCTGTTACCGAATCCCGGGGGTGGAATAATCGCCAGGATTGCCTTCCCGGATTAACAATCTGTTAACCATATCGGCGCTAGTATCGACTATAGTTTGGACGGAAAAATACTTGCCGAAGGACTCACAATGAAAAAATTACTCATGGTTTTACTACTGACCATCAGCCCGGTAAAAGCCGAAATCTACAACATCAGCCAGCTCGATCTGAAAAGCCACCAGGGCAAGGTCGTTTACCTCGATTTCTGGGCTTCCTGGTGCAAACCCTGCCAGAAATCCTTCCCGTGGATGAACAGCCTGCTGCAAAAGTACCCGCGCGACGCCTTCACGATCATTACCGTCAACCTCGATGCCGAAACCGAGGCGATGCACCAGTTCCTGAGCAAGGTCGACGCTGATTTCGATATTTACCACGATCCCAGCGGACGAATCGCCGAGCAATTCGAAATAGAAGGCATGCCAACCTCCTACCTGATCGACAGCAACGGCAAGGTTGTCAAAAAGCACATCGGCTTTTATTCCAAACAGGTCGACAGGTACGAGCGCGAGATCGAGGAATTATTATGAAAGCAGGATATTACTGGCTGGTTATTTGCACCTTGCTGGCAGCGAGTGGCTGTTCGTCGCTCGGCGTCAAACCCTGGGAGCGCAACCTGCTCGCGCGTGAAGACATGCTGATGGACGCTGCCGCGCTCGATCTTGCCTTCGACGAGCATATCTATTTCAGTAAAGAAGCCTCCAGCGGCGGCCAGGGGTTTGCCGGCGGAGGCTGCGGGTGCAACTAAGCAAGAAGAAAGTTGCGGGCCTGCTGTCCGCGGCGACCTGCTCGTTGTTGGGCAGCGCCGCACAGGCCGACGAAAACCCCTGGGACGTGGACAGCGCGATTCTCTACTACAGCGAAACCGACCGCGTTATGGCAATCGAACCGGTCATCAGCGCGACCAAGGACCTGGGCGACGATGCCAGCGTTTCGATGAAACTGGTGCTCGACTCGCTCACCGGCGCCTCCGCCTCGGGCGCGGTGCCATCGACGATGGTGCAGACCTTTACCACCCCGTCGGGTAACAGCAGCTACCAGGTCAACCCGAACGAGACGCCGCTCGACGACACTTTCCTGGACACCCGGCTCAGCTACAGCATGAACTGGGAGACGCCGATCGATCGCAACAACCGGCGCAACCTCGGTTTCAACGTCTCCAAGGAATACGACTTTTTCTCGCTCTCCGGCAACGCGCTGTGGGACCACGACAGCAACCAGAAGAATACGACCTACTCCTACGGCATCAACGTCGAGCTCGACGCCATCGATCCGGTCGGCGGCGCGCCGCGACCGCTCACCGCCATGCTCGCGCAGGACAAAACGTCCGGCACCGAATCCAGGGATATCGTCGATCTCCTGTTCGGGGTTACCCAGGTCATAAACAGATCGAGCCTGTTCCAGGTCAATCTGTCGCTCAGCGAGGCCAGTGGTTACATGACCGATCCCTACAAGTTCGTCAGCGTCGTCGATGTTACCGGCGAGCCGACCAGTCAGCTGTTCGAAAGCCGCCCCGACAGCCGCTCGCGGCAAAGCCTGTTCGGCAAGTACAAGAAAATGTTTTCGAACAAGGATATATTTACGATATCCTATCGCTACATGACCGACGACTGGGGCATCGACTCGAATACCTTCGACTTTAGCTATCGCTTCAATATGAAGGAAGGTTATTTTATCGAGCCGCACCTGCGCCTTTACGACCAGTCGGCGGCGGATTTCTACCGCTACTTCCTGACCGACAGCGAACCTTTGCCACAGTACGCGAGCGCGGACTATCGGCTCGGTGAAATGGAGGCCACTACGGTCGGCGTCAAGTTCGGCCGCGAGATCGCCGAGCAGCATGTCTGGTCGGCGCGTCTCGAGCAGTACGTGCAAAACGGCGACGGATCACCGGACGTCGCCTTCGGCCAGCTTACGCAACAGGACCTGTATCCCGATGTCGACGCGCTGATCCTGCAGTTCAACTACTCGTTTAAATGGTAGCGATAAGTCGGCGCGGAAATCTCTGGGTTGGTAAATTTCGCTGCATGGCAAGCCCCTGCGAGGTGCTGGTCGAATGCGACAGGGCGGCGCAGGCGCGCGAGCTGATCGCCATCGCGCAACGTGAAGCCGAACGCATCGAGCATAAATTCAGCCGCTATCGCGACGATAACATCGTTCACCAAATCAACAGCGGTGGCGAACGCATCAGCGTCGACGAGGAAACCTCGCGCCTGCTCGACTTCGCGCAAAACTGCTACGACCTGAGCGACGGCTGCTTCGACATCACCTCGGGCATCCTGCGCCACGCGTGGCGGTTCGGCAACGGCGCGCGGATTCCCGGACAACGTGACATCGACCGGCTGCTGCCTCGCATCGGCTGGGAAAAGGTTATCTGGAAGAAACCGGAGCTGACCGTGCCGCAGGGCATGGAGATCGATTTCGGCGGCATCGGCAAGGAATACGCCGTCGACTCGGCGCTCGGCCTGCTCGCGCGCGAGACCGATTACAGCGTCATGGTCAACTTCGGCGGCGACTGCAGCGCCAGCGGCCCGCTAGCGGACGGCGCGCCGTGGATGACCGGCATCGAGGACCCGAGACGTCCGGGCGACGCGACCGCGGTCATACAGCTCAAGGGAGGCGCGCTCGCGACCAGCGGCGACGTTTTCAAATATATCGAGCAGGGAGGCGTTCGCTACGGTCACATTTTAAATCCGCGGACCGGCTGGCCCAACACCGAATCCCCGCTGTCGGTAACGGTCGCGGCCGCCACCTGCACCGAGGCCGGCATCCTGTCGACGCTGGCGATGCTGCAGGGCCAGGATGCCGAGCCTTTCCTCGAGCGGCAGGGCGTCAGGTACTGGTGCTACCGCTGAACAGGCGGGCTCGAGTCCGTTCCGAACCGGGTTTACAAACCGCGGTCCGTCCTGTTAGCTGCGCCGGGTTTTCACGACTCGATTATCCCTGTTATCATGTCGTTTACCCGATTTCGCGAAATCTCCGAATAGAAGAAAAATTTCTCTACGCATAACAGAGACTTAACAAAGGCCGGGGAAACGCCGACCCGGGTATCGGGTCAATACGGTAATAGTGGTCGAAAGGTCGAGGACCCGTTAAGTCGGCTATCGGGCGCAGGCGACAAACCCGGTCAATTATCTGCAGGCATTAGTATGGAGCTGGGTAGAGAAAGGGAGCACGCAGGGGTCCGAGTAGAATTGTTATACTCGACGAATAAATTCGGGATATAACGAGACCGGGAAATTTACCGCAATGATTCAACCAATTCTGGAGTCCACGCTAACCTGCCCCGAATGCGGGCATTGCACAACCGAAACTATGCCGACAGACTCATGTCAATATTATTATGAATGCGGTTCCTGTCACGCACTCCTGAAGCCACAGGCCGGAGATTGTTGTGTCTTTTGTTCTTTCGGGACGGTCAAGTGCCCGCCAATGCAGCTGAGCGGCAGCCGCGGTGCGTCGAATGTCTGACAAATCCATGCGCTCGGACCGGCCCGTGGCTGGCCACTGAGCGCAGCGTCGGACGGGCGCTCAATCGTGGTTAGTCTCCGTGAATATGACGTCGTCAAAGTGGTCAAGCTGATAAAGGCTGAACGGTCATTCGACGGTAGCGAAGGGATTCGACGCGCTCCGGCGGTCGGCGATGTGGCGACGATCTGTCACGAGTATGATGACAACGACCCGACGGCCGTAGTCGCCGTGGAGATGACCGATAGCAATGGTCTTACGGTATGGCTCGCCGACTTCGAGCGTGCCGAGCTTGAGCTGGTGCGGAGAGGCTGAGACGTGTCGAAGCTGTCGAATTCTAATTGCCGTCCAACTGTTTGCTGTGGCCGTGCCTGGCCGCCAGGCCGTCGTTCTAATGAGTAACACAAAGCACTGGGACGAGATTTATTCCAGTAAACCTTCCGATAAAGTCGGTTGGTATACGCCACATCTGGATACCCCATTAAACTGGATCGAGGGTCTTAATCTCGAACCCGATGAGGCGATTATTGATGTCGGTGGAGGAGCATCCACCCTGGTAGACGACCTGCTGGCAAAAGGTCATAAAGACATAACCATTGTGGATCTCTCCAGGCGAGCCATTCAGCTCACGCAGGAGAGGCTCGGTAAAATAAGCAGCCTGGTAACCTGGTTACAGGGAGATGTAACCCGGTTAGAACTTCCTGATCACTACTATCGATTGTGGCATGACAGGGCAGTTTTTCATTTTCTGCTAGAACCGGAAATTCGGCAAAGGTACAAAGACGCATTGTTAGAAGCATTGCAGATGGATGGCTTTTTCATCCTTGGCACTTTTGCCCCCGAGGCCCCGCCCCGGTGCAGCGGATTACCGGTCCAGCGTTATGATGCCCAATCCCTCGCCAGGTTATTTGGCAGCGAGTTCGAACTGAGGCTTAGCCAATACGAGCCCCACGTTACGCCATCAGGAATAGAGCAGGCATATGTGTATTGCCTGTTTCAAAGGACAGCCTGAGGAGCGCGGGCAGCCGCACCGGCAAACCGCCAGCCGGTATGCAGCAATCGAAACGTCTGACCTCGCAGTATGGTTTTCCGTTCAGAAATACGCGGATTTTAACTGTTTATCGTGATAACGATTTTACCCCTGTGGCGTCCTGCTCCGAAGTAACGCATCGCTTCGCGCACTTCACTCAACGGGAAGGCTTTGTCGATTACGGGAACGAGCTTACCGGCCTCGATTAGCGCGCTCAGGTCCGCCAGGCCCTTGTTGGGCCCCTCGGCCACCAGGCGTAATTTCCTGCTCTCGCGGGTAAGAGGTGCAAACAGGCTTAAAAGCCAGAGTTGATAAACTCGAGACATGGAACCACCGACCATGGCATAGGTCCCCCCGGGTCTTAGTGCGCGCTTAATATCGAACATGGAGCGAAAATTCTGACAATCGATAATCAGGTCGTAAACTTCTCCGGTTCTGGTGAAATCCTTCCGCGTATAATCGATCACGTGATCGGCGCCAACCGATCGCACGACTTCCAGCTTGTGCAAGGCATCTACGCCGGTAACTTCGGTGCCGGAAAGTTTGGCAAGCTGGATCGCAAATGTACCCACGCCGCCGCCAGCTCCATTGATCAACACCTTCTGTCCTGCTTTCAATTGTCCGGCTTTGCGAAGCCCCTGCAGGGCCAGGACAGCCGCCTGTGGTACCGCGGCCGCTTCCTCGAAAGTCGAATTTGCAGGCTTAGGTTCCAGTGCGGCCTCATGCGTGCAGGCATATTCCGCAAAACCGCCCCAGCTATCCCAGAGATCACCAAACACCTCGTCACCCGGGCGGAATCGTTTTACGCGGCTACCGACGGCCTCGACCGTCCCGGCGATATCAGCACCCAGAATCCGCTTCCCCGGCTTTGGCTTCAGGAGGCCGAACATGATACGGTTTATAAACGGTGTGCCGTTCAGGAATTCCCAGTCCCACGAATTGATGGACGAAGCCTGAACCCGTATCAGTAATTCATCGTCCTTCGGCGCAGGCTTCGGAACCTCTTTCAGTTGCAGGCCATCCGGTGAACCATACTTTGTAAATACAATCGCTTTCACGAGCATTCTCCCTGGCCACCGATCATAACTTGAGTCGCGACCCCGGGATCGTTTTTTTATCGGCTTCGTCATCGGACAGTCACGTTGACAATACACGATGAGCACACAACAATTGTCGGCAACGGACCTGGCTAACGCCAGGCAGCCAAACCAGGTGTCAGTGCGCGCTCTTTGCCACCGATGAGGGCCCCGGGATACGTCGAGTCGATATGAAAAAACTATTGCTGTCTGCGATTACCGCCATTTGCCTGACCGCCTCGATTTTCGCACAGGCGGCTGAAAAAGAAACTGTGCCGATGAAAATCAGGGAGATGGTTCTCGGTCTGGATCCCGCGAAAATCGGTATCACGAGAGAAAAATTAAAACATCCCGTCTGGGGCATGATCATGGATACCGGATTTGCTGACGGCTCGTTCTCGCTCATCGCGCTGGCCGATGGCACAACCAGCCTCTACTTTAGCGATGGCGGGGGAATAGTCGGTGGCGGGGAACACGACAGCGTCAGGGATGCCTCCGGCTATTATCTTACCGGCGCCCAGTACTTCTACAAGGATGCGACTCGGACGACAACATTCCCGCTTCCCGGTGACGGCGAGGTGAAGTTTTATTTTCTTAGCTTCGACGGCGTCTCGGTATACTCTGCGCTGGAGGAGGATCTGGGCAATCAGCAGGATAAGCTATTCAATCTCTTTTACGCCGCGCATGGCGTAATAACCGAACTGCGCAAGATCGAGGAGCAGTAGCCTGGGGTAACCGGCATGCAGGCTATCACCCGGGTCATGGGCGTGCTGCTAGCCGCGCTGGCGGTGCAGTTCATATTCGACGGCATCAGGCAAAGCGGTTTGCCGGGATCCTGACTGCATTGCCCTACGGGACACAGATTCGCGGGGCGGCATCAATTCGGGAATCCGGGCTTGATGGCCACGCATGAAGGATTAAGGCTCAAAATGCGGCGGGCGGCATACCGTCGATGGTTAGTGTCCACGGGTTGAAAAATATGAAACGAGAAGTCGTCGACCAGCGTAAAACCGCAACAATCGTGCTTAACTGTTTTAACGAAAACAAAACACTCAGGCGCATATACTCGATTCCGCTTTTCGGCCTGATATTGCTGGGCCTGGTCGTATGGCTCGGATTTTTCAGGGAAGAGTCGCTGCTCGTCACGATAACCTTCGCCGTTTACCTGGTGGCGACCACCCTGGAAAAGATGAGCTACGGATTTGGCGTAATCACTTACAAGCGAATCGTCAGAATGCTGCTCGAAGAGCCCGCTAGGCTGGAAAAATTCAGGACCATGGCACGGCAACAGGGCTTGCTGAAACCCGATGATACCCCTTCGAATCCCTAAATCTTAGGCGCCCATGCGTTGTGGCCGGGCGCCAGGCAGGATTATGTTTTTGATAAACGGATCGACGTGCTGGCCGCCGCAAAATCGATTATCGACGCGAAGCGGACGGCGATTCCGGCCGAGGGAGCGGCGCCCCTCAGACTTTGGCACGGGGATTTTCAGGCTATTAATCTGGCGCAGAAATGATGGAAATATCGAAAGACGCAAATTCGAAAGCCAGCCGACCTCCCGCGGGAGGATAAACGCAAGCGGGACATGAGAGAGCCGCTTTTCTACCTTGCCTTCGCAACGCTGCTTACGCATGAACTCGACGCGATGCCGAACCATGAATGGCGCGTAATACCTTTGCTTCGCGCGCTACCGGAGATGACGGCAATGACGATTTTCGTCGCCGCCCACCTGCCTTTGTTCACCCTGCTGGTTGCACTGGTCGCCAGCAGGCACTTGAAAATCCGCAGGCTCTTTCGCCTCGCCGTGGCGTTTTTCCTCGTCGCCCACGGGGTGTTGCATGCGCGGTTTCAGAATAACCCGGCATACGAGTTTTCAGGATTTTTGTCGAGTTCGCTGATATTTGGCGGAGCGGTACTCGGGACTATATACTTGGTGGTCGAATGGACCCGACGACCTGTTAATGGCCTCGAAGTGAAAATGCTACCGATACAAATCCTGGTGCACCCGCTGCGGCTTGATGCAATTTTGCTGGCTGTTATATCGATTTTTTCTTTCACCTATGCCGAAGCCGCTGAATTCCATTGCCCGCTGGGCAGGGAAGTATCCACGAATCTTGGCCAGGGGGTAAGCATGCGCACCTGCATCTGGGAGAAAGAGCCAAGCGTTTTCGTGCGAACCGGTCCGCTCGAACTGATAAAAAACGGAATACTGATTCTGAAAACGCAAACCGACCAGGCCGGAAAGCTGCACGGGACCTTCACTTCATGGAACGACCAGGGTGAAATCATCGAAAACGGAAACTATGTAAAAGGGCTGAAAGAAGGCCCCTGGTTCAAAATCGATGCAAACGGCAAGCGCGAGGACCTGCTGTTCAACGGCGGCAGCCTGGTCGAACAATGACGAGCAACTCGAACCGCAAGAAGCGGAGATATAGATGAAACCCGGCGCTGCTATCATCGTCGTGATCGTGACCCTGCTCTATTCGCAGTTCCTGCAGGCCAGTGCCGGATGGACGGATTACGTCACCGTAGCCGAGCTGGTGCCTACCGATCGCCATTATTACACCTTCCGGCTGCCGGTTAGCGAGAACCCGAGCGGTTGCAGGAACAAGACCTGGTTTTTCCAGAACTACGGATCACCCGGCGCCGACAAGATGTTCGACGCGCTCCTCGAAGGCATAAAGTCGAGCATACGCCTGCGGGTGTACGTTACCGGCGTCTGCAACCTCGACGGCTACTCCGAAATTTCGTCGGTCAGCATCGTTCCGTGACGGTCGATCGACAGAACCTCGTGGACGGCGGCGCCCCGTCCCGCCGGACTCGAAGAATCGTCGACCTGCCAATACGGAGCCGAATCCATTAAACGCGGGCTGATGGTGCTGTCAGCCGGTCTCGTCGGCCTGATCCTGGTCACGCTATGCGTGCTCCATTTCGGCGCACTCCCCTATTTCGATCGTGATATGAACGCCCTGCTCGCGCCCGTTTCCTATCCCGTGTCGGAGCGGACCCGGGCCTTCCACGAGAGGACTTTCGTCGCCGACATGCATGCCGACTCGCTGCTGTGGCGGCGCAAGCTGCAGCAGCGTAACCGCCGGGGTCACGTGGATTTGCCGCGCCTGCGCGATGGCGGCGTGGACCTGCAGGTGTTCAGCGTCGTCACCAGTGTACCCTACGCGATGAACCTGGAGTCCAATCGCGGCGACAGCGACAAGCTGCCGATTTTATTCCTCGCCGCGTGGAGATCGCCGGCAACCTGGTTCAGCCCCAGGGCGAGAGCCCTTGCCCAGGCGCGGGAACTGGCGGAACTGGCGCGGCTTTCATCCCTGTCGATCGTACTGCGCCAGGGCGACCTGGCAGGTGGTGGCATCAAGGGCTTGCTGTCGCTCGAGGGTATGCACGCGCTCGACGCCGGCCCGGACGCGCTCGACGAGTTTTACGCGGCGGGTTTTCGCATGATGGGACTGGCCCATTTCTTCGACAACGAGGTCGCCGGATCGGCACACGGGGTCGACAGGTACGGTCTCACCGCGTTCGGACGCTCGCTGGTTTCCCGTATGGAAGCCCTGGGTGTCACTATCGACCTCGCGCACGCCTCCCCCGCCGCCTTCGCCGATACCCTCGAAATCGCCCGCAAGCCGGTGGTGGTATCGCATGGCGGCGTACACGGAACCTGCCCGGGACCGCGCAATCTAAGCGACGCCCAGTTGCGCGGTATCGCCGCCAACGGAGGTGTCGTCGGTATCGGCTACTGGAAGGCGGCAGTGTGCGATGCGAGCCTGCAGGGAATTACCGCGGCCATTCGCTACGCCGTCAGGGTCGCCGGCGTCGATCATGTCGGGCTCGGATCGGATTTCGACGGCACGGTGGCAATGCCATTCGATACCTCGGGGTTGCCGATGTTGACGCAGTCGCTGCTGGACGCAGGCCTGTCCGAGGACGATGTCGCAAAGATCCTGGGCACGAACCTGCGCCGCGTGCTCGCGGCTAACCTGCCGCGCTAATTCGACGATGACAGCGGCCGGCCGAACACCGCATAATGATCTCCTGCCGTGGATGCTCGCGCGATACCCGCGTCCACCCTCCGAGGTCTTTCAAAGCGAGATTTAGCTAATGACGATACCGAGAACAATAATGCTGCTGGCGGCCCTGGTAACGGTTTTTAGCCAGCCCCGGGCCGACGACACACTTTCGCTGCGGCAGGTGACGCCCGAGGTTTACGCGATCGTCGGCGAACTCGGCAACCGCAGTCCGGACAATCTCGGCAACAATGCAACCTTCGGCTTCGTCGTTACGCCGGATGGTGTGCTGCTGATCGATTCGGGCGGAAGTTATCGCGGCGCCCGGCAGATCGAGGCCCTGATCAAAAGCGTCACCGACAAGCCGGTGGTTACCGTGATCAATAGCGGCGGCCAGGATCATCGCTGGCTCGGTAACATTTACTTCAAGGAGCGCGGTGCGCGGATCATCGCGAGCGCCGCGGCGGTCGAGGATCAGAAAGCGCGCAGCCGGGATCAACTGATTATGCTAAGCAGCCTCGTGGGCAAGGAAAACCTCGAGGGCACCGATCCGATTTTTGCCGATAAAACCTTCAGCGCAGAAATGTCGTTCACGCTGGGCCGGGTCCGTGTCGAGATCCGTCACGTCGGACAGGCACATACGCCCGGCGACAGCTTTGTCTGGCTGCCAGATCAGGGCGTCATGTTCAGCGGCGATATCGTTTACGTGGACCGCATGCCTGGCGTCGGCGCGCAATCGAGCAGCAACAGCTGGATTGCCGTGTTCGAGGCCATGGCGGGCTACCAACCGAGGCACCTGGTGCCGGGACACGGACCGCCAACGACGCTGGCGCAGGCGCAGCGGGATACGCTCGACTACCTGGTATTCCTGCGCAACGCCGTCGCAGCGTTCATGGGAGACGGTAACGATATCTCCGATATCGGCAGTATCGATCAGTCGAGGTTCGAATACCTGCTGAACCACGAAACCCTTGCCGGCCGAAATGCGCAACAGGTGTTCACCGAAATGGAGTGGGAATAGTCGACGGCATCGGGCTTCCGCTCCCGGTTGAAAACATGCGGCTGAGTGACGAAGCCGCGGATCAACCGAAATCGATATGCTGTAATTGCCGGATCTGGTCCCGAAAACGGGCCGGCGTGAAGGCGATCGCGGCCGGCTCGTTTTGCACCGCGCGAATGCACACCGGCAGGCTACGTAGCGAATCGGGCACGTAACGCAGCGACATACCCGAACGCGCCACGGCGTTGAAACAGACTTCCTCGGTGAGCAGCTCCACAGGCAGGCTCGCGATAATACTGCCGTCGAGCCTGGCCATCATGCGGTTGAGAAAATCGTCATCCCAGAAAACCGCCCAGGCCCAGAAGAAAATGCGCGCGTAGTGCCGCTGCGATGCGGTCTGGTCGGTATGCAGACGCTTCAGGTCCTGTCTCGAGACACGGCCCTCGAGGTAACCCGGTTTGTGCCGGGTGCGGACCTGCTGCCATTGCTGCCTGGTGGCGCCGATGGCATAGATATGCTCCGCGAGTTCGAAGATATCCGTGGTTACGGCGTAGCCGGGAAGCCTGTCTATCGCATCCAGCCCGCGTGCGACGACGATATGGGTTACCTGTTTCAGCGAGACATCGGATTTTCTGCACAGCTCCGCGAGGTCGATGGCTGCCCCTGTCGCCACGTAGTCGGCCAGCAGGCTCGCGTCCAGCATCGAGGGGGGCAGCCCGCGAATTTCCAGCGCCCGGCTTCTGGCATTGTCGTCAATCATACCCGGGCCCGCAGGCGGAATCGAAGTTAACCATCTGCAACGATTCTAGCAGATGGAGGCAAATGACTGAATTTTTCCCGAATGACATCGTTTTCGAGATCGAATCACCGATTTTTCACCGATTTTTCACAGTGGCTCTGTATAAAACGATTTATGCAGACAACAGCATGCGAACAAGAGGAGCAAATCATGAAACGGTATCGTCAAATTCTGACCGCGGCATTGCTGCTTTCGACAGCGCTGCTGATTACGAATCCGGCCGCGGCCGTTTCCTACCCGTACGAGTTCCATACCGATGCCCGCATGCAGCACCGCAGCCTGGGTCCGGTCGAGAATGCTTACGGATACATGAACATCGTTACCGACGACCAGGGCCACGGCGTCATCAACGTCATGTTTTCCAACGCCAGCCTGCTGGAAGTCGCGCTGTTCAACGCCCGCGTCAGATTTCTGAGCGCCGCCGGCGAGCTGCTCACGGAGGAACACTTCGACTGCTGGATCGATGCGGCCGGGTACCGCGAACCGATCGAATGCAAGATCACGAAGCCGCTGGCGCTGTCCGGTTTCGACACTGTCGAGGTCGATTTCTACCTGTCTGACGTACCCGACGTGACCGCCGAAGTTACCATGTACCAGACGCATGCGGCAAGCTACCTCGAATTCCCTGCACAATAACCGGCGCACCTGACGCGGGGGGAGAATGGCAGTACCGCAGGATCTGCGAGGGCAGCGGCTCATGGCGATTTCGCATCATTACTGCCTGATTCTCGTCGATCCGGGTGCGGCGGAGGCAAACCTGTCATCTACCGCCATCGTCAGGCGCGGCAGGGCCGAGCGGAAGCTGGCCGAACTTGTTTATCAGCGTTGCGGTAATCCGGGCATCGTCGACACCGGGCGCGCTAACCGATGGCCCCGGCGCCGCCCGGTTATGGGCAGGCCGCATTAAATGGAGATGTTTTTCGACGTTGCCGCATCCGGTCGTCCGCTCGACCCGACGCCGCAACTCCAGTTGATAATCCGATTCCGCTGCGGCAATTAACCCTACTGACAGTGCTTTGATGTTTTGCAATCGCTCTTCTATCATGCGCCTTTTTGTAATGGACCAAAGCCATGCTAGAAACGAACCAGCCAGCCCCGGAATTTACGTCGGTCAACCAGGACGGCGACAACGTCAGCCTGTCGCAGTACCGTGGTGACAGGAACGTCGTACTCTACTTTTACCCCAAGGACGACACCCCCGGCTGCACCACCGAAGCCAACGAGTTCACCGGCCTGATCGATGAATTCGCAGCTGCCGACACCGTCGTGCTCGGCGTCAGCAAGGATAGTTGCGCAAAGCATCAGAAATTTATCGATAAGTACGGCCTCAGGGTCGAGCTGCTGGCTGACACCGGGGGCGAACTGTGTGAACTCTACGGAACCTGGGGTCCGCGTAAGTTCATGGGCAGGGAATACATGGGGATCGGCCGTTCCACCTTCGTCATCGACAAGCAGGGCAAGCTGGCGCACGTCGACTACAAGGTCAAGGCCAAGGGTCACGCGCAGGCCATTCTCGAAATCGTCAAGGGTCTGGAATAGGCCGCCTAACAGGCCACCTTCAGTCACTGCAGGATCCCCGCCTGTGCGGGGATGACTCGGGGGTTCGTGATGCCGGGCTTGACCCCGGAGGTCGGACCACGGCATTCGTCGCCCCGGCCCGGTCGGCATGGATTACGTCCCGGTTCGAGCGGGCCGGCGCGGGCGTACGATGACGGCTGCGGGCGGCGCGCCGCGGGATCGCCGCCTGCGCGAGGGTGGACTTAACCCTTGTGGAAAAACGCCACAGGGTTATAATCGCGCGCCAGATCCTTCCCTTGTCTTTCCCTATGAGCACGCAACGAACCAATCTGCGAAATATCGCAATCATCGCGCATGTCGATCACGGCAAAACCACGCTGGTCGATCAGCTGTTGCGTCAGTCTGGCACGCTGGACAGCCGCGCCGATACCAGCGAGCGGGTCATGGACTCGAACGAGCTCGAAAAAGAGCGCGGCATTACGATCCTGTCCAAGAATACCGCGATCAACTGGCACCATGCCGGCAGCGGGCAGGATTACCGCATCAATATCGTCGATACCCCGGGCCACGCCGATTTCGGCGGCGAAGTCGAACGTATCCTGTCGATGGTCGATTCGGTGCTGTTGCTGGTAGACGCGGTCGATGGCCCGATGCCGCAAACCCGATTCGTCACGCAGAAAGCCTTCGCGATGGGATTTACCCCGATCGTCGTGATCAACAAGATAGACCGCGACGGCGCCCGTCCTGACTGGGTCATCGACCAGGTGTTCGAGCTTTTCGACCGGCTCGGCGCCAGCGACCATCAACTCGACTTTCCGGTCATCTACGCCTCCGCGCTGCACGGCTACGCAAGCCTCGACGACCAGGATCGCGACGGCGACATGACCCCGCTGTTCGACGCCATCATCAAATATGTCGATCCGCCGGACGTCGAGGTCGACGGGCCTTTCCAGCTGCAGGTGTCGAGCCTCGATTACGACAGCTACAAGGGCGTGCTCGGAATCGGGCGCATTACGCGCGGACAAGTGTCGCGCAACACCGCGGTCAAGATAATCGGCGCAGACGGCAAGATACGCGACGGCCGCATGATGCAATTATTCGGCTTCGACGGTCTGCGGCGCATCGAAGTCGAGACCGCGCTGGCCGGAGACATCATCGTATTTTCGGGCATCGACCAGATCTTCATCTCGGACACACTGTGCGACCGCAACCACGTCGAGGCATTGCCGCCGCTTACGGTCGACGAGCCTACCGTGAGCATGACTTTCAGCGTCAACAGCTCGCCCTTTTCCGGAAAGGAAGGCAAGTTCCTGACCTCGCGCCAGATCGAGGAACGACTCAGGCGCGAGTGCCTGCATAACGTCGCGCTGCGCGTGGAACAGCTCGAGGACGCCGATAAGTTTCGCGTCAGCGGGCGCGGTGAATTACATCTCGGCATCCTCATCGAAAACATGCGGCGCGAGGGCTTCGAGTTATCGGTTTCGCGCCCGGAAGTCATCATTCGCGAAATCGACGGCGAGCAGTGCGAGCCCTTCGAACAGCTCACCGTCGATGTCGAGGAGCAAAACCAGGGCGCGATAATGGAGGCGCTTGGCAAGCGCAAGGCGGAGCTCAAGGACATGCTACCGGACGGTAACGGGCGGGTGCGCCTCGACTATGTCATACCGTCGCGCGGGCTGATCGGGTTCCAGGCCGAATTTATGACGCTGAGTTCCGGCAGTGGACTTATTTACCACGTATTCGATCACTATGGCCCCAAAATCGACGGCGCCATCGGGCAGCGCCAGAACGGCGTGCTGATATCCAGCGCGACCGGCAAGGCGCTGGCCTACGCGCTGTTCAACCTGCAGGAGCGCGGACGACTCATGATCGGGCATGCCGAACCGGTATACGAGGGCATGGTGGTCGGTATCCACAGCCGCGCCAACGATCTAATCGTCAACCCGCTAAAGGCGAAGCAGCTGACCAATATCCGCGCCGCCGGTACCGACGAAAATCTGATTCTGACGCGGCCGGTGAGCTTGACGCTCGAGCAGGCGCTGGAATTTATCGATGACGACGAGCTGGTCGAAGTGACACCGAAAAGCATCCGCATTCGCAAAAAGCTGTTGCTCGAACACGAACGCAAACGCGCGTCGCGCAGTAGTGCCGCCTGAAACCAGGCCATGCGGAGCTTTTGTTAGCCGGCAGCCCTCTTTATAATTACCGGCTTTGGCCAGGCTGGAAGGCGCCGCATGTCCCTTTTTCTCAAACTGCGTCACCGGGGACTCTTCCTGATGCTGGCGCTACCGACCATCACGACGCCGACTTCATGATTTTCAGCAGCACCTTCTTCCAGCTATTCATTTTCCCTATCGGTCTCTGGTTGATACAGCCTGGAGTCAACCAGCTGTACTCCAGGCAGGAACAGGCGCGACCAGAAGCGCATGACGATTAACTATTTCGCCTTCGGTTCCAATCTCTCCAGCCCGCGGCTGCTGCAGCGCATTCCCGCGGCCTCGGTGCATTGCGTAGCTACCCTGCGGCAGCATCGCCTGTGCTGGCACAAGAACGGCAGGGATCGCTCGGGAAAATGCGATATCGCCTTTACCGGCGCTATCGAAGATATCGTCTACGGCGTGGTTTACCGGATGACGCACGATGAAAGGCTGGTACTGGACAGCTACGAAACCGCCGACTTCGGTTACGCTCGCAAGGAGGTAGTGGTCACCGCGCAGCACGGCGAAAACATCGAGGTCTTTACTTACTACGCGCTCGACATCAACCAGCGGCAGCAGCCTTACCACTGGTACAAGGAGCACGTTTTACGCGGCGCCATCGAGCACGATTTTCCACCGCATTACATCGAACATATTCGCAGCACGCCATCGATGGAAGACCGGGATAAAGAACGCCACCATCGCGAACTGTCGATATACCTGGTCGACTGATGCCGCGCATCCTCGTGCTAAAGCACATGGCGAACCAGAATCCCGGGATCTTCCGCGAGCAGGCCTGCAACGGGGAGGTCGACTTCAGCGAAACAGGCCCGTTCCTGGTCACCGCTACCGCGGCCGGTCGTGGATACCCGCTGCTGGCCGGGCTGCCGCGACCGTCGCGGTGGGTTAATGTCCATCGCGCCGAGGTTACCATGGCGCCGTCTGGCGCAACCGTGCCGGTCCGCGGCAAGGCCTGCGCGAATCATGTCATGCAGGTCGGCGATAACGCGTTTCGGCCAAGTTTCATCCCGAGTATGCGCTCACACCGTCGACGAATGGATGAAAATACAGGGCATTCCCGAAGCGCTGCATGTCCTGCTGGGGCAGCAGCGTGTAGACTACTTCCGTTCCAGCATCGGCGCACGCCTCGAGACGCATAACGCCGCTGCAGGGCGACTGTTTTATAACTGGCTCGATACAGTTTATAGATCCCGGGGAAAATAATATGAACATCCTGGTACTGCAGCATATTGCGATCGAAGATCCAGGCTACATCAAGGACCTGATGGAAGCCGACGGCTGGCGGCTGACCCGGATCGAGCTCGATCAGGGGGAAAAGATCCCCGATGACCTCGGCGGCTTCGATGCGATGCTGTGCATGGGTGGCCCGATGGACACCTGGATGGAAGACGAGTACCCCTGGCTCGTCGACGAGAAAAAACGCATCCGCGAATGGGTCGTCGACCTGCGCAAACCGTTTCTCGGATTCTGTCTCGGCTGCCAGCTTCTCGGCGAGGTGCTCGGCGGCGAGGTGGTGCAATCAGATCCGCCCGAAATCGGCGTGCTCGATATCGACATGACGCCGGCAGCGAAACAGGACTCGCTGTTCGGCGAGTTTCCCCCGACGATCAAGGCGGTGCAGTGGCACTCCTGGGAGGTACGTGGCCTGGACGATCATGCCGACGTGACGGTGCTGGGCTCGTCAGGGAACACGCGCTACCAGATATTCAAATACCGCGACCACGCCTACGCGGTGCAGTTTCATGTCGAGGTGCGAGCCGAAACGGTGATGCAGTGGGGCCGTGTGCCCGAATACCGCGCGGCGCTGGAAAACAGTCTCGGCGCGGATGCGCTGGAGGGCTTCGATCGGCAGGCCCGGGCGCAGATGCCGGAGATGAACCGGCTCGCAAAGCTGCTTTACCGGAATTTCAAAAAGATACTCTGAGCGACGCAGAGATCCCGCCCGGCTTTCGCGGTAACGCGGGGTTACGCGTCGCCAGCCTGGAGTCGCGGCCTAAACCCGAGCACCCGCACCTTTCCCGGTAACGCGGCGTTGAACAATTGATTGTGCCAGTAGGTGGCCTGGAACAGTTCCTCGTCCTGATTCAGTGACCTCACGTCGAATTCGAACTCGTGCTCGATACTGCCCTCGGCAAACTTCAACCGGCACTGCTGTGCCTTGACCAGCGCGTAGCCCAGCTGCGACTCCAGGCTGAATAAAGCGGTCAGTTCGCTCTGGAACTGGTCGGTCTCATGGTAGTGCAGCTCTGCGAGAATGCGCAGGCCGTTCTTGATCCATTGGCTCGGGTCCGGGGTTTTGCGTACGATGTGACGAAATTCGGCGGTACGTTCGGACGGATTCTTCCTGACGATCAGGAAATTCATGCGGCTCTGCTCTTCGCCGCCGGCAATCGAGTATACGCCGGCGCTCATGCCCGGCGACGGGCGTCCACCCTGCTCGCGCATGCTCATCTTGCGCAACCGGCACTGCCAGGCGATAAAGCTTTGATACTGTTCGGCTTTGTCCATGAATCCAGTAGGCTCGAAATACGGGGACAGTTTACTTAATTCGCAAAGCGAATTAAGTAAACTGTCCCCGAAATACGAAATAAATACCTAGAACAGGCCCTCGATCTCTCCTTTCTCGTTCAGATGAATATTGTCCGCCGAAGGTACGCGCGGCAGGCCCGGCATGGTCATGATATCGCCGCAGACCGCGACGATGA
>Ga0224497_10000487_pt1 | contig 27305 bp, 19 predicted proteins | sample SF_Jul11_sed_USG_4_FD_167970 | JGI IMG/M metagenome (GOLD analysis project Ga0224497, IMG submission 167970) | Sediment microbial communities from San Francisco Bay, California, United States - SF_Jul11_sed_USGS_13 | ecosystem: Environmental > Aquatic > Marine > Sediment | place: USA...
TGCTCAGATGATTGTATAGGCCATGGCCAGGTGACTTACCAGTCGCCGGCCGGCCTCTTCCGCTGTGGCCCCGAAGGCCACGATACCGTCTTGGTGTCCACCCATGGAAAAGATACCCTTCTTTCTGACAGCCGTCTCCCTGAACAGGCGCTCTACCTCCAGGGCCATCGCCGGGGTGCCGTAGGCCACGGCCGGGTCCGTTACTGGCAGGTGCAGGGTTTCGGCATGCTGCCAGATGTCCGCTGAATGCACATGCAGGATCACCCGGATGCCGGCATCAAGCGCATAGATCATGGCATGCGTCAAGGATTCCGATGAGGGCCTGACCGGCCCTTCGGCGACGACCCGGTTGCGCTGTGGATAATACGCCGTGACGCTGCAGTAAGCGGATGCGTCCAGTGTTGCGCGGCCGCCGGTCTGGGTGCCGCTGATCACGAAGGCGCGCTGCCCTGGCGCGGCATCGAACGGCGCAAGCCGCTGGCTGACATTGCCGAAGCCATAACCGCCGTAACGTTGCGGGTCCTGTCCGATCAGCTCGAGTTGCCAAAGTATCCTGCGCCAGGCGTTGAGCTCGCGCAGCATTTCCAGGGGCACGGGTGTCGTGTTGCTGAAGTCCAGATCAAACTTGATGACGCCCTCTTCCTGCATCGCCGTTTTCGTTATTGTCCGGTAAACGCCCGGCGCAGACGTTCAACGCGTCGCCGGTTCACGCCGAAGTCGCTGTGTCCCGTGCGCGCGGCCGAACGCACATGAATGAGCTGTTCTTCCGGTACCAGCAGGAATTCCACGTCATCGATAAAGCCGAATACCCGGCTGCGCGCCTCCGCATGCAGGTAGTTCGCATCCTCTTCCACGATGCTGGTGCGCTGCTGTGACAGGATGGCTGACCTGAGTTGGTCCCAGGCCGTTTGCGCGCTGCCTGTAAATGCAAAAGGTTTGATGGCATGTTGCCCGTCATCCGCCTGGCTGGATACGCAGTTCGGTGATTGCGGACAAGCGGCTAACTGCCTGGCTACCCGGGCTGTGGTGGCACTGGTCATCAGGGTCGCGACTATCAGGATGGCGGTGATTGATCGAGTGGCGAACATGCGCGCATCACTATAACGAGCGCATGTGGGATATGTAAACAGGGCGCCGGCGCTGGATTACTGCTAATAGCGTCCTGCAGCGATCAGGCGCTGCTGCCAGTAGGGATTGTCGAGGCTGGCGTAGGACACCCGTTTCCCGCTCGAGGGGGCATGTATGAACTGTCCGTTACCGGTATAGATGCCGACGTGGGATACCCTGCGATAGCCGTGTTTGAAGAACACCAGGTCCCCGGGCTGAATACGTGTCAAGGCGATAGGTGTGGCGTGATGCCGCTGCGCCGTGGTCGTGCGGGGTACCGCCACGCCTGCCTGGCGGTAGGCGTAATACACCAGGCCGCTGCAGTCGAAGCCGCGCGGGCTGGAACCGCCATAGTGGTATGGAGTTCCCAGCAGGCGGGTGGCGACGGTAACGGCCGGGTGCTCGACGGTTGCCGGTTGCACACCGCTGGCAGGTGTGCCGTGGCGTGCCGGCGGGTGGCTACTGCAGGCAGCCAACAACCCGCACAATCCCAGGGCAAGCCACAACTGCCGTGTACCTCGAAATCGTTGGAAAGACCTGCCCATGGCGCGCCGCCCCTGCATGATGACTGCTCCAGATATATCGGCGCCCTGCACGGAGGCTTGACTTGGCAGCTAATGAAAAATTAAAAAACAGATATATATAGGCTAATTATCAAGTTATTTATAAAGATAGCTCCAGGCCACCTCAACGCCGTGACGCTGCCCACCGGCACCCACCAGACGAGCCAGAGAGCGGTTTGACCTGGATCAAATAATCATTGAATAGGTCGCATCAACTGCCCTTTCGGGGCTAGGAACAGCGACATTATTTTGTCTATACTTTTAGCTACCTTTGCCGGTTACGATCTGCCAGGCAGTGGTATTCAGGTAATCAACAATAACGGAGGGAAAACGTAATGAAGAAAATTACGAAGCTTGTCGCTGCCATCGTCGTAGCCGGTGCAGCTTCATTGGGCGCCAGTACGGCGAGTGCCTGGTGGGGCAATGATTACTACGATGGTCCCTGGGGCGGTGGCCCCTGGGGTTATCCGGGCTACGGCTGGGGTGGTTACCCCGGCTACGGCTGGGGTGGTTATCCGGGCTACGGCTGGGGTGGTTATCCGGGCTACGGCTGGGGTGGTTATCCCGGCTACGGTTATGGTGGCTATGCAGCGCCAGCCGCACCGGCGACCAGCACGGCTAAGTAAACTGGTGTAGCTGCATTCCTGCATGCAAAATACAGGCGCACCTTCGGGTGCGCCTTTTTTGTTGCCTACAGGGACGTAGGTACATTGCGTGCGCAGGGATGCGCAGGAGCGATGCGCCTCAGGGACGTAGGTACATTGCGTGCGCAGGGATGCGCAGGAGCGATGCGCTTAAAAGGACGGTCGTTCTCACACTGCCATGTGCTTCACGACACGTGTAGCTCCCAGAAATTCGCCCACGACATTCTTACATCCTGTACATCAACATGGGCCTCAGTACGGTCTTGCGGCCGGGTAGTTGCGGAAGGGTCCCTGGCCATCGAATACCGGTGGCTGGATCACGGGCCACCCTTGCCGTTCCCCGGTGTCAGGCAGTTTTCCCGCCTGGTAGGCTGCCAGGACCCCACCGAGCCGGGCCGCTTCACCGGGCATGGACCAGGCAACTTGCATCAACACCTCTTCCAGGGTCGCGGCTGCCTGTTCAAACCGGTCATTGACGGCACAGGCGAGTGCCAGCACTTCCAGGTGCGGCGGAATGCGTTGTTCCTTGACCAGTTGCTCCGCCAGGCGCAGCGCTTCCTGCGGATTGTTTACCCGCGGGTCGCTGCCGGTTGCCAGCAGACGGACCAGCAGGCTGCGGAAGATCGCCTGCTCGGGAAAATAATCCACCGCGTCCTTGAGGGTCTCCATCAGTGTGCTGTCGGAGGCACCGGAATTGATCAGTGCGCCGAGGTAAGGGATATAGGCCGCCGAATAGCGCGCATCGGCCGCCAGGGCCTGTTGATAATGCGGCGCTGCCTGCTGAGGGTCCTGCTGGCGGAAATGGTGATTGCCGAGGTAATAATGCGCCCCGGCATGCGCCGGTTCATGCTCCAGTACCCGGTGGTAATAGTCCAGCGCTCGAGAGCTATCACTCCCCTCCTCTGCCAGGATCCCGAGCAGGAACAGCCCCAGGGTATTGTCCGGCTGCAGGCTGATGGCGCGCTCGAGGGTCGTCCGGGCTTCGAACACGTTACCGGTCAGGTAAAGGGTGCGTGCATAGCTGACCAGCGCGATGGCATTGTCCGGATCCTCTGCCAGACCCTGGGCAAAGTGTTCCCGGGCCGCATCATGGTCATGCTGCTTGATTGCCTTCATGGCACGGTTGAAGTGGACGTAGGCACCGCTCTTCATCGCCTTGAGACGCTCGATCTGGGGGTCCCTGATTTCGGGCAGCACGTCGCCGCGTAACGCCAGGTGGGTTCTGGCCTCTGCGTTGCGCTGCACGGCACGCAGGGCCTGTGCCAGGGAGTAATGAACCCGGGTCGCACCGGGGTCCGTCTCCAGTGAGCGACTGAGGTACGCGATGGCAGCCGCGTAGTCGCGCTGCAACAGGGCGATCTGTCCCAGCCCGTAGAGGGAGGCGGCTTCCAGCCCGCTCTCGTTGACGACTTCTTCATAGGCCGCGCGGGCCTTGTCGAGTTCGTTGAGGTCGAGCAATGCATCCGCGAGTCGCACGACCAGGGCCTTATAGGCGGGTTTCAATGTGCGTGCCTGCTGATAGCGCTGCACGGCAAGTGGCATGCGCCCGGTCGATGCGGCCTGGTAGGCGGACAGATAGACCCAGCGGAAATTGTCGGGCTCAAGGGCGATGGCATTTTCGTAGCACTGGCCCGCAACCCGCGGCAGGGCATAGACCTGGTAGAGTGCGCCCAATTCACCATAGGCGGCCGCGAGGTCGCGTGCTGTTGCCGGCTCCAGCAACGCGGCATTGACCAGTGCACGGGCTTCCTCTAGACGTAAGCGGGTAGCATCATCCAGGTTGTCGAACTTCGGCAGTAGCACGGCCTTAAGGCCGTGTGTGCTCCAGTCTGCAGGAGGCTCTGCAACGGCATCGACAGCATGGGCAACCTGCGACCAGGCCAGCAGGCACAAGCAGAAAAAAGGTGTCAGGAACCTTTTTCCATCCTTGCTATGGGCGTTATGTTTTGCAGTTGTTTTATAAATGGTTCCTGACACCTTAGTGCCCAGCAGCCCGGCTCACGCTGACGACGCGGTCGACCGTTTCGACCGGGACATCCTGCACCTGGCCATCCGGCCAGGTGACGGTTAGTTTGTCCACCAGTACGGTATCGCCCAGCCCGAAGGTCACCGGCAACTCGACCTGGGAGAGGTAACTGCGCGTGGGCATGACATGGCGGCGCTGGGTGATGCCGGCGGCGGTCAGTTCCACCCGGGCGCCGATCACACCCGCGCCGGGGCCCTCCTCGAAGGCCACCCGCAACCAGTGGTTTCCCAGTTGCTGGTCGTTGCGGAACAGTCTGGCGCGCCGACCGCTCTGGGTGACCACGATGTCCAGGTCGCCATCGGCGTCGATATCGGCATAAGCGGCAGCGCGGCCGACCAGGGGTGTGGCCAGGTCCCCGATCTCCTTGATATGAACAAAGCGGTTGCGGCAGTTGTCCCCGCAGTTCCAGAACAACTGGGCGGGCTGGGCATAGGTCTGGCTGGGTTGCACGACGTTGATCTCGCTCTCCAGGTGGCCGTTCGCCTGGAACAGGTCGAGCCGGCCGTCGAGATCATAATCGAAGAAGAACAGCCCGAAGGTCAGGGCCAGGCGCGAGGCGGGTCCGAAGCCCTCGAGGATGGCCTCATCGGCGAACGGTGCCCGCCCTTCAGCGGTGACGAACAGGGAACTCATTTCGTTCGCGAAGTTGCCGATGCCGATGCCCAGGTCGTCGGTGTTGCGGAAATAGGCCGCATCGATACCCATGGCCCCGGTGGCCTTGCCGTTGCGGTCGAAGGCGACCCCTTCCAGTGCGCCGATTTCCTCGAAGTGGCCGTTGCCCAGGTTGTGGTAGAGGAAATTTCTGACCGTGTCGTTGGCCACGAACAGATCGATCCAGCCGTCATTGTCATAGTCCACCGGTGCGACCGCCAGGGCCTTGCCTTGCGGCAGGCCGCTGACCGGATCGTTCACGATGATGCCGGCGGCATGCGAGACATCGGTGAACAGGCCGTTACCCTCGTTGCGGTAGAGGCGATTGTTGGTCCCGGTGAAGTGGTTGGGGGCACCGATGGCCCGGCCCAGCCCGGTGAGCTGAAAATCGATCTCCAGGTCGAGCTTGCGTGACCACAACACGTAGTTGCCGACAAACAGGTCCAGGTCATGGTCGTTGTCGTAGTCGATGAACGTCGCAGCGGTACTCCAGTCACTCTCCAGCCCCGAGACCTGTGCTGCGGCTGTGACATCCACGAACTGCCCGGCATTGTTCCTGAGGAGGATGTTCTCACCCAGCGCCGTGATATACACGTCCGTCCAGCCGTCAGCGTCATAGTCACCGACCGCTACCCCCATGCCGTAGCTGGTGATGGCGAGCCCGGTTGCTTCAGTCACGTTGCTGAAATGGCCGTGGCCGTCATTCTGGTAGAGCGCCAGGGTCGGTGCCGGTTGCTGTGGATGCTCCGACCACCAGGTCGAGTTGACCAGCAGCAGGTCCTGGTCGGCGTCATTGTCATAGTCGAGGAAGGCCACCCCGCTGCCGATGGCCTCGGGCATGAGCTTTTCACCCTGGCTGCCGTTGACATGCACGAAGTCGATTCCCGCTGCCTCGGTGACGTCGGTAAAGGCGACAACGGGCGGACTGTGCAGCGGTGTAGCGGTCCCGATGATCGGGCCGGAGACCACGGCCTCCTCGATCCGTTCCGGTTCCACGGTCTCGCGTGACAGGTACCAGAGACCCGCACCGCCAAGGGCCAGCACCAGGATAAAGCCCAGGGAGCGGTAAAATGCCGTGCGGATGATGGCCTCGCTGCGGTATGTCTGTTTTGCTGAAGTGTCTGCTTTCATGGTGGATACGATACGGGAGTCTCGGAGCTACTGCTTGAGTATATAAATGGCAATGGCGGCGGCGGCCTTGTCCGCGGCCGGGTTGCGGCTGCGATGCAGGGAGGCGGCTTGTTCCACTGCATTGTCATCCGGACGGTATTTCTCATGCAGCGCGCGGTGCCGCTCTGCCTGTTCTTCATACCCGAGCGCGGTATAGACCAGTGCCAGGTTGTGGTGCGCGCTCAGGTTCTCGGGTTCGATTTCCAGTGTCCGGTTGAACCAGTCGCGTGCCAGGCCAAGCACTTCGTGGCGTCGTGTCTCATTCGCCGCGCCGCGTAATTGCCGGGAATGTTCGAACAGGATGCGTCCCAGTTCGTTCAATACCCGAACATCATAGGAAAAATCGAAGCCACGCTTGCGGGCATCCATGAAACGGGTCTCGATAATGTTCTCCAGTGTCTGCATGGCCTCGCGCAGATAGCCGTTTTCTCGGTCGATCAGTGCGCTGTACCAGGCAATGGTCCAGGGCGGCGCCGGCGACTTGCTGATGCTGGCGCGCATCAGGGCGCGTGCGGCCTCCTCCAGCCGGCCCTCCTTGAAATAGACCCGCGCCAGGTTGAGCGGGCCCTTGCCGTCACCCAGCGCTTCCACCTGTTCGAAGGCGTTTTCCGCCTGGCGCAGTTCACCTTTGCCGCTGCTCGAGACCGCGCTGCCCTCGCGCAGCAGCCCGATACCGTAATCGTTCCAGCGCTCGATAACGGGGACCGCCGATGTCTGCTCGGGCAGTTCTCCCGTCTGCGGCTGCACCGGCAGCGTGATCCTGTCGGTCGCCATGGTGGTGACGGGCAGGTCGTTGTAGGTAAAGGCATCGCCCTGCAAGTGACGCAGATAGGGGGTGTCGAACTTGCGGTAGTTCAGGCTGGCCTCTATCTCGATGGGACCGTCCACGTCGGCGGGTACCTCCAGCAGGTAATGCACCACCGATGCCGCACCTGGCGGGATCTGGTGGTTGTAGAGGGTCACGAAGATATCCTGTGCGTTGCGCCGGTCGATGCGGTTGCCCTCCCGGTCCAGGACATAGGAATTCACGAAATAGGACCAGGGGTCGACGGCGCCGTCCGCGTCGAGGCTGCCGCTTTGCCCGATCACCCTGCCGTTGGCCGTGGCACTGACGTCAATCCAGAGTTCGTTGGAATCGGCCGTGCCCTGGGTCAGGTGATGACCGACGCCGGTGGTGCGCACGACCAGTTCCAGCAGGTAACGCTGCCCCGGCCGGAGTACCGGCAGTTCGGGACGCAGCGGGGCATGCAGCTTGCCGTCGATCCGACCGCCTTCCTTGATGCCGAAGATGTCGATGCGCGTCACGTCACGCAGGCGGTTCTGGTGGGCCTCCATGACCGAATCCGGCAGGTCCAGCAGGTGCGCGATGCCGGTATTGGCGGCCGGGAACTGGTGATTGTGCGTGCTGCGTTCGCCGCTGTTGTCGAAATCCCGGGCCGCCGGGTCGTCGGAAGGCGTCAGCTGCATGTGGCAGTCACTGCAGCGGGAGGCCGCCTGTGGCGGATAGTAAAAGCTGTCGACCCGGTGTCCGGACACGCCGCTGAACAGGAAGCTGTCGTAGTGGTTCTGCCCGCGCAGCCAGCGGTAGTGGTTGACCTCCTCGGGTATGTGGGCCTTATGGCAGGTCGAGCAGAAGGCCGCCGTGCGGTGGAAGGGCTTCAGCAGGGTCTTGCTGTGAAAGGCCGGCTTGGCCTTGATCAGCTGGTGGTTGATGCTCTTGAGCAGTCCTGACTCGCTGAAGGCGAACGGGTAGCGCGGCGGATCCACGAGGGTGTAGTTGCCGTTGCCGTAGGTGCTGTCCAGCCGGGTAATGGCATGACAGCTCAGGCAGGTGATCCCGGCCTGCCCGGTCGGGTCGTTGTCGGTGTCGAAGTTCGGGTCGTCAAAGCGGCCGTCGAATAACGGCACCGGGTCATGGCAGGCGGCACAGAAACGCGAGGCCTGCATCGTGCCATCGCGTTGCATGACGACCTTGCGGGTCTCCTCGACGCTGAACTTGTAGACCGGATTATTGAAGGAGCTGAAACGGTGGACGCTGTGCGCGTGCTGTTCCGCGATTTCGCCGTGACATACCGCGCATTCGTCGTCCGTCATCAGGTGGCTGGCCGGCAGGGTGTCGCTACCGGCGAGCACCGCCAGTGAGGGCAGGAATTCCACGGTCTGGTCCTGCGCCCCGCTGGTCCGGGTGCCGATGTGCAGTACCAGCATCAGCCCCGCAAAGGCCGCGGCGGCAAGCGACCAGCGCAGGCCCCGTTGCCAGCGGATCGGCCGGCCCGCGAGGCGGTGCAGCACAAACAGCCAGGCAACGGCCAGGGGGCTGACGATATGTACCCAGTAGGCAATGCGGCGCACCAGCGGGTTATTGATCTCGAAGAAATCGAAGCGGGTCAGCATCAGCCCGGTGAACAGCAGTACCAGGGCGATGCTGAACAGCGCTATCCCGGCGCGTACCGCGTAGCGGTTGGGGCGCCGCCAGGCGCGGCGCATGTGCGTGAGCCCGAACAGGATCACCGGTACGGTGAGCAGCAGACCCATCGCCAGGTGCAGCAGGAACATCAGCAGGTAGAAATAGTCCTGGTGGATCTCGTTGCTCGAGTGTTCCAGGTAGGTGATGGCGACCAGGTAGACCGAGTTGACAACCAACAGTGCAAACAGCAGGAAAACAAGCCCAAGCAGGCGCCTGAGGCGCTCGCTCACCACCGGTTTGTCGGTTGTCCTGTTCAACTCTGCCGTAGCCATCGTGTCCCGCCTTTAAATAATTCCAGCACCGCCCTGTTGCAGGCTTGTTGTTACATCAGCCCTGAAATCAGTGCCTTTGCTCGGATGCCCAATGTGCAGATGCGAGCGTACAGCCTTTCGGGACTGTGCCCGGTCCCGAACAGTCAGAGTATCGCTGGATTTATGTGGTTAGCGTTTTGATATTGATCAACTTCTTTAGACTTTTTCTAACCCGGCGCTCATACGCAGCCTCCCCGGCTGGCGTATTCCCGAAAATACTGTATATAATTACAGTAGTCGGGCGGCCCTGCCCGGTCTGTTGCCCGCAACCCTTTACCATGGAAATTGTGCATGCCGTCTGCCAGCCGTTGCTTCAGTCCCGACTATCCGGAGTGTCCCGGTCGCTGCCCCGTGGTCTGGCCCCGGGCCATCATCCTGGTGGATATGAACGCCTTTTTCGCGTCCATCGAACAGCGCGATTGCCCCGAATGGCGCGGACGCCCGGTGGCGATCACCAACGGCCGCCAGGGCACCTGCATCATCACCTGCTCCTACGAGGCGAGGGCCTATGGTATCAAGACCGGCATGCGTCTGAAAAAGGCGCGTGCCTTGTGTCCGGAACTGATCCAGTGCCCGGCACGGCCGGAGCGTTATGCCGCTACCTCGGTCGCCATCATGGAGGCGCTGCAGGACGTGACACCGGACATCGAGGTGTTTTCCGTGGATGAGGCCTTCCTGGACGTTACCCAGTGCCAGCGCCTGCTGGGTACACCCCTGCGCATGGCCCGGCTGGTGAAGCGTAAGGTGTTCGAGGCCTCCGGTGTGCTGTGCTCGGTGGGGGTCAGCGGCGACAAGACCACGGCCAAGTTCGCCGCCAAGCTGCACAAGCCGGATGGCCTGACGGTGATCCCGCCCTGGGAGGCGGCGGAACGCCTGCGCGACGAGCCGGTGACGGCGCTGTGTGGCATCGCCGAGGGCATCGGTGGCTTCCTGGCGCAGCATGGCGTGCACACCTGCGGCGAGGTCAGGCACCTGCCCATCAGCGTGCTGGCACGGCGTTTCGGCAACCCCGGGCGGCGCATCTGGTACATGTGCCAGGGACAGGACCCCGAGAAACTGCAGTGCAAGGTCCCGGCGCCGAAGTCCATCGGCCATGGCAAGGTGGTACCGCCCGCTACCCGCGATCGCGACGTGCTGCTCACCTACCTGCTGCACATGAGCGAGAAGGTCGGCGCACGGTTGCGGCGCCACCGGCTGCAGGCGACGACCTTCTTTATCGGCCTGCGTACGGATGCGGGCTGGGTTGGTGGCAAGCTGCGCTGTGCCCTGCCCGCCGCCGACGGTCGCGAGATCATGGCGCTGTGCCGCCGCGTCATGGACGAGGCCTGGGTCGGCCAGGGGGTGCACCAGGTGCAGGTGACGGCGCTGGAGCCGGTGTCCAGCGGCAACCAGCTGGAACTGTTCGATGCCCTGGACGAGGAACAGGGCGAGGTCAATGCCGTGATGGATGAAATCAACCGGCGCTACGGCGAATTCGCCCTGGCCCCGGCGCGCCTGCTCGGGCGTTCCAGCATGCCCAACGTGATTGCCCCGGCCTGGAAGCCCTACGGCCATCGCCAGACGATCTGAGGTGGCAGTCGTGTCCTGTGAAGTGATTGATCACCCTCACCCCTGCTCTCTACCCTCAAGGGGCACCGAGGTCCCTGCAAGTGAGAGGGACAAAAAACAGTGAGGTGTCGGGATGCCACATACACAGTCCCCTCTCCCCTTCGGGGAGAGGATTACGACTGCAGGGAGAAGGTGAGACCGGGAACCGGTCGAGAGGCTGGCCTGGGCCATGCAGGAGGTAGAGCAATGCAGGAGCAATTGCCGAGGGTGAGGGGAATGGGTAGGGCCGGTGCACGACGCTGATGTGCGCTGGTGTCTACTATTTCGCGCAGGGCGAGGATGTCCGGGTGTATTTCCCCAACCCGAAGGCCATGTTGCCGATCCGGACCCGCAACGGCGGCACGGAACGGCTGGCATGGGGCCGGCGTCATGACCAGGCCGGTGAACTGCCGCTGGGCGGCTGGGCACGGCTGGATGCGATCTACAGCGGCCGCTGGGACCGCTGGTTCCCCGTGCCGGTCAAGCTGCCGGTGAAAAGCTTCATGGAGAAGGACTTCGAGGGCCACAGTCACTGGTATGATCTGACCAAAGGCCAGTGGATCCAGGGGCTGGTGGCACGCAGCCGGCACGAACGACGGGTCTACGTGGTCACGGTTGAGCCGGAGCTGGCGGATGCCGTGCACGCGCGCTGGCCGCGGATCATGAGCGGATAGACGTCACTACCCTTATGTGCGGACGTTTTACATTGCATACCCCGCCGGAAGAACTGCGCGAGCATTTCGGAGTGGACGCGGTACCGGACATCGGTGCAAGTTATAACGTCGCTCCGTCACAGTCGGTTCCCGCCGTGCGGATTGCCGACCGGCACCGGGAAATGGTGCGGCTGCACTGGGGGCTGATCCCCTCCTGGGCAAAAGAGACCAAGGTCGGTTATCGCATGATCAATGCCCGCGCAGAGACCGTGGCCGACAAGCCGGCCTACCGGGCCGCGTTCCGTCGCCGGCGTTGCCTGATCCCCGCCGATGGTTTCTATGAATGGCAGCAGACCGCTACGGGCAAGCAGCCCTGGTACTTCCGGATGCAACACGGTGGCGTGTTCGCCTTTGCCGGCCTGTGGGAACACTGGGAAGGCAAGGATGAGGTGGTCGAGTCCTGCAGCATCATTGTCACCGTGGCCAACGACAGCGTGCGCCCGGTGCATGACCGTATGCCGGTCATCATTGAACCCGCTGATTACGAGCACTGGCTGGACCCGGAGGTCCGGCAAGCAGCTACATTCAAGCCCCTGTTGCGCCCCTACCCTGCCGATAAAATGATTGCCTGCCCGGTCAGCACGCGGGTCAACAGCCCGGCCAACAACGATGCAGACTGCATAGCGGCTGTGGACGCATGAGGAAAAAGACGGCATTCTCATTGCTGTCCCACTAAATTCAGCTCATGTCTAAGGAAAGCCTGATCAGGCCGTCATTCCGGGTGGAGCGTAGCGGAAACCCGGAATCCAGTCGTTGGTAATCAGGTGGTGTCTGGATTCCGGCTTTCGCCGGAATGACGAAAGATGAGTTAATCAGGTCTCAGCAAATCAGAATTCTGGCCTGGATGCCCCGTATTTTTTTAGGGCGACCGCCTTATTTGTATTGGTGCCCGGGGCCGGAATCGAACCGGCATGGTGTTGCCACCGAGGGATTTTCTTACCCGCTACAACTTTCGTTGCTGCACATACAGCGTGCATTTGTGGTCTGGACTTTCTCTTTGCCATATCACGAGCGACATGTGACACAGGCAGGAGCCGTCAAGTCTCTACACTTTCCCGGAAATGATCCCGGGCTTAGCTCGGGATTGCCACCACCCTTAGGTGCTGAGGGTTCCCCGAATTTGACTCCATTCACGCCAGGTGTTTCCAGCCTGGGTGCTCAATGTGTTCAAGTCCCTTGCGTCTACCAATTTCGCCACCCGGGCATGGGTGAACCGGACTCATTGTAATTGTTATGACCTTGCCGGGGAACCGCGGAAGTGATTGCAGGCCGGGCACGGAACTGCCGCGGCGGATACTAGGCTGTCGCGGCGCGGATCAGCCCTTGGCATAGACACTGGTGGGCTGTGCCGGCTCCTGGTTGGCGCGCTCGATCAGTTCATTGCATTCCATCGGCATACCGGTGAACTGTCCCTGCATCAGGTCGCAACCCAGCCTTCCCAGCTGGTCCCAGGTGGCCCGGTCCTGCACGCCTTCTGCCACCACCGACATGCTGAGATTGTGTCCCAGGTCGATGGTCGCGCGCACGATCACCGCGTCGTTCTCATCCTGCAGCATGTCCATGACAAAGGACTTGTCGATCTTGATCTCGCTGACCGGCAGTTGCTTGAGATAGGCAAGCGATGAATAGCCGGTACCGAAATCATCGACCGACATCTTCATGCCCATAGCATTCAGCCGATTCATTACATCCAGTGCCCGTTGCGGGTCCGCCATGATCGCCGACTCGGTGAGTTCCAGCACCACCAGCGACGGATCCACGGCATGGATATTCAGGAATTTCTCGAAGGTGCCCGGGAGCTGCGGGTCGATGAGTTCACGTGCTGAGATATTCAGGGACACACCGACGTTCAGTCCCTGCGCATTCCAGTAGGCACAATCCTCCAGGCCGTGCTCGATCACCCACAAGGTCAACGGACGGATCAGGCCGGTGCGTTCCGCCAGCGGGATAAACTCGTCCGGAAACATCAGGCCGTGCTCGGGATGCTGCCAGCGCACCAGCGCCTCGGCGCCGGCTATCCGCCCCGTCCGGAGACTCACCTTGGGCTGGTAATGCAGTACCAGGCCTCCTGTCTCGATAGACTGGCGCAATTCGCCCGCCAGGCTCAGGCGGCGTTTACTGTTGGCATCAAGTGACGGGCAATATTGCCCGTAACCGGTGCGGGCATTCTTGGTGGCATACATGGCGACATCGGCGCGCTGCATCAGTGTGTCCACATCGTCGCCGTGCTCTGGATAGACGGCGATACCGATGCTGGCGGTCACATCCAGGTTGATGCCGTGAATCTGGAACTGGGGTTCCAGGGCCTTGAGCAATTTCTTTGCCACCTCTTCTGCGTCTTCGGGTGCGCTGATGGTCGGTAGCAGCACGGCAAATTCATCACCTCCAAGGCGGCCCACGGTGTCGATGTCGCGCACGCTGTCCTTGATTCGGGTTGCGACCTGCTTGAGCAGGCGGTCCCCATTGTAGTGCCCAAGCGTGTCGTTAATTTCCTTGAAGTGGTCCAGGTCCATGACCAGTACGGCAAAGGGTCTGTCATCACGTCTCGCCGAGCTGTGGGCCTGCAACATCCGGTCGAATACCAGTATCCGGTTCGGAAGTCCCGTGAGTGTATCGTGCGTTGCCTGGTAGCTGGCCTTGTACTCGATGGCATCGGCATGCGCGCGCAGTTCGCTAGTCTGGTCCATGATCACCACCGTGGCCTCCTTGGCCATGAGCGAGCTGGAGTACTGGCCCCACATGGCGAACAGGAAAGGCATCAGGTCCAGTACCCAGAGGGCGAAGTTGGTCTTTTGCGCATAGACCATACTGTCAAGGTTGATGCGGCCTGATTCAAAAAAGCCGGCCAGGCTGGTGGCCACCAGAATGCACGTTAGTGCGATCAACAGGCCGAAGATGGCGTGCTTGCTGACCTTGGTCATGAGAAGGTGCTTGCTGGCGGATACTATTTCGTTGTCGGAGATCATGACAGTGATTCACCTTTAGGTGGAAGTTCCCGTAGTTATTGTTTGCCCGTCTACCGGTTAGCGACCGCTTGTCAGGAGTATTTAGCGCGCAACCAGGATTATTCGGGCTCAGGGAGGTCAGCAACCCGATGGCCGGGCGCAGTGGCTGCCGTGCCGGATGTGTTCCGATCGCAGTGAGTGTTCAGGAAGAAACAGAAAATATCAACGTAACTAGTTGATAGTTATCTATTATATGTATCCGCTGGGTAAAGATGGAGGCTGAGGTCGGAATCGAACCGGCGTCCACGGCTTTGCAGGCCGCTGCATAACCACTCTGCCACTCAGCCATCAAGGGGGTGTCAGTGCGCCGATGTTAAAAACCCGGCTGGCTACCGGTGTCTCGTCGCTGTGAATTTGGAGCGGGAAACGAGATTCGAACTCGCGACCCCAACCTTGGCAAGGTTGTGCTCTACCAACTGAGCTATTCCCGCTATGGGTGATCGACTATTCTATCGTCGGGCGTTTTCCTGTCAAGCATCGCCTGGTCATTCTTCCGCGGGCTTGCCGCTGAGAAGCGGCCAGGCGGCCTTCAGGTAGACAAACATCGACCAGAATGTGAGCGTGGCGGCAACATACATCAGGACCATACCTACATCGTGGGTAGGCAAGGGACCGAGCGAGGTGTCGTACAGCAACAGCAGGATGGCAATCATCTGTGCTGTGGTCTTGACCTTGCCGATGATGGACACGGCCACCTTGGTGCGTTCGCCGATTTCGGACATCCATTCACGCAGGGCCGAAATGGCAATCTCGCGCCCGATGATGATGGCCGCAGGAATGGTGAAGACAATGGTCGGATTGGCCTCTACCAGCAGTACCAGTGCAACCGCGACCATGAGTTTGTCGGCCACGGGGTCAAGGAATGCACCGAATACGGAGAGCTGTTTCAGGCGCCGGGCAAGATAGCCGTCAAGCCAGTCGGTCAGGGCGGCAAGACCGAAGATGGCGGTGCTGACAGTGTTCGACCATTCATATGGCAAATAAAACACCAGCACGAAGACCGGTATCAATATGATCCGCAGCAATGTCAGCGCATTAGGGATGTTCCAGTGCATTATTATTAGTCAGGCCGAGTCGCCATGGAAGACATCGTAAATCTGTTGAGCAAGTGCGCGGCTTATGCCCTTCACCATCAACAGATCCTCGACGCCGGCGCGGGCGACTTCCCTTAATCCTCCGAATTGTTTGAGCAGCTGTTGGCGACGTCGCGGGCCAATGCCGGGTATCTGCTCCAGGGCAGAGGTGTTGCGCGATTTTGCGCGCCGCTTCCTGTGGCCGGTAATGGCAAAGCGGTGTGCCTCATCCCGGATCTGCTGAATCAGATGCAATCCCGGCGAGTTCGACGGCAGGACAACCGGCTGTCGCCGGCCGGGACTGTACAGTGTTTCCAGACCGGGTTTCCTGTCGGGGCCCTTGGCGATGCCGATTATCTGGACGCCGGCAACCTGCAGTTCCTCGATGACCCTTGCGGCAGCCGCGACCTGTCCCTTGCCACCGTCGATGAACAACAGATCGGGTAGTTTACCCTCTCCTTTAATCAGGCGCGTGTAGCGCCGGGTCAGGGCCTGTTCCATGGCGGCATAATCATCACCGGGTTCAATCCCCTCGATGTTGAACCGGCGATAATCTGATTTTAATGCCCCCTCCTTGCCGAATACAACGCAGGAGGCGACGGTCGACTCACCACGCGTGTGGCTGATATCGAAACACTCCATGCGAACAGGCAGTTCCTCGAGTCCAAGCGCCTGTTGCAGTGCCTGCAGGCGTCCGGTGTAACCCTTGCGTGTGTTGAGGTGGGTGGTCAGTGCCTGGTCGGCATTGTTGATGGCGAGTCCAAGCCAGCGGGCCCGTTCAGCGCGAACGCCGGTCGTCAGTTTTACCTTGTGGCCCGCCTGCTCAGAGAGCACCGTCTGGATCAGATCTGTATCATCCGGTGCGTGGCTGAGCAGCAGTTCGGACGGAACGTTTTTGCCGAGGTAGTACTGGGTGATGAATGCAGCCAGGATGTCGGCCTCGCTGGCCTCGACGGGAATCTTCGGGAAGAAGACCGTGTTGCCCAGATTCCGACCGCCACGGATAAAGAATACCTGGACGCAGGCGCTGCCCCGGTCGGCGGCGCAGGCAACGATATCGAGATCACCCTTTTCGTTGCTGACATATTGCCTCTCCTGGACGCGCCGCAGGCTGGCAATCTGGTCGCGGTGCTCCGCGGCCTGTTCGTAGTCCAGTCCAGCGGCGGCGGCTTCCATGCGCGTGACCAGCGTATCGATAATGGAACTGCTCTTGCCCTCGAGGAACATTATTGTGTTGTCGACATCTGCCGCATAAACCTCGGGCGATACATAGCCAACGCAGGGTGCCGTGCAGCGTTTGATCTGGTATTGCAGGCAGGGCCGGTTGCGGTTCTTGAAGAAACTCTCCTCACATTGACGGACCTTGAACAGTTTCTGCAGCAGGTGCAGGCTGTCGCGCACGGCGCCCGAACTGGGATACGGACCGAAATAGCGTCCCTTGCGGCGTCTGGCGCCCCGGTGAAATCCCAGCCGTGGGAATTCCTGCCCGGATGACAGGTAGATATAGGGATAGCTCTTGTCGTCACGCAGCAGGATATTGTAGCGCGGCATGAATTTCTTTATCAGGTTGTTCTCGAGCAGCAGGGCTTCGCTCTCGGTATGGGTGACCGTAATCTCGATGTCCGCGATTTGCTCGACCAGTGCGCGGGTCTTCGGACTCAGCCCCGTGCGCCTGAAATAGCTGGTCACGCGTTTCCTGAGATTGCGCGCCTTGCCGACGTAGAGCACTTTGCCGCTGCTATCCAGCATGCGGTAAACACCGGGGTGCGATGTCAGCGTGTTCAGCAGATCACGGGCATCAAATGAAGTGCTGTATTCCTGCATATTGTGCCGGGACGGGTTGTAGCCTGTCAGGTCCGATGCCCGAGGTGTGCACAGGCAATACGGAATATATTTCTGAACATCTCCGGCGTCAGGCGCCGTGTCTGGGTGTTGTAGCGACTGCAATGATAGGAATCAACCAGAACCTTTGCGGCGCTTATCTGGTGGGTGTTTGCATGTCCGAAGGGATGTGCAGCAAGCCGTAATCCATATGCGCGCAGAACGGCGTCATGGGCGATTTTGCCGAGGGCCATAATCACCGACTGTTCCGGGAGCAGATCCAGTTCCCGGCGCAGATAGCCATTGCATTGCTTGATCTCGGTGAGCTGCGGTTTGTTCTGCGGTGGCAGGCATTTGACCGCATTGGTAATGCGGCAGTTCGTCAACTTGAGTCCGTCACTGCTCGAGGCCGATACCGGCTTGTTGCTGAGGCCGAATTCATGCAACGTCTCATAGAGAAGAATACCGGCATAGTCACCTGTAAACGGGCGCCCCGAGGCATTGGCACCGTGCATTCCGGGTGCGAGCCCGACGATCAGCAAGTGCGCCCTGGGGTCACCAAAAGGTGCGACCGGACGTGAATGGTATTCCGGGTATCTTTCTCCGGTCTGATCGAGAAATCGGGCTAGCCTGGGGCAGGATCTGCAATCGGGGTTGAATACTGCGCTACGGGTTGTCGGCATTCAGGGCTTCGGTGAATTCGCTATGCAGGTTGACGCGCACCACTGCGGGCAAGATGGTGTTTGCAATGTATAGGGTATTACCACGGAATGCCAGCCCGTCCGCCGCAATCAGCTGGTGGTGGACCCATAGACTAGAAATAAAATTAATATAAAATGATAATCTAATGATATTTAAGGGATATCGCTGGTGTCACACATAATTCATTCTCCCTTCAAGGAGAGAAGTCACAGGCCGGATTAGCGACAGCGTGATCCGACGCTACCGTTGTCGGGTTACGGCGCTTCACGCTTGACCCGACCTGCAACCCAACCCCCATCGAGGTCATGAGACCGCTCCTGGAGTAGTTGGAGCGACCTGTGGAGCGCCGCCCTGCGGCGCGATTATCGGGCTTCCTTCTTACGCGGCGGGTATGGCACGTGTTCAAGATGTAAGACAGCGGGCGGGCTAATGCAGAACCGTCTCCTCGACGAGGCCATAGCGTATGGCTAGGCGAGTGAGTTCCACATCGTTGTCGACACCGAGTTTTTCGAACAAACGGTAGCGGTAGGTGCTGGTGGTCTTGGGGCTGAGGCAGAGTTGCTCGGATATCTCCTTGTTGTTGGTGCCCTGCGCCACCATCAGCATCACCTGCAGTTCCCGCTGGGTAAGTGTCTCCAGGGGCGGCCTGTTGCCATCGCGGATAAAAGTCAGCGCGAGTTTCTGGGCGATGTCCTGGGTGATGTACTGGTTCCCCCTGTGAACTGATTTGATGGCACTGATGATCTCGCTGACCTCGCAACCCTTGGTGATGTAGCCGGCGGCACCTGCCTCGAGCAGTTGCGACGGGTACGGACTCTCGCCGTGGACCGTGACCGCGATGACCCGGGTTCCCGGCGATGAGCGGGTGATCCTACGGGTTGCCTCCAGCCCGCCGATGCCCGGCATGCTGACATCCATGAGAACGATATCAGGTTGCTTGCTGCGTACCTGCTTGATCGCCTGCTCGCCATTTTCCGCCTCGGCCACCACATCGATACCCTGGATATCATCCAGTATTCGCTTGATACCCGTTCGTACCAGTCCATGGTCATCAACCAGCATTACATTGATCATTGTCGCTCTCCTTAGAGTCTGATTTGGTGTAAGTAACCCTGACTGTTCTTGTTGTTGAACGAAAGGCTATCATCGGGGAAACCCGCGAACAATGGGAAAAATCCTACAAGGCTGTAGGAAATGGATGACAGACGAGGGTTTCTCTACAATGAACGAAAGAAGCACGGAACAGCCCGGATTTCTGCCGGTTGCCGCCTTATCCAGCTGAATGATTGCACCATGAACCGTTTCCAGATCATTATCAGCCTGACATGCCTCGTGCCCCTGCTGGGCGGTTGCGAACGGGGCGCGGAGCAGAACCCGGTAATACAACCCGACGCGGCGGCTATCACGGCCAACAACCGGGGTGTCGGTCTCATGGGACGCTTCGATTACGAGGCGGCACGTGCGGTCTTCGCCGCCTTGAGCCGTGACTACCCCCGGGAGCCGGAATTTAGCACCAACCTCGCCATCGCCCTGATGAACCGGCAACAGGATGGCGATGAGGACCAGGCACTGGCCCTGTTCCAGACGCTGCTGAATGCCGGGCCGGACAATGCCCGCGCACGTTATTGCGCCGGCCTGCTGGAGTTCCGCCGCGGGCAACTGGAGGATGCTGCAGGGCATTTCAGAGCAGTCCTGCGGCTGGATCCGGGTGATGCCTATGCGGCCTATTTTCTCGGCCAGACCCTGCAGCAGGCCCGCGATGAGAGCGCACTGCAGTGGTACCGGCAAGCCATCGACACGGACCCATACCTGCGCAGTGCCTACTATGCCCTCTCCCAACTGTACCGCCAGCGCGGCCAGGCGGACATGGCCCGGCAACACATCGGGATGTATCAGAAGCTGGCCAACAACCCGCGCGCCCGGCTGATCGAGTTCAAGTACCTGCGCATGGGCCCCAAGTGCGAGGCTGTAGCCATCAGCCACACGCTCGACAGGGCGGAGCCTCCGGACGGTCTCCTGTTTACCGCTGCCCGTCCTGGCGTGCTGACACTGGTGCCCGATGACAGCCGTTTGACCGATCCAGCCAACCTCACCGTGGTGGATATCAATGCAGACGGCCACCCGGACCTGTTTGTCGCCGGTGCGGGGGTGACAGCCGATGATCCCAACGCCGTCCTGCTGGGCCAGGCCGACGGGAGCTTCCTGCCCGAACCTGCACATCCCCTCGTCGAGGTGCCCGGGGTGAACACCGCGCTGTGGGGGGATTACGACAATGACGGGCTGGTCGATGTCTACCTGTGCCGGTCCGGCAGCAACCAGCTGTGGCGACAGGACGGGCCGGGTAACTGGGAAGACGTCAGCGCCGCCACCGGGACGGCTAATGGTGAGTTCGACAGCGTCGACGGCGCCTTTTTCGACGCCGATCACGATGGCGATCTGGATATCCTCGTGGTCAATCGCGCGGCGCCGAATGAACTGCTCAACAACAACCTGGACGGGAGTTTCCGCCCGCTTGCGAGGAAACGCGGGCTGGATGGCGGACAGAGCGACACCCGCTCGGTGCTGCTGCTGGACCTGGACCGCGACCGTGATACCGACCTGGTGATGTTCAACGAAACACCGCCGCATGCGGTGTACTTAAATGACCTGATGTGGAACTACAGTGCCGCCATCGGTTTCGACGCACTGGTGATGACACCGGTCAGCGCGGCCGTTGCCGGCGACCAGGACGGCGACGGCCAGCCCGAGATCTATACTGTCGGCCCTGACGGCGACCTGCTGCGCTGGCAGGAGGCCACAGACGGTCGCTGGGAAGGACACCGGCTCGGCAGCATCACGGCCGGTCCGCAGCTTCGGCTCGAACTGCGCGACTTCGACGGGGATGGTCGGGCCGAACTGCTGGTGGCCACGGCAAAGGGCTGGGCGGTCCATGCACTGCCGGAGTCCGGGCTGAAGCGCTTGTTCGGCAGCGAGCCGGATCGACCGTTGCGGGCGCTGGCCTCCATCGTGATCCAGGTCGGGCGCGGTCCCTCGCTGGCCGTGCTCGATGCGGACTCGGCCCTGAAGCTGTGGCCACCCGGGAAAGGCCGCCAGCCCTTCATCGGTCTGGCGCTGTCCGGGCTGGACGACAACGCCGGTTCCATGCGCTCCAATGCCTCGGGCATCGGCAGCCAGCTGGCCCTGCGTGCCGGCAGTCGCTGGGTCCTGACCGACACCTTTCGGCATCACTCCGGCCCCGGCCAGGATCTGCAGCCGGTGGTGGTTGGCCTGGGGGGTGCGAGGCAGCTGGACTTTGTCGCCGTGACCTGGTCGGACGGCGTTTACCAGACCGAGCTCGGCCTGGAAACCGGCAGACTGCATACGCTTGTCGAGACCCAGCGACAGTTATCCAGCTGCCCGGTGCTGTTTGCCTGGGATGGCGAGCGCCACGCCTTTGTCAGTGACCTGCTCGGCGTGGGTGGCGTGGGCTACTTTGTAGAGCCCGGGGTCACGGCCCCGCCCCGCCCGTGGGAGAATTTCCTCCTGCCTGAATCCGCACTGGAACCGCTGCAGGGCAGCTATGTCCTCAAGCTGGGCGAGCCCATGGAGGAAGCCGCCTACATCGATGCCCTGCGGCTTGCGAGCTATGACCTGCCACCGGGCTGGGACATGGTGCTCGATGAACGCATGAACATCCTCGGTCCCGAGCCGAGCGGCGCCCCGCTGTTCTACCGCGAGCAGCACCTGCCGCAGCGTGCCACCACGGCGGACGGCAGGGAGGTGACGGCGCTGGTGCGCACGGCCGATCTCGAGGCCGCACCCGTGGGTGAGCTCGACCGCCGTTTTATCGGCCGGCTGCGGGCACCGCAGCAACTGACCGTGGCGTTCGCTGACACAATCGACAGGCCGGGCGCCCGCCCCGTGCTGGTCATCGATGGCTGGGTCGAGTATCCCTATTCACAGACGATGTTCGCGGCCTGGCAGGCGCAGGCCGACTACCGGGCACCGACCCTGGAGGCACGCGCCGCCGACGGCCGCTGGCACACGCTGCTGGAACAGTTCGGCTACCCGGCCGGCATGCCGCGGCGCATGGCGCTGCCGTTGACGGATCTGCCGGCCGGCACCGATGCCCTGCGCCTGACCACCAACCAGGAGATCTACTGGGACCGCGTGGCCGTGGTGTACGCCGAGCCGCTGCCCGGGGCACTACGTACCGAACTGCCGTTGCAGCATGCCGAGGTCAGGGAGTCGGGTTTCGCGCGTCGTAGCACCGGGCCGCAGCGCCAGCCGCATTACGACTACGAGCGGCGCAGTCCGAGCTGGGATACCCGCCACCTGGCAGGCCACTACACCGCCTTCGGGCCGGCCACCGAGCTGGTGAATACGGCCGACGATGCCCTGGCGATTATCGGTCCGGGGGAGGAACTGCACCTGGAATACAGCGCGCAGCCGCCTGCAGTGCCGGCCGGCTGGAAACGCCGCTTCGTGTTCGAGACCCGGGGCTGGGCCAAGGACATGGACCTCTACACGGCTGATGGCGACACCCTGGAACCCCTGCCCTCGCAAGGTCAGCCGGGCGGGCGCCGCGCGGCCCTGCATGCACGCTACAACACCCGCTACCGTTCGGGCATTTGACAGCCGGGTTCAGTCGCCGGCCTGCCAGGGTTCGCCACTGCCCTGTTGCAGCACCCGCAGAGTGTCGATGCTGATGTCGCGCCAGATCTCGCTGTCACCGCCGGGCCAGGCGACCACGACCCCCTGCACGTCGGAGGCGCTGCCCAGGCCGAAATGCACGCGCGGGTCATTGGCGCTGACATAGCTGCCGTCGGTATGGACCCGGCGCCACAGGGGTGCCCGGCCCTTGCGCAACAGCCCCACCCGTGCACCCAGGCCGTCGCGACTGGCCCGGGTCCCCTGTAACTGTATCGCCAGCCAGTGGTTGGTACCGGCTGACTCGTTGCGCAGCAGGCGGACCGGGCCGTTGTTGTTGGCCACCACAATGTCGATATCCCCGTCGTTATCGATGTCGCCGAAGGCGGCACCGCGGCTGACCTCCCGCAAGGCCAGTGCCGGCCCGGCCGCGCTACTGATGTCGGTGAAGCCGTCTGCGCCGTCGTTGCGGATCAGCTGGTTTTTCTCCTTGTAAGGAAAGGGATCGCCGCGCTGGTCTTCCTCGATCCTGACCGCGCCGTTGGCCACGAACAGATCGAGGTCGCCGTCATTATCGTAGTCGAACCACTCGGAGCCGAAACCCGTGTACGGCAGGCTGACCCGCCCCAGCCGGTAGCGGTCGGTGGCATCCAGGAAATTCGCGCTGCCGTCGTTGAGGTAGAGGGTGTTGGTCTCCCGGTCCAGGTGGGTCATGAACAGGTCCTCGTCCCCGTCGTTGTCGAAGTCCCCGGCCGTGACCCCCATGCTGGCCTCGGCCTTGCCATAGGCGTTGATCGCGGTTCCCGACATCAGGGCGGTGTCCTCGAAACGCCCCCCGCCCCGGTTCATCCACAACTGGTTCTCGGCACCGTCATTGGCGACATAGATGTCCGCGCGGCCGTCGCCATCGAAGTCCGCACAGGCCACCCCCAGCCCGGGTCCGAAGGCGCTGCCCAGGCCTGCAGTAGCGCTCACATCGGTAAAGGTCCCGTCACCCTCGTTGCGGAACAGCCGGTCCGGCACGGCGTCATAGGCCTCCGGGCCGCAGTAGTCGAGCTGGCCGTCGGAACCCGCGCAGCGCTTGTTGCCGGCAACGGTGAATTGCACGTAATTGACGACGAACAGGTCAAGATCGCCGTCCAGGTCATAGTCGGTAAACGCCGCACTGCTGCTCCAGCGGGGGTCGTCGACACCGGCCTGAAGGGTCACGTCGGAGAAGCTGCCGTCGCCGTTGTTGCGGTACAGCACATTGGGACCGAAGTTGGTCACGTAGAGATCGACATCGCCGTCATTGTCGAAGTCACCGGTCGCCGCACCCTGCCCGTACCCCGTGTGGCCCAGCCCTGCCTGCGGGGTGACATCGGTGAAGGCCAGCCGTCCCCCGGCATCGAGATCGTTGCGGAACAGGCGGTCGCCGGGCCAGTGCTCCGCCGGCGGCTGGAACAGGGCCTCGCCCGCCGGGCTGTCCGGGGCCAGCCGGCTGCCCTGCAGCAGGTAGATGTCCAGGTCGCCGTCGTTGTCGTAGTCCAGCAGGGCCACGCCCGGACCGAACACCTCGGGCTGGTAGAACGCCCCGCTCGCACCGTTGAAGTGACGGAAGGCCAGGCCGGTCTCGACGGCGACGTCCCTGAACAGGGCCTGGTCCGCCACCTGGCCCCCGGCATCCGGCGCGGGTCCGTCGGGCGTATCGCAGGCGGAGAGTGTGATCATGGCCGCTGCCAGGAGTCCGGTGCAGCGCTGAATGGGTAACGTCAGTGTGGAACGGGTTCTTGCCATTGTGCCTGTGTCCTGATGATATCGCCGAGCAGTTGCTGGTGACCGCCCGCCACGGCCACCTCGCGGGCACGCTGCAGGTAGGGTCGGGCCTGCTCCCGCCTGTCTGCCGCATCCAGCGCGATGGCCGTGTGGTAGAGGTAGAAGACCGTTTGCTCATCCTCCGGCCCCGTCGCCTGCTCGAGGTGCCCCGTCGCCTCGGCCGTTTGCCCGTCTGCCAGCAGGCGGCGGCCCAGCAGGTAGTTCACAAAACGGTTGTCCGGTTCCCCCGCCACGGCCAGCCGGTAGTGCTGCAGGGCCTCATTGTTGCGGCCCAGTTCCTCGCAGGCCTGGCCCAGGTAGGTGTTGGCCTGGACATGGGCCGGTTCGGTCTCGAGCACCTTCCTGAGACTATCGATCGCCTGCTCGTAGCGCCCTGTGTCGCCCAGGGCCTGGCCGTAGAGCAGGTGCACCGCGGGCAGGTCCGGGTCCAGCGAGACTACTGCACGGTAGTGCTGTTCCAGTTGTTCAAAATCGCCCATCAGACTGTACAGCCTGACCAGCTTCATGTGTACCTCGACTGACTGCAGGTCGATGCTGACAGCCGTCTCCAGGAGCTGCGCGGCCTCCGGATAGCGGCCGGATTCGAACAGTTGCCGGGCACGGTTAATGGCCGCCCGGGTACTGATATCGAGTTCCTCGAGCGCCTCCAGCAGGGGGTCGTTGTAGGGCGGGCCGTTTTTCCGGTACTGCTGGTAGTACGCCATGTGTTGCCCGGCCGCTTGCGTCTCCCCTTCGTCCCGGTATGCCAGCGCCAGGGCGTAATGTACCGGGCCGAAGGATTCGAATAACTGCAGTGCCTGATGGTAGTGGGTGATGGCCGTTTCTGTGTCACCACCCCTGAATGCGATCTGGCCGAGGCCATAATGGGCGCGTGCCGCATCCTCGGGCGAGTCCAGCAGCGTCGTATAGAGTTGGCCGGCTTCCTCGAGCTCACCGGTCTTCATCAGCAGCTCGGCCACCCTGAGGCGTGCCGGCCGGTACCCGGGGTTCAGTTCAAGTACCGCGCGGAGCTGCTCCAGGGCCGCACTGTCATTGCCCCCCTGGAGTTGAACAATACCGAGGTAATAGGCCGTCTCGTACGAACCCGGATCCAGCAGCCGCGCACGCCGGTAACTGACCATGGCACCGGTATTGAGCTTGTAGGCATGCAGTGTCATGCCCAGCCGCCGGTTCATGACAGCATCATTCGGGGCCTGCCGGGCGGCCTGCCAGGCTGCCCTGATCTGCTCCTGTATCGGGGTTGCGAACTCGTCCAGCACCAGGACCGGCAACGGCGGAAGATTCGCTGCCTCGTGCCGGGAGCCCTGCAGGAAGAAGGCGAAACCGCCGGCAAGCACCAGGATAATACTGATGAACCAGGCGAGGTTGCGGGTGGTGCGCGGCCTGACTGTCATAGGGATCAAGAATAAGCAAGTTCCGGTTATGGGTAAATTCCTGTCCAGGATATTGAACCTCTCACCGCCGGATCGGCGTCGGGATGTATGATTAGCCAAAACGCTCCGCTGTTCGCGCCTGTTCCATATGCCACGCCATCGCAATCAGTCGGCTTGGCTTGTCCTGGGCATGCCCCCCGACCGGGTCGAGGATAGCGGCGGGTAACCGTGCTAATACAGGCTCAATGAGCGTCACGAGGTCTTTCCGATGGCATACCTGTCCGAATACACCCGTTTCTTTACCGCGTTGCTGGTGATCCTGGATCCGTTTGCCGCGATCCCCGTTTTTTTAAGCCTGACGCACAATTACCAGGTCAGGGAACGTGGCCGGATCGTAAACATTACCGCGCTCACCGTGGCCATCGTCCTTTCGCTGGCAGCGCTGGGTGGTGAAAAGATGCTTGCGTTGCTCGGAACCAGCCTCCCGTCCTTTCGGGTGGGGGGTGGCATCGTCCTGTTATTGATGGCCCTGGCTATGTTACGCGCCCAGCCGGACCAGATGCGTGCCACCCGCGCCGAAAGGGAGGCGACAGGCAGTCTCGAGAATATCGCCGTGGTCCCGCTCGCCCTCCCCCTGCTGGCCGGTCCCGGTTCAATCAGTACGGTGATCATCGAGATGCATCGCCCCGGGGCCGGTTACCATCTCTTCTGGGTGATCGCAGTGATTCTCGGGGTTACCTTGCTGCTCTGGGGGATACTGCGTCTCGCCAGCCCCATCGGCCGCTATCTCGGCCCCATCGGTCTGAATATACTCAATCGTCTGTTCGGCCTGATCCTGACCGCGATAGCCGTGGAGATCATGGCCAATGGCCTGCGTGAGCTGTTTCCCGTGCTTGCGCCCTGAGGCAATGCCGACAACGCATGCAGTTGTTTCACGATACCGCGTCATGGACACCGGATATCCATTATGAAGAAAGATCCCCCATCGAAGGAACCCCGCATACCGTCACCAGCGCACCCGCTGCGACATGAACCCCTCCCCTGGCAAAGGCCCAAGTCGGCCAGGGAGGACCCCGATGCACCGGGTCGCCTGCAGACCATCCTCGAAAGCCCGAGCTATCGACAGGCGGATCAGGACGTCGCCTTCCTGAACCTGGACGAGACCCGTGGTGTTCGGTTGCAGATTGACTACCAGAAACCGGAATTACTTCTGGAGAAATACGGTATCCGGCATACCATTGTCATCTTTGGCAGTACACGTATACACGAGCCGGAGAGCGCGCGGCTCAGGGTCGAAGGCTTGCGCAAGCAGCTCGACGCCGGTCCCGGTAATGCCGATCTCGAAAGACGGCTGGCGGTGGCGGAGCGAATCCTGGACAAGGCCCGTTACTACGATATCGCCCGCGAGCTCGGGCAACTGGTCGGTAATGCCGGGGCCGGTCCGGATGACTGCCGTCTGCTGCTGATGACCGGCGGCGGTCCCGGCATCATGGAAGCTGCCAACCGCGGCGCCTACGATGTTGGTAGCAAGTCCCTGGGGCTGAATATCAATCTCCCGCAGGAACAGTATCCGAATCCCTATGTCACGCCGGACCTGTGTTTCCGTTTCCATTATTTCGCCATACGCAAGCTGCATTTCCTGAAACGA
>Ga0224497_10000488_pt1 | contig 27292 bp, 23 predicted proteins | sample SF_Jul11_sed_USG_4_FD_167970 | JGI IMG/M metagenome (GOLD analysis project Ga0224497, IMG submission 167970) | Sediment microbial communities from San Francisco Bay, California, United States - SF_Jul11_sed_USGS_13 | ecosystem: Environmental > Aquatic > Marine > Sediment | place: USA...
CATCGATCAGCGATACCTGACCCTCCGCTCTTAACGGACGGTCCTCGGGCATGCGCAGCAACAAATCTCCTGACAGCCCGGTATCCAGTCCCATCGCGTTGAAGCGGACGCGCTCGCCCAGTAACAGACGTGCTTGACCCGAATAGCGCGTTGCCGTCACGGCAATGTCCTCTTCGCCCAGAACAACGACGTCCGGCGAAATCGTTACGGCCTCGACAGGAATTTCCCGGAAAGCGATATCCGCACGCGGTACCGTGACCTCGCCGTTGATTTGCCAGCCCGCGGCGCTGCCGATAATGACAAGATCCGGTGTCGCCCAAAGGTGATACTCGGGCCAGTTGATCATTTCTGCGGTGTTGCCGGTTAGATTCAGGGTCACTGACCTGGCGGGGCGCATCAGGTCGTCGAACTGTCCGGTGACACCCAGAGTCCCGTCACCGGCTTTGGCCGACGCGGTCAACGTCGCGGTTCCTTGCGATGCGCCCGAGATGACGAGGTCAACGTTGTCGAGCGGCACGTTTAATGCGGGCAGGAGCAAGCGGCCGTTGCGCCAGGCAATGCTGCCGCTGAACTCCGGGGCGGTGAGTGGACCTGCCGCGCTGACGGACGCGTCGACAGACCCTTCGAAGCCGTCGATTTGCGGAACTACCGCTGATATCCAGCCCCAGTTATCGCCTTGCAGCCGCAGCTCGCCGGTCATCGGCGAATCCACTGCGAGATTAGCCAACTCGACGTCGAGTTCGCCGCTAACACCCGGTTCGACGGATACCGTTGCTTTGGCAACAACACCGCCGTTGCTCAGCCTGGCCTCGACTGTTGCACTGGGGATCACCACATCGGTGATCTGATCATTGAATTGTGCGACACGGAGTATCGTGTCGGACTGCCGCCAGTCGATCGAGCCGCTCCATCGGCCGGCGAGTTGATGCAGATTGACGTCCGCATTGGCAAAGCCGAGGAGTTGCAGGTTCTCCGGCAAGAACGTGTTCGCTATCTGCAATGGAAAATTGGCGAGGCCCGCAACGAGCGTCACGTCATTATCCACGACGACAAACCGCGAAACGCGCAGTGCACCGCTTGCACCCGACCAAACATGCGGCTCGACCGACAGCGCCGCGCCGGACAACTGAAACGCGAGAGCATCTTCGAGCGACCAGACGCCGGTATTGGGTACCGAGAGCGACGCGGTCCTGATGAGGCCATCAATGTCTTCGCCTTTGCGCCCGAGTCTGCCGGCGGCGCGGAGGTTTAGGTCGCGAAGATTCCACTCGGCATCAACCTCGAATTCGGTGATTTGCCCGCGAGCAGCTACGGTGAAGGCGCCGAGGTCCACATCACCGTTAAAGAGCGACACAACCTTGGCTGAGGCATCAAGTGTTTCGCGCGCGGACTCCCGGCTGCTGATGTCGATGCTGAGCGCGGACCAGTCCCGGAATGCAACCTCGCGCGCGCTGAGCGTGCCTGTGAACCGTGGACTATCGAACGAACCCCTGAGGCTCCCACTGCCGCTCGCCGCGCCAGCGAGATCGGGCCACAGCTCGGAGAGATGCGGCGCATCGATCGACAGTGACAACGCGATCTCGTCGTCAGATGACCCGCCGCTGAACCTCAGCTCGTTGCGCCCGACGGCGAGCGAGCAGCTGTTGCATTGCAGGCGTTGCGGCGCCAGCAGCAGGTTGCCAGCCGCCATTACCGGTGCACCATTGAGATCGCCAGTAACCGTCATATTGGCGACTGATACGGTGCTTGCATCATCAATCGTGACGCTCGCGACAGCGTCGAGTTTCCCTGATAGTTCTCTCGCGAATGCCGCCGGGTCAATGTTCGATGCGGCGACCTGGGTCTCGGCGACGAATGCCGGTGTCCACGCCAGAGATCCGGATACGTCGGCACGACCAGCCAAACCGTCAAGCTGTGCATCAAATGCCGTAAGTTTTTCAGTGTCGCCCGTCGCTGTACCGGTCACCTGGAAGCGCAGTGCGCCAGGCAACGTCACGGCGACGTCATAGTGGGCATCGTATTGCCCGATCTGCCCCTGAAGATGCACGTCCCCGTTGAGCAACTGGTACTCGCCAAACGACCAACTATCCCAGCTGACCAGTGCGTCAAACTCGGGCTCGATCCGGTTCAGCAGTTTCACGGAACCAGTCACGACACCAGGATACGCGCCCGTAACGTTCTGCTCGAATGACAACTCGGCGAGCGAGTCATTCAATGTGCCGAATCCTGACCAGCTGCCATCCGCAAGATTCCATTGTATGTCTGCGGATACCGGGACATCACCCTGCAGGGTCATCGATAGATTTGTAGCGGAAACCGTGATCTCGGCTGTCGACGCTGATGCATTTTTGATTCGTATGGCGTTGCCGTCAATGCGGACATTGTCGATTGCGATGCCGAAAAAACTTGTAGTCTCAGTATTGTCACCAATCGCAATCTCGCCAACCGTGACACGCCGAATCGCAATTTCAATAGGCAATGCCTCCATTGACAATTCGAGTGGTTTCGTCACTGGTTCCGTTTCGCCCAACTCGCGTATTTCAACAGTAGTTGCATCCACAGCGTCCAGCGTCAGCCGACGTGCGGCAATAGTGGACCAGTCAAAGCTGAGAGCGAGTTCGACAGCTTTAATCTCCTGGTCATCGTCCCGATAGACGAGCGTTGGAAAGCGCAGTCCCCGCCAAAGTGTGCCGTCGAAATCGTCTGCCCGGAGTTCGCCGGGAAGGGCCGAACTGATTCGGTCAATCGCCCAGCGGCTGCCTGACGCCGTGTTCAGTATCACAACCAACGTTATGATCAGCACAAGCGCCAAAAGACCGACGACCGTGATGCCACCGATGCTCCATTTCACAGCTTTATGCATTACAGGTCGGGCCCGAGACTGATGTGGATCCGAAAATTCTCGTCCGGATTATCGAGCGGGTGCGCGATATCGAGTCGGATCGGCCCGACCGGCGAATACCATCGAACGCCAACGCCGATGCCGGTGCTGAATTCGAAGTCGGTCTCATCGAACGCACTGCCGGTATCGACGAATGCGGCTATCGCCCATTTTTCTCGGAATACACGATCGATTTCGAGACTCGCGTCGATCAAATTACTGCCGCCGATGACATCGCCATTGGCGTTGACGGGACCCAGCGATTCGAACTCATATCCACGCACGCTGCGGTCGCCGCCCGCAAAGAAACGAACGGATGCGGGCAACTCCGTAAAGTCATCTTTGACCGTCGTGCCCAGATTGGCGCGCGCCAGAATGCGGGTCTTTGCGCCGAGCGAATGGATCCACTTGGCACTTGTGCGCAGCTGCAGGAAGCTGGTATCCGAGCCCAGCGCGTCGCTTGCACCGCGTACATCGAAATTGAAGCGATAGCCTCTAGTTGCGCGGCTCAGGGCACGGCCTTTCGCCGTCTCCCAATTTGTACCGAATATGATCAGCTGACTGGACGTATCCTGGTCACCGACCTTGAAGTTTTCCGACACATAGTCCGCATACAGCGTTTGCAGCCACGAGGTTCCGATATTTTTTGAGCGCAAAATGCCGACTTTGTATGAGTCATGCTCGCTAGTATCTGTTTCTTCATGCTGGAGTCCGGCGACGATGCTGAACCACTCCCGGCGAGGGTCTTTTCTTGGCCAACGGTAGGATGCATTGAGCTCCGACTTGACCGGTGACACGAAAAGTTTGCTGTCAAATTGATGGCCTTTGTCGTTTATGCGCCTGTTTGCAAAACCGAGCCGCCCGTTCGGACCGGTGTCAGTCGTAAAGCCACCCCCTGCCGAGTAGATGCGCCGTTTCGCCGGCGTCAGACTAACGTTCACCGGGACGACTTTGTCCGTAGTATCGAGTGGCTCTGTGCTGATCGAAACGGAAGCGAAATAACTGCTGCCATTGAGGGCCTCGTAAAGATCGTTGATGGCCTTGGCCGAGTAAGGGTCCCCGGCCTTGATATCGGTATAGCCCTGAAGGACCTTGTTACGAAGGACGCCCTCGGTAAAGGTCACGGCGCCAAAATCGTACTTGGGCCCACTTCGAAAGCGCATCACGAGATCGGCGGTTGTTGATTCGCGATCTACCGCGACCTGGTGGATACTGTAGTCCGCGTCAAAGTAGCCCATATTGATCGCGGCGCGCATAATCGACGACTTGAAAGCGGTGTAACGTCCATGATCGAGGACGTCGCCAGCGACTGGGCGGCTGGGCGCAATACGCGACAGGAAATCCTTGTCCTTTGCAGCCGCGCCGTCTATTGCAATGTCCACGTTGCGCAGACGCACAGGTTCTCCGACCTGAATCTCGAAACTGGCATGCCAGCAAGTCTCGTCCCAGCTCAGAGATTTCGAGATTGTCGGCGCGTAGTATCCCAACGCTTGCAGCGCGCCGCCGATGTTCTTGTCCGCATCACGATACAGGCGCTCGACACGCCATCGTGCGGAGTCACAGCTCGTGGTCGCGAGTGGTGTCAATGCGCGAACGTTTGTTTCGAGACGATCGTCGAGGCCGGTAAAAGTAACGTCAGCTGCGGCGCCCGTGAAAGCGGACAGCGACAGCATTGCTGCCCAGGCAATCGGTATCGAGCCTGACGTCGGCATACGGTGTTGTTTTCGGTGTGATTTCATGCCTGTTGGTTGTAAAGTCCTACTTACCCAATCAATTGTGACAGCTTGCTGCTATGGAGACACTCAAAACGATCTGGAGTTTCCCGCTGTTCCGCCTCGCCGATGGCGGTGCGATTCTCGTCAGTCAGCTGGCCCTTGTCATCGTTTTGCTGTTCATCGGCTATGCGGCCAGCAAGCTGATCGAGCGACTGATCCAGCGCAGGCTGGCGAAAACTGGTATGCGCGCCGACGCCGCGCATGTTCTGCAGCGAATCGTATTTTACGGTTTGCTCGTCGTCGTCGTCATGACGGCGCTAAGCCTGCTGCGCGTGCCACTGGCCGCTTTTGCCTTCGTCTCTGGCGCGGTCGCTATCGGCGTCGGATTCGGCGCGCAAAACATCATCAATAACTTCATCAGTGGCTGGATATTGCTTTTGGAACGACCGGTTCGCATCAACGACTATATAGAGATCGATGACCATCAGGGGGTCGTGGAACGAATCGGCAACCGGTCGACCCGAATTCGTCGCACCGACGGTGTGCATCTGCTGATGCCAAACAGTCAGATGCTCGAGCGAGTTGTTGTCAACTGGACGTTGATCGACCATCAAATTCGTACGACGGTGCGCGTCGGTGTTGCATACGGATCGCCCGTCCGCCACGTAGCTGACCTGCTCGAACAGGCTGTTACAGAACAGCCGGAGGTGCAAGCTGATCCGGCGCCCGCGATCTACCTCGAGGACTATGGCGACAATGCCGTCGTTTTCGACGCTTACTTTTGGTGCGAGGTCAGCGGTGAACGGGAACTTCGACAGATTCGCAGCACAATCCGGTTCCGCATCGATGAATTGTTCAGCGAAAACGGCATCGTAATCGCGTTCCCGCAGCGCGATGTGCACATGGACACGCTGTCGCCGCTCGAAATACGGCTAGTCGATGCCGAGAAATGACCAGCAGGGCGAGTATAGGAAGGTGATCCCGGGTATTGCGATGGTCGGCTAGTGCAGCTGGAGACAGCAAATCTAGCTGCTGTGGCGATTGTTGCCAGCTGCGTGAAGAATGACCTTTCTGAGCAACCCGGCGAGCTGTTTTTGCTGGCGCTTGCCCAGTCCCTGCAGGCTGTCATTGGCGGCATCAAGACGAAACTGAATCGCTTTATCGATCACTCGCTGGCCTGCCGCCGTAAGCTTGACGATGACGCTGCGCCGGTCGGCTCTGCCATGCTGCCGGCGCACGAGGCCGCGGCCCTCGAGTTTGTCGATGCGATTCGTCATGGCTCCGCTGCTCAGCCCGGTGTCCCTGGCGAGCCCGGTAGCCGACAGGGCGAATGGACGACCCCGGCGTCGCAGGGCCGAGAGTACGTCGTATTCGAACAGCTCCAGATCCAGCGGCTCCAGTGCTTTGGCCGCCTGGCGGGAGAATGAGCGGTACAGCGCCATGACCCGAATGACGATGCCAAGCGACGCGGTGTCGAGCTCCGGCCGTTCCTCGGACCACTGGTCCAAAATGTCGTCAACGACGTCCTTTTCCATTAGTGATACCTATAGCTTATTTTTATATAAAAATACTTGACATCAAACTAAAATCCCAGATACTCCGCCAAAGAACAAGCTCTTTTGGACGGAGTCTGAAAATGGCGATTCTCGCGCAGGGCGTAAAGCGTTATCACCTGCCAGCCAGAATCAGGGCCAAAAAGGTACCTGAAAATGGCTTTTCATGTCGCCTGGCGCTAGCCGACCGAATCGCCGATCTGCCCGGCATCCACACCGTGGAGAAATCCAGCGATACGCTCCCCCATGGTGTGGACGTGTACTTGCAGTCGCCAAGCCGTTCGTTACGCAAGCAGCGAGATCCGATATTGCTCTGCAGTATCGGCCGTGACGGCGTCGCGGTCCATGGCCTCAGCGAATGGGATAAGCATCAGGTCCTGTGTGGCGGCTGGGGGAAGCTCGAGCGCGATCATGTGTTGATTTTCCTGCCAAAAGATTTCGAGGAACTGGAGGTTTGTTGGGGACTACTCCATCGAGCTTACGGTTCCTTGTCAGACGCTTCGGTTCATACCCCGCTGGCGCGTAGCGCGACAGTCGGGCGGTTGCCGAGGTTTTCGAGAATGACCCATCAGTAAGAGGAGTTATACCGATGCGCCCGTTATTTGATGAGTTCGACGAATTGGATTTCGATTTCGCCGACAATGCGGCTGTAGAACGTGCCATTCGCGAGCAGCGGCGGGAAGAGCGCCGTCTTGGCAGACGACGTAGTTTTGGCCATAAGAATGTCAGGGTCGATGAATTTTCTGATTACGATGATTTCACCGATCTGGACGATTACAGTGATTACGACGATGACGAGTTCGATTCGTATTCCCGTATGGAACTGGACGACTAAGAATTGAGGGGCGCCGTTATGGCGCCCCTTTTGTTAGCCCTTGCCGCGCGTCTGTGTTTTGCCGTGCTTGGCGTTCTTCTCGATGAACTCGATGATCATGCCGGCGACATCTCTCTGCGTCGCGGTTTCGATGCCCTCGAGGCCAGGGCTCGAGTTCACCTCCATGACCACCGGTCCGTGAGCAGAGCGCAACAGGTCCACGCCGGCAACGTTTAGCCCCATGACCTGCGCTGAGCGAACAGCGGTTAGCCGCTCCTGCGGCGTGATCTTGATCAATTTGGCGGAACCGCCGCGGTGCAGGTTGGAGCGAAACTCGCCTTCCTTTCCCTGGCGGATCATTGACGCAACAACTTTGTCGCCGACTACGAAGCAGCGAATATCCGCGCCGCCGGCCTCCTTGATGAACTCCTGCACCATGAAATTGGCTTTGAGACCTCTAAATGCCTCGATTACGCTCTCGGCGGCTTTATTAGTTTCCGCCAGAACGACGCCAACGCCCTGAGTTCCCTCGAGCAACTTGATGACTACCGGAGCGCCGCCGACGAGTTCGAGGAGATCGTCTGTATCGCCGGGCGCATTGGCGAAGCCCGTTACGGGCAAGCCGATACCTTTCCTTGCTAACAACTGCGATGCCCGGAGTTTGTCACGCGAGCGCGTAATCGCGACGGACTCGTTAACGGAGTAGACGCCCATTACTTCGAATTGCCGAACAACGGCAGCGCCGTAAAACGATACCGACGCGCCAATTCGTGGAATGATTGCCTCCACGCCCCTGATGGCCACGCCGTTGTAATGAATGCTCGGGTTGCTGCTGACAATGTTCATGTAACAGCGCTTATGATTGATCACCGGCATCTCGTGTCCGCGTTGTTCACCAGCTTCGACGAGCCTGCGGGTCGAATACAAGTTCCTGTTGGTCGACAGCACTGCGATTTTCATTGTGTCTCCTGGCAATTAGTCAGTATGTTCGGCCGCAAACTCTTCGAGCCTGTCTTCCGCGCGCGATATGCTTTTGAATGCGGCGACATTAAACAATGCATCGCCTTCGTGCGCTAGTGGAAGATTGCTGCGGCCAATAACGATACCATCAAATGGCGCAACTATATGCTCCTCGGCATTGCCCAAAGGGTCTCCAATGACTGCAAGGCGTTGTCCTTCGACAGTCCGCGTGCCCAGTTTTGCCTTGAGGCTCACAATGCCGCTGGCAGGCGCGCGGACCCAACTCGTCCCTTCGGCAATGACGGGGACGATTGGCGAGGCTGTTTTGCTTTTCGGCAGCATGCCGATCTGGCGCATGACCTGAATAATGCCGCGTAGCCCGCCGCGAATGCTCAGGTCATCGAATCGCAGCGCCTCGCCGGCTTCATAGATCAGCATCGGGAAGCCGCGCTCTGCGGCGCATGCGCGAAGCGAGCCGTCACGGATTGTGGAATTCAACACAACCGGCGTGCCAAAGGCTTTCGCCAATTGCAGCGTATCGGGATCGCCGATATTCGCCCGGATCTGCGGCAGATTAGATCGGTTGATCGCACCGGTATGCAGATCGATGCCGGCATCAGCCTTTGCGACAATCTCTGTCAGGAACGTGTTGGCCAGTCGCGACGCGATCGAGCCTTTTGCGCTGCCGGGAAACGAACGATTGAGATCACGCCGGTCAGGGAGGTACCGGGACTGATTCAAAAAACCGTGCACATTGACAACCGGTACAGCAATAAGAGTGCCGCGAATCGATCGCAGCGATCTGCGTTTCAGCAGCCGACGAATAATTTCGACGCCATTGAGCTCATCGCCATGCACAGCCGCGGAAACGAACAGTACAGGGCCTGCACGGCGTCCACATACGACTTTCACGGGCATCGCGATTGAGGTGCCCGTGTACAGATCTGCGACCGGCAGGTCGATTGAAACACGTTCGCCGGGCCTAACAGTCGTCTCGCCAATTGTGATGGATTTGTTGGATGCCATTAGCTCAGGTCTTTTTCTTTAGCCGTTTGCCGACTCGGTAAGAGCGGGCCGGATCTACCATTGCACGACCCCGCATCGCCGTGCGCCCGAGGAGCATGCGGAACAGCATGTCATCTCTTGCCGTGAGTGTAAGCTCAATTGGCCAGGTCTGCTTTCCTATCCTCACCGGCGTCTCGATGACCCAGCGCTTTTCCCGGTGGCCACCTGAGTCCCGGACGGCCCGCTCGTCGATGACAGCCGCAACGCAAACGGCAACAGTCTCATTGTCGCGCTGGTTCGGGTGTATCTTGAACTCGACATATCGACACCCGCCCTCTTCATAGGGGCGCACTTCGAAAGCATGCAGTGCAGACGTGCGTGCACCAGTATCCACTTTCGCCTTGATGTTCTCTAGTCCCAGGGCAGGCAGTTGCACCCACTCGCGCCAGCCAAAAGTCAGGATCTCGGGTTTATCGTCGCTCATGACAGTGACAATACAGGAAGTACGAGACTGGCGAGACTGAGCAGGAAGAAGAAGCCGCAAACATCGGTTACCGTTGTCAGCAATGGCCCGGATGCGACAGCAGGGTCGAATTTCAGCCGGCGCAAAACCAGTGGGACCGTGCCGCCGATCGATACAGCAACAACCGTATTGGCTGCAAGCGCTCCGCCGACAACGAGACCCAGTACAGCATTTCCCTTCCACGCCCAGGCGGCGCAGCCGAGCAGCGTACCGAGTGCGACGCCATTGATCAGTCCAACGACCACCTCCTTGCGCAGCACGCGAAGAACGTCTTTGGGCACCGCCGCGCCGAGCGTCAGCTCCCGCATACTGACTGCCACGGCCTGGTTGCCGGAACAACCGCTCATATCAGAAACGATTGGCAAAAAGACGGCTAAAGCGATGACGGCCGTCAAGGTGTCTTCGTAGGCGGCGATAACGCTCGCGGCAATAATATTCAGCCCGATGTTAATGCTCAACCAGGCGAGGCGCCTGCGTGAGCGCGTAAAGACCGGCATGCTGCGCAATTCGTCGCCGCCGATAATACCTGCAGCCTTCAAGCTGTCGGATTCGGATTTTTCCGTCAGCGCTTCGAGCACGGCGCGCCGCCGCACAATGCCAAGCAGCATGCCGCGATCGTCGACAACAGGCACCGCAGCAATATCGTGCGCATCGAAAAATTCCTGGAGGGAGTGAAGATCTGTATCGGGCGCAACCGTTAACGCCGGTATGGCGAGTGCACCTATTTTCTCTTCGGGATCCGAGAATACGAGGTCGCGTATCCGGATCACGCCCTTAAGTTTGCGCGTTTTGACGACGACATAAATATAGTGAACCGTAAGCAACGAATATTCACGCTCACCGCTGGTTAGATCTTCGACGACCTGCCTAACGGTGCTCGCCATCGGATACGATGCAAACTCGGTCATCATCAGGCCGCCGGCGAGATCAGGCGGATACGCGATCAGCTGGCGGACTTCGTGCGCATCTTCCTCGTCAAGTTGCGAGATGATGGCTTCCGCATCTGCCTTGTCTAGTTCCGAAAGAACGTCCACACGGTGATCGCTGGCAAGTTCTTCGACGATGGGAGCGACATCCTCCACGGACATTTCTTCAATCAGATCGGCGGCGTGCGCGTCAGGGAGATCCTCAACCAATGACGCAGCTTGCAGCGGCGACAACAAAGACAGCAGGGACCGTTGATCCTCAGGAGCCATGGAGAAGACGGTATGCAACACCTCCGCGGAATCCAGGCTGGACAGCGCCGCTTCAATCACATCCGGTGATACGCCGGCATGTAGCATGTCGCTGATCTCATCCCAGGGTTTTTTCTGCCGTTTTTCCATCTGAAGTTCTCGTTAACAGTTTGATTATCTTTGCACCAACGCCAGTGTCACGGTGAGCGGCAGATGATCCGAACCGATACTCGGACCGCTGTCAATATCCACGACCGCGAAATCCTCCGACACGAGGCAGTGGTCAATAGGGATCATCGCGAACGGCAGTTGCCGCGGCCACGTCGGGACAATGCCGATTCCATGTCGCGCATTCCTGAGGCCAGTAGCTCGCTCGAGGAGGTCGTAGTGATGCCCCCACATCGTCGTATTCAGGTCGCCGACGAGAAGCCTGGGTCCCGCGATCGAAGTGATTACCTCAGCGATGCTCGCCAGCTGCTCATTGCGCGCGTCGAAACCATCTTTGCCAAGCGGCGGAATCGGGTGGGTCGTCACAAGTGTCACGATTCGGCCGGCCACTGATTGCCGCAGCACGAGGCTCGGAAAACCGTATGGCGGGCTGTCGAGTTTTTCCACGCCTAGCAGCGGCTGTCGCGCGTAGACTGCAATGCCGAAGTTGTCATCGCGTGCTATCGAGTATCGATGCGGATAGCGAGTCTGCAGAACGTTCATGGCGACGACCCACCGGTCTGTGGCCTCCTGCAGAAAAACAAGGTCGGGTTGTTCGGTCTCGATTAGTTCAATTAGCGCGCGTGTATTGGCGTTGCGGCTATGCACGTTCGCCAGCAGCAGTTCGATTCGCGGATCGGTTTCGGCGTGCGTCCGGGTTTCGGCGAGGTACCAAGGGGCGACGGGGACAGTGTTGATAGCGGTGATGACCAGCATCAGTCCTGCCCAAGCGCGGCTGCGCAACGCGATGAACGACAGGCAGAGCAGCAGTGAAACGAGCAGGTATTGCAGCCTGAAGTGCGAAAACAGTTCGAGATGGCGATGCAGCGAATTGGGCAGCGTGGCCAGCGAGAATAGTGTTGTGACCACGGCCGCCGCCTGCAACAGGCCGACGAAGCTCAGCCGGCGTGCTACAAACCGCATACGGGACAGTCGTCGCGCTTTGCAACGGCAACAGAGCGAAGTTCACCGCTAATGGCATCGAATAGGCGCAGTACGCCGCGTCTCGACTCGATGCCCGCCAGGTGTTTGAGCGCCTCGATGGCCATGATCGTGCCGATAGCACCGGGTACCGGCCCGAGGACACCGTTACCCGCACAATTCTCCAGCGACTCGTCGGCCTCCTGGTACAGGCATCGATAGCAGGGTGATGTCGTGTAGTCCGGCCCGAACTCGGCGAGCTGGCCTTCGAGCCGAATCGCGGCGCCCGAAATCAGGCGTGTGCTTGCCGCTACGCAGGCGTCGTTAACCTGAAAGCGGGTCGCGAAGTTGTCCGAACCATCGAGCACAACATCGGCCTGTTTTACCGCGTCTGCCAGCGCCGCGTTGTCGAGGCGCTTTTCTATCGCCGTGATCTCGATGTCCGGATTCATCTGCGCGAGCCTCGTCGCGGCCTGTCGGGCCTTTTGCTTGCCAACGTCATCCGGCCCGTACAAGGTTTGCCGGCCGAGGTTTGTGGCATCGACCGTGTCGAAATCGCTCAGCAACACATGCCCCACACCGCTCGCCGCGAGATAGCTCGCTGCGGCGCAGCCGATGCCGCCGACGCCGATCAGCAGTGCCGTCCCTGCACTAATTCGTTCTTGCCCGGTCGCACCGAGCTGCGCAAGCGCCAGATGACGCGCGTGTCGGGACAGGTTCGGCTTTTCGTCCGGCACGGCCCTAGTCGTCGATCGTAACGTCCAGAATCGTCACCGCCTCAACAGGCACGTCCTGGTGACCGGCTTGGTTACCGGTAGGCACGGCTGCAATTTTGTCGACCACATCCATGCCGTCGGTGACGCGACCGAACACTGCGTAGCCAAAATCGCGGCTGCTGTGATTGAGAAAGTCATTATCACGAAGGTTGATGAAGAACTGCGAGGTCGCGCTGTCAACGACGCCCGTGCGCGCCATCGCCAAGGTGCCGCGATCATTCGCCTCGCCGTTGTCGGCTTCGTTCTTGATCGGGTCGCGCGTCGGTTTGCTGAACATGGTTTCATCCATGCCGCCGCCCTGAATCATGAAGTTCGGAATAACGCGATGAAATACTGTGTCTTTGAAATGACCGTCGGTCGCGTACTGGCGAAAGTTGTCGCAGCTTATCGGCGCTTTCTCGTCAAAGAGTTCGACACAGATGTCGCCGTGATTGGTCTTGATTGTAATCATGTTGTCTCACTGGAAGAAAAATAGGCGCTGGTCACCCGCGGGTGACCAGCGTAGTCATCGTAGCACTGGATACGCTCCCAGCCATACGACAAAAGCCGCTCGGCTACGGCGTCTTTTTGTTCCGCGCCGTGCTCGAGCACGAGCAGGCCACCATCCTCGATAATCGCCCGGCAGTCGCGAGCGAGCGTGACAATTGAATCGAGACCATCCTCGCCGGCCACTAGCGCGATTGCCGGTTCGGCCCGTAACGCTTCAAGCGCCGCATCCCCGGACGCGACGTACGGCGGATTTGATGCGATGACCCTGAACTTTCGGTTCACCACCGGGGCCGTCCAGTCGCCTTCGAGAAAATCGACATTGGGAATCGTGAGTTGTCGCGCATTTTCCCGGGCGACCGCGAGCGCGTCCGGACTGACGTCAACGGCGGTCACCCGACATAGCGGCCGATCTCGCGCGATCGCGAGCCCGATGGCGCCGCTGCCGGTGCCGAGATCGAGCACATCCCAGTCGGCCCCGCGCGGTATCTCGCGAAGGGCGATGTCGACCAGCAGCTCGGTCTCGGGCCGCGGCACCAGCGTCGCGGGGCTGACAACAAGCTCGAGCGACCAGAATTCCTTGCTACCCGTAATATACGCCATCGGCTCGCCGCTGATGCGGCGCGCGAGGGCGTGCTCGAGTCGCCCGATGGCGTCGTCGTCGAGTATGTCCTCGGGATGGGCGAACAGGTAGCTGCGTGGCATATCGATCGAGCGTGCGAGCAGCAGTTCGGCATCGAGGCGCGCGGATTCGCTGACACCGCGCAAACGCGATGTCGCGTAGGCGAGCTGCTTTTCTATTGAAGCAATTTCACTCATAGGTCTATTTGCGTACTGGCCGAGCGTTAAAAGGTTCGCGTACACTCGCGGGCAGATCCAAAACGGATAATACGCCATGCAAGTCTATTCCAACGTCCTGGACATGGTCGGCAAGACGCCGATGCTTGAGGTCAACAACATGGACACGGGATCGTGCCGCTTGTTCCTGAAGCTCGAACTTCAAAACCCAGGCGGCTCGATCAAAGACCGCATCGGCATCTCGATGATCGACGAAGCCGAGAAACGCGGCGATATCAAGCCCGGTGATACGATCGTCGAGGCGACGGCGGGCAACACAGGCATCGGGTTGGCGCTGGTCGCGGCGCAGAAGGACTATCATTTGATCCTCGTCCTGCCCGACAAGATGAGTCAGGAGAAGATCTTCAATCTGCGTGCGATGGGCGCCGAGGTGGTTCTGACCCGATCGGATGTTGAAAAAGGTCATCCCGAGTACTACCAGGACCTCGGCAAGCGAATCGCTGACGAAGGGGGTTTCTATTTCATCAACCAGTTCGGTAATCCGGACAATCCGTTGGCGCACGAAATGACGACGGCGCCCGAAATATTCGAGCAGATGGACGGCAAGGTCGACGCCATCGTCATGGGTGCCGGATCCACCGGCACGGCTGCGGGTTTTTGCAAGTACCTGAATGAGCACGCACCGAATACCGAGATTATTCTTGCCGACCCGGTTGGTTCGATACTCGCCGAGTACATCAATACGGGTAATCTCAGCGACAAGAGCAGCAGCTGGCTCGTCGAAGGCATCGGTGAGGACTTCATTCCGGATATTGCGGATTTCTCCAGATTCACCAAGGCCTATTCGATCAGCGATGCGGAGTCATTCGCCACTGCGCGCGAGTTACTCAGAACAGAGGGCATCCTTGCCGGGTCTTCGTCGGGTACATTGCTCGCGGCCGCCCTCAAGTACTGCCGGGAACAAACAGAGGCAAAACGCGTGGTGAGCTTTGCCTGTGACACGGGCAACAAGTATCTGTCAAAGCTCTACAACGACTTCTGGATGGAAGATCAGGGTTTTATCGAGCGCGAGCAGACGGGTGACCTCAGGGATCTCGTCGGCCGGCCGCACGGGGAGCGCGCGACGATCACGGTCGGCCCGGGCGACGTGATTACGACGGCGCACAACCGGCTGCGCAACGCCGGTTTCTCACAGTTGCCCGTAATGGATCAGGGCAAACTCGTCGGTGTCATAACCGAAGAGACGATCATTCAACACGTGTATGGCAGGCCCGAACTCATGAACGCTCCGGTCGCCGACGCGATGCAGACCGCGTTCATCAAGCTCGAGAAAGATACGAGCGTCAACAACCTTGTCTCGATGCTGCAGGTACAGCCGTATGCGGCGATCATGGATGGCGAGGAGTTTCTCGGCCTGATCACGCGCTCCGACGTGCTGAACTACATGCGACGTCAAATGTGAGCGCAGCGCTACGGCCGGTATCCGCCACATGTACAGGGCAATAGCGGCTGGATGCTGGGTCCGTCGACTCGGGGAAGCGTGTCAAATACACTAGCAAACGGCCGCCTTTTGGCCGTTAGCTGCCTCTCAAACCTTGCCGATTCAGAGCCGCTGAATGTCCGCTAAGCGAGTATGCGCTGACATCTGCCATTGCGGACGGCATCTGCAACGCAGAGGAAGCAGCATTAGCGATAACCGTTCCGGCACCTGATTGTACCGGCGTATTCGTGTTTGTTGTACAGCCTTCCGACGACTACCTTGCTGTGGATATAAGTCCGATAGAAGATGCTCTGTTTGGAAAACCTGGCCAGATTATTTGTAGTCGAACACAAGTCAGCAAGCCGTTCTACCAAAAAGAACCGCACCGCGACGTTAGCACCGCGTTACTTGCACAAGACGGACACGAGATTACCCAGGCAAGTGCAGACATCGTCTCAAAGGTTAATTGGCCATACTGACTACTTTGGGACTGGAATGACGCTGTTTCCAAAATTTTTCATCTAAAACGTCTGCCCGAGAAAGAGATACGCTGACTGCCGATCGCCTTCCGCGGCACCGTAGGCCAAATACAGCGGACCGAGCACCGTGTCGAATACGACAAAAACACTGCCCGCAGCCAAAGCATTTCGAAACCTGGCATCGGCCCGTTCTTGCCACACGTTGCCGACCTCTATCGAAGCGCCGACGTATATCGGCGTGCCAACCATCGGCATAGCGCGATCACCCAGCCGACGATAATACAAGAGCCGCGCCATGGCGCGATGGTCACCCTGCAGTTCATCCCGGCCGTAGCCGGATAGACTGAATAGTCCACCAAGCTCAAATGCATCGAGAGACGTCTCACCGGATTGGCTGACACTGCCCAGGTCCCACCAGTGCAAAACCGTGTTCTTGCCCCAGGTCTGCGGCTTTAGGAACACCATTTGAGCGATGTCCGCCGTTAGGTCTGCGCCAAATCCTTCGCGCAATCCCAGCCATCCTGCCTGGGCATATGTTCCGAAGCGCGGGATGGCGATGCGGTCGATCGTGTCGTAGCCGAAACCCAACGTAAAACTGGTCACATTGCCCGAACCGGTGCCAAGTGCCGGGTCACCAATGCGAACATCCTGATCTGCGAATGCACGTGCCAGCGTCAAACGTAGTTCACCCCAGTTGCCAAATTTTCTACCGGCACCGAGAGAGAGCTGGGTTTCCTCAGCAAGAAACTCAGCAATTTGATTGCCACTGTCAAAGAGACCCTGGTTTGAACGTTGGTAACTTACGCGGGGATTTACAAACCAGCGCGATGCGAAATCCAGCGGTTGATACATTTCCACGGTGATATGGGGGTTTTCACCCACCACGGCATCGACACGTAACTCTCCGCCCCTTGCGTTGATCTCGGCCTTGGTTAAACGTGCGGCGAAGTTGTAGCTGCTGTTTCCGTCGAAGTCATCCTCCAAGTTGACGCCAAACCGAAGGTAGTTGGGGCCCCAGCTCTTGGCGCTGCTTCGGACCACCAGCAGGTTCTCCGCATCGTGTCTCTCAATGGAATAGTCCACGGTCTCAAAGGTATCGAAGCCGTAGATATCGGCGATGTCTGCATTGAGCTGTTCCAAATCCAGAGCCTCGCCGCGTTGTTCCGATAACCGCGCCTCCAGCACTTTGGCGGAAAGTTGCGATTCGTTCTCGATAACAACCTGATGGATCACCGGAGGCTCCCAGCGAGCCCGTTGCAACGACTGGCGGTGCGCTGCGTAGACCTGCTCTGACACCGAAAAGCGTTTTAGCTTGTCCATCGACTGCCGTGCTGCTACTTCACCCAAACGTATCGCTTGCATCGACTGATCGAACGATTGAAAGCTGATGCGGCCAAGTTCAGGCGCAATCAACACGTCCTCATCTGTCATTAGCCGTTTTTGTTCCTCGGTACGTGCTCGCCCCATGATCGTGGTCATTTGCTTCATTATCTGCAGCGCGGAATCCAGATCTACCTCCTCCGCGAGCAGCGTGCCGACATCGACAACAATCAACACATCAGCGCCCATTGACCTGGTGATTCCGACCGGAAGATTATTGGTGACTCCGCCGTCGATCAGCAGGCGACCGTCGATCCGGACGGGCTTGAGGAGTCCGGGCGCGGACATGCTCGCACGAATCGCCTTTGGGAGATCGCCGGAGCCTAAAACCACTTCCTGACCGTTGACAAGGTCTGTCGCGATAGTCCGAAAGGGAATAGGCAATCGATCAAAATCGCTGATGTTGGCGACTGGAATTAGCAGCCTTCTCAATTCCAGCGTAAGGTTTTGACCCTGCATGATGCCTTGCGGAATAATCAAACCCTCTTTATTCACACCAACTTCAAAGTCAACCAGGAATCCGAAGTCGTCAGTCTTTCGACGATACGAGCGTTGCGCGCGGGGTGGCCGATCAGACAGCAGCACAGGCCAATCCGCGTCCTGAAAGATACGCTCGAGCTCGGCGGCACTTGTGCCGGATGCGTACAGACTGCCGACCATTGCGCCCATACTGGTGCCCGCGATGTAGTCGACCGGTATCCGCATTTCGTCCAGTACCTTGACAACGCCAACATGCGCGACACCACGTGCGCCGCCGCCACTCAACACCAGGCCAATCGTGGGTCGGGCTGTATCGCCTGTCTGGGCAAGACCGGATAGCGGCAGCATGATAAGAGCAACTGCCGGGACAATCCTGAGAAATTGGTTAAGCACGATTGCTCTATTCCTGGAATGGCAAGTCCGTGAGCCTGCGGCGCACGTATCGTGCGAGATTGCATCCCCGGACCGCGACGAACCGAAAGTCGCCTTATATCCCGTAGCATGAGCGAGTCGATGTTTGAATACGGAGATACCGCAAATTGGGGTCTCGACTGACTGTTTAGGTCTGAACCACATGTGGCCGAGTATCTCCCATCTCTCTTACCCGAAGCGGCCGGCAATAATGTCGAAATTGGCGACTTCTGACCGACCGCTTCGGGTAAGGGCAGATGTTCAATGAATGGACCTGCCCAAATTCGTTGCCAAACGTCGGCTACGTGCTCAATAGCTGCCGTCCCGGCGATTTTCTTGCTGACTCGCAGGGATCAGGCGGACAATGCCGCAAGCTGGTCGGCCTGGTACTCGTTGATTAGCGGCTGCACAACCTGGTCGAGATTGCCTTCGAGTATTTCGTCGAGTTTGTACAAGGTCAGATTGATGCGGTGATCCGTGACGCGGCCTTGCGGAAAATTATAAGTACGGATGCGCTCGGAACGATCGCCGGAGCCGACGAGCAACTTGCGCTGTGCCGCTTGCTCCGTGGCCTGTTCCGTGACCTTGGCGTCGAGCAGCCGCGCCTGCAACAGCGACATCGCACGCGCCCGGTTCTTGTGCTGCGAGCGTTCATCCTGACACTCGACAACGATGCCTGACGGCAGGTGCGTAAGGCGTACCGCGGAGTCTGTTTTGTTGACGTGCTGACCGCCGGCGCCCGATGCGCGGTAGGTGTCGACGCGCAGGTCGGCCGGATTGATTTCCTCGGCCTCTACCTCATCGGGCTCCGGCAGCACGGCGACGGTGCAGGCCGACGTATGAATGCGGCCCTGCGATTCGGTCGTCGGCACGCGTTGCACGCGGTGGGCTCCTGACTCGAACTTGAGCCGCGCATAAATGCGGCTGCCCGTTATGCGGCTGATGATCTCCTTGTAGCCGCCGTGCTCGCCTTCGCGAGCGCTCAGGATCTCGACGGACCATCCCATGGTCTCGGCGTACTTGGAGTACATGCGAAACAGGTTGCCGGCGAAAATGGCGGCTTCGTCGCCGCCGGTGCCGGCGCGCACCTCGAGGTACACATTTGCCTCGTCATACGGATCTGGCGGAATCAGTGACTTCTGCAAATCCAGCAGCAGTTTGTCCCGACGCGCCGTCAACTCCTGCAACTCGTCCTGGCCCATCTCGCGGATTTCGCTGTCGGCGTCATCTGCCATTTCCTTCGCGGACGCGATATCTTTGTCGACCGACTCGAACTCGCTGAACAGCTTCACGATAGGTTCGATGCGCGCGTACTCCTTCGAGAGATTACGGAACTGATTCTGATCCGAGATGACGTCTGGGTCCGCCAGCAGTCCTGCGATTTCTTCAAATCGGTCGCGTACAGATTCGAGCTTAAAGCGTATAGAGTCCTTCACGTCAGCAGCCTTCAGTCGTTATCGATGCCGAAAAGGGTTCGGGTCGCTTCGATGATCTCGATTTCCGACGCTTCGCCGGCCTCGCGAAGTCGCACGCTTGGATTGTGCAGTAGCTTTTTCATCAGAGAGGCCGTCGCGAATTCGATGACCTCGCGGCTATCGACGCCCTTGTCCAGGCGCCGCTGCGCTTCTTTTAATACGCCGTCGCGAATCGTTTCGCCTTGTTCCCGAAGGGCGGTGATAATAGGAGAGACCTGCTTGGCCCGCTCGATGCTCAGATAGCGCCGGATTTCGTCGTCAAGAATGTGGTGAGCATCCACTGCCGCGGCCTCGCGATGCGTCTGTCCATCCTGAATGACTTTCTGCAGGTCATCGATCGTATAAAGATAGACATCGCTGAGTTGTGCAACGTCGGGCGCGATGTCCCTCGGTACCGCAATGTCGACCGCAAAAATCGGTTTGTGCTTACGAAGTTTCATCGCGGCTTTGATCTGGTCGCGAGTGACAATGGGCTCAGGGCTGGCCGTAGAGGTGATCAAAATATCGGCCTCCGGCAGTGTGCCCACGAGTTCCGACAGCGGCAGCGCAAAGCCGCCGAATTTGCCGGCAAGCCGCCGTGCCTTGTCAACGTCACGGTTGGCGACGAACAGCCGCCCAAGGCCCTTACCGGTCAGATGCCTGGCGAGTAGTTCGACCGTCACGCCCGCACCGACGAGCAATGCGGTGTGTTGCCCAAAGCCAGCGAAAAATTGTTGTGCGAGGCTGACTGCGGCCGACGCGACAGAAACAGGATTGGTGCCGATCTCGGTGTCCGTGCGGACCTTCTTGGCAACCGAAAACGTGTGCTGGAACAGCCTGCTGAGCTGCTTGCCCACCGTGCCGGATTCTTGCGCCTGGCGGTACGCGTCTTTCAGCTGGCCCAGAATTTGCGGCTCGCCGAGGACCATCGAATCGAGACCGCAGGCGACGCGGAATATATGGCGCAGCGCCTCATCGTCGTCGAGTGTGAATAAAGATTCGCCGAAGCCGGGATCGAGATTGCGCTCGTTGCGCAGCCAGGCCTCGAGTCGCTCACGCCCGCCATCGCTGGTAATGACGTAGAACTCGGTGCGATTACAGGTCGATAGCAGTACGGCCTCATCTACGCCTTCTATTTCAGTCAGGCGCACGACTGCCCGGCCAACCTCATCACCCGCGAAAACGACTTGCTCGCGAATTTCAACAGGTGCCGTGTTATGGTTCAGCCCGAGTATTTGCAGCCGCATAAGCGATAATTGTATGCGAACTGACGGCTCAGTTCCTTGTCTGTGTTACCGATGCAGCGCAAAATCGCGGTTGCACTTTGACTGATCTGTAGAGTAGTAATGCACCACTTCCCAAGACGAACAGCCGCTTTCGCAATGCTCGCGGCACTGATCCTTGCGATCTCGCCATTCTCGCGCGCGGACGAAGACGTCTCGGATGCCGCCTCGGAGCACATACTACAGGCCGAAATCGCGCTGAATGCTGATGAGTATCTGCGGGCGGCGATCGAGTATCGCAAGGCCGCCGAACTGAGTGACAGCGCCGAGGTCTCGCGCCAGGCAACCCGCCTGGCTTTCGAGTTCGGTTTCAACGACGAAGCGCTGATCGCGGCAAAAAGATGGCTCAAACTGGATCCTGACAGCGATGAGGCGCTGCTGCATGTGGCACAGACCCAGCTTCGCGGAGGCGACATACGCAATGCGCGCCGAAGTTTCAAGACGCTGATCGAGCGCGGCGACCAGCCGACCGAGCAGCGGATCTATTCCCTGGTCGCGTTCCTATCTAGCGAAGACCCGAAAATAGCCGATGAACTGATGCGGGCACTCGCCAAGCCTTACAGTGATTCGGCGATCGTGCAGTACGCGATGGCTGCGGTGTCCTTGCAGGCCGATGATCTGGATTTCGCCATGGAGCATGCGCAGCGTGCGATCGAGCTCGACCCTGAGTGGCTCCAGGCCAAACTGCTTTATGCTCGTGTCTTGCTCATGTCCGGAGAAAGCGATAAAGCGATCGACTACACGGCTCGTATTATTGGTGACGATCCTGACCCCGACCCCGATGCGCGGATGGAACTCGCGCTGATGTATATGACTGCCGGGCGTGACGAAGATGCGTTGAGTCAGGTCAACCAGGTGCTTCTCGAGCGGGCATCGCGAACCGACGCGCTGCGGATGATGGCGATCATCAATTTTCGGCAGAACAATCTCGATGCCGCCTGGGCCGATTTCGAGGATCTCTTGGAAAGCGGCGACTACACGGCGGACGCGCTGTTTTACCTTGCCCGTATCGCCGACTATCGCGAGGAATACGACAGGGCGATCCGCCTGTACTCCGAGGTGAAAGTTGGCCAGAACGCGGTGATTTCACAGCGGCGCGCAAGTGCGCTGCTGGCTTACGAGAACGACGATCCCGATGCAGCGCTGCGTCATCTCAATGAGTTTGCCGACAGTCGACCGCGCTATGCCGTCGACATGGTGCTGGCCAGCGCACAGCTGCTGGCCTCGCTCGGGCGCCATACCGAGGCGCTTGCTGATTATGACAGGGCGCTCACCTATCGGCCCGATGACGAGTCTGTTGCGCTTGGCAGGGCGGAGCTCTTGCTGCGCATGGATCGACTGGATGACTCGATCAACGCCTACCGCCAGGCGGCACAACGTTGGCCGGACAGCTCCGTCACACTAAATGCGCTAGGCTACACGCTTGCGGATCGCACCGATGAATACCGCGAGGCAGAAAAACTGATTCGCCGGGCGCTCAAATACGATCCGGACAGCCCGGCGATCATCGACAGCCTCGGCTGGGTTCTGCACAAGCTTGGCAGACATGAAGAAGCGCTGGTGCAGCTTGAAACGGCTTATGAGAGGTTCCCGGATCATGAGGTTGCGGCGCATCTTGTCGAGGTACTCGCCGCGCTCGAGCGGCGGGACGAGGCGTTGGAACTGCTGGCATCTGCAGAGCTCGAAGATCCGGAGAGCGATCTCTTGAAAAGCGTCCGTGAGCGCCTGTTCCCTGAAACTCCCTGATCGGATGCGGCCGTTTGCGCTTGCAGTCGCGGCTGCATTGCTCATTTCGGGGTGTGCAACTCCGCGCAGCGCTTTGCTTCCCGAAATCGGGAGTTGGGACGCGCGCACCCGCGTGCTCGGCATGCTCGAAGATTGGGAATTCAGTGGCCGCATCGCGGTCAAGACAGCAGACGATGGTTTCAACGGCAAGCTGCGCTGGGCGCAAAACGACGACGAATTCAGCGCGACTGTCAGCGGTCCGCTGAGCATTGGCAAAGTCCGGATCGAGGGCAACGAGCGCGGGTTCGTCATCATTGATAAAGCCGGTGTGCGGAGTCATCTCGACGAAGTCGAACTCGAACTTCGCTACCGTTATGGCTGGACGATCCCGGTCGAGAGCCTGCGCTATTGGGCGCTTGGCATACCGGATCCGTTGGCGCCGGCGAAAACCGAGCTCAACGCGGCAGGGCAGCTCGCGAGTCTGACGCAGCGCGACTGGTCGGTCAGTATTTCACGGTACGCAGATGGCGGTGGCCAGCTTATGCCGAAAATGCTGACGGCCGAAAACGCTGACACGAGAGTGAGGCTCGTGATCGATCACTGGATTTTCTTCGAATAGCGCCGCACAATTGCGCCGCACGTGCACCGTACTGGGGCGTAGCCAAGTGGTAAGGCATCGGGTTTTGATCCCGTGTACCGCAGGTTCGAATCCTGCCGCCCCAGCCATCTGAATCGAGAGGGGAGATTCGTGGATCCGGCATCAACGGCAGTTTTTTCGGGCAACGCGCACCCGAAACTGGCCCATGATATTGCGCGCTACCTGCATCTCCCGCTGGCGCGTGCATTGGTAGGACGCTTCAGTGACGGCGAAATAAACGTCGAAATCCTCGAAAACATCCGCGGCCGTGAGACCTTTATCATCCAGCCGACGTGCCCGCCGACCTCGGAAAACCTGATGGAACTCCTGGTCATGGTCGACGCGGTCAAACGTGCCTCGGCCGCGCGTATTACAGCGGTTATTCCGTATTTCGGGTTTGCGCGCCAGGACCGGCGCCCTCGCTCTGCACGGGTGCCCATTACGGCAAAGCTGGTGGCCAAGCTGATTGTCGTCGCCGGTGTCGACCGCGTCCTGACTGTCGACCTGCACGCGGATCAGATCCAGGGATTCTTCGATATCGCCGTCGATAATGTCTACGCGTCACCGCTGCTGCTCGGCGAAGTCTGGAAGCAAAAATTCGACAATATGGTCGTTGTCTCGCCGGACGTCGGTGGTGTTGTCCGTGCACGCGCCCTGGCCAAACGGCTCGATGACGCGGACCTCGTCATCATCGATAAACGCCGCCAGAAAGCGAATCAATCCGAAGTCATGAACATAATCGGCCAGGTTGATAAAAAGAACTGCATCATGATGGACGATATGGTCGATACTGCAGGGACGCTGTGCCACGCCGCTGCTGCCCTGAAAGACAATGGCGCGGCCAGCGTGCATGCGTACATTACCCATGCCGTGCTCTCGGGGTCGGCCGTTGAGCGCATTACCAATTCGGCGCTCGATGAGATCGTCGTCACCGATACGATTCCGCTTACTGCCGGCGCTCGGGCGTGCCGCAAGATTCGCCAGCTCTCTACTGCCGAACTGCTCGGCGAGACGATGCGGCGCATATCGGACGAGGAATCCGTCAGCTCGATGTACGTCGACTAGCCGATCCTGCAAAGCTTGGTGTCTGGCCGCACATGCGTTAAGATGCGCGCCCCAGACCGGAATGGTCGCAGTTTTGGTCGGGCTCAGGCTCGAATTTAATCGAGCAAAATCAATCAGATAACGGAGTTCAGTCATGGCTGAAAAATTCGATCTGATTGCGGATATGCGTGAAGACACAGGGAAAGGTGCGAGCCGCCGCCTGCGTCATCAGGGTAAAGTACCCGCAATCATCTATGGCGCCGGCCGTCCGCCGCGCTCACTGACATTTGACCATAACAAGGTCCTGCACGAGCTCGAGAACGAATCGTTTTATTCGAGCATCCTGAATATCAAGGTCGGTAACAAGAGCCAGGCCGCAATCGTCAAGGATATCCAGCGCCACCCGTCAAAGCGTCAGATACTGCATCTCGACCTGCAGCGAATCGTCGAAGACGAGGAAATTCGAATGAACGTGCCGATTCATTTTATTGGCGCAGATATCGCAGTGGGTGTGAAGCGGGACGGCGGCAAGGTCTCGCGCCTACGCAATGACGTCGAGGTCGTGTGCCTGCCGAAGCATCTTCCCGAGTATCTCGAAGTCGATATTTCCGCGCTGGAACTCGATGAAATGATGTATCTGTCAGACATCAAATTGCCTGAGGGCGTCGAGATTCCTGAGCTGGCGCAAGAAACGGAACAGAACCAGCCGATTGTGTCGATTCACATCATCAAGGAAGTAGTCATCGAGGAAGAGGTCGAGGCAGAAGCGGTCGAAGGCGAGGTAGCAGAGGGCGAAGAGGCTGCAGCTCCCGCCGAAGGCGAGGCGCCTGCCGACGAACGCGAGTCGAAAGACGACTAGTCATCGCAAGATTGCGAGCAAAAAGACCACCGCTAAGGTGGTCTTTTTGTTTAACATTCGGATCCCATGAGACACCTGAGCATCATTGCTGGTCTCGGCAATCCCGAGCAAAAGTACGAGCGCACGCTGCACAACGCGGGCTTCTGGTTTGTGGACGCGCTCGCGCGCAAATACGGCGGTGAGTTTCGTTACGAGAAGAAATTCGACGCCGAGTACTGCCGCGTGACGATCAAGAGCGACGATATCTGGCTTGTCAAACCGCAGAATTACATGAATCAGAGCGGCCCACCGGTGCGCGCGATACTCGACTACTACCAACTGCATCCAAAGCACCTACTGGTCGCGCACGATGAAATCGATCTGCCACCAGGAACCGTGCGCTTGAAGCAGGGTGGCGGACACGGTGGACACAACGGGATTCGGGATGTCATCCGACATTGTGGCGCAGACTTCATGCGCCTGCGGATTGGCGTTGGCCACCCGGGTGAAAAGAGCAAGGTGACCGGCTACGTGCTTAAACCTGGCTCGGACGATGTCGAAAGTGCCATCGAAAAAAATCTCGATGAGGCCTTGGACGTCATGCCGTTACTGATTGAGGATGGTCTCAACGCGGCGATGAAAGCGCTGCACACGAAGGAAGATTAGGTGGCGATCAAGTGCGGCATTGTTGGATTGCCCAACGTCGGCAAGTCCACGCTGTTCAATGCGTTGACAGCGGCAGAGATACCTGCCGAAAACTATCCGTTCTGTACGATCGATCCGAACGTGGGCGTAGTGCCCGTGCCGGACCCGCGTCTGGGCGTTCTCGAGGGCATCGTAAAGCCGCTGAAGACAATCCCGACCACGATGGAATTCGTCGACATCGCAGGGCTCGTCGCCGGCGCGTCGAAAGGCGAGGGGCTGGGCAACAAGTTCCTTGCCAACATTCGCGAGACGCATGCGATCGCGCATGTCGTGCGCTGTTTTGAAAACGATGACGTGACGCATGTGACGGGAAAGATAAATCCGGTCGACGACATCGAAACCATCAATACCGAGCTGGCACTTGCCGACCTCGAGTCTGTCGAGAAGCAGTTGATCAAAGCCGAAAAAAATGCCAAGACGGCGCAAAAAGAAGAGCTCTACATTCGCGACACGATAAAAAAAGTGAAGGAGCATCTTGACGAGGGTCTGCCCGTTCGTTCGCTTGAACTCGATGACAACGAAAAGAAGGTCGTGCGCAAGCTGCACCTGATTACGGGTAAGCCGGTGATGTACATTGCCAATGTTGACGAAGACGGGTTCGAGAACAACCCGCATCTCGACGCCGTGCGCGACTACGCGGCCAAAGATGGCTCGGAGCTGGTCGCCATTTGCGCTGCGATCGAGGCCGAGATTGCCGTCCTCGATGACGACGATAAGCTAGAGTTTCTCACCGACCTCGGCTTCGAAGAGCCCGGGCTGAATCGCGTGATCCGCGGCGGTTACCACCTGCTCGGATTACAGACCTTTTTTACTGCCGGACCCAAGGAAGTTCGCGCCTGGACAACAAAGATCGGTGCCACCGCGTCGGAAGCGGCCGGAGAAATTCACACAGACTTTCAGAAAGGATTCATTCGCGCCGAGGTTATCGCTTACGATGACTTTGTCGCCGGCAACGGCGAGCATGGTGCGAAGGAGGCGGGTCGCCTGCGCCTGGAGGGTAAGGAGTACATCGTTAAAGAGGGCGATGTAATGCATTTTCGCTTCAACGTCTAATGCCACGCCTGCTGGCTCGATTCCACCTTGTAAAGAGCATAATCGCGTAGTCGTTTCGCCGTGTCGTGTTCGATGTACGGGATGCGTACGCTCCCTGACGCCATATAAAACCGCAAACTCGCCAGGCTCTTGCGACGCTGATACCGGGATTGTGTCACCGTGACGCGCTGTACCTTGCGATACAGCAAGGCGACCGTGCGATAACCAACAAATCCGGAGCGGCGCACGAAGCCGTCGCTGCTGCAGTGGTAGCCGGCACGTCGCCAGTTTTGGTAGATCAGCAGGCTCGAAGCCGACAGCCACAGCAGAAACACGAGACTCGCGGGGCCTATCAAGTTCGAGAAGACGGCAAGACCCACCACTGTTGGCAACAGGCTGATCAACAAGAGGCGCGTCCGCATGTAATTCGGCGAAATCGGAATGAATTCCGGACTCGTCGGTATCTGTATCAGGTCGTCGCCCTCGGGAGCGAGCAGAATCTCTCTGAGGTGGTTGGCCTGCGTCTTGTT